>Ga0228674_1001023_pt1 | contig 17556 bp, 16 predicted proteins | sample 1D_rmetaG_FD_189054 | JGI IMG/M metagenome (GOLD analysis project Ga0228674, IMG submission 189054) | Seawater microbial communities from Monterey Bay, California, United States - 1D_r | ecosystem: Environmental > Aquatic > Marine > Coastal | place: USA: California | collected 2016-09-26
GTAGTAAATCGAGAAGTAATCGATGTGTAAGTTATTAACAATTTTTTCTTTCATTGTTGATAAATGTTAATAACTTTTAAGTCAATTCCAATCATCATTTAGTATATTGTCAGCGCTAAAACGGGCGAAACGACCTCCTTAATGTCGCAGAGTCCTTTATTAAACTATTAACTTAAATCATTTACTATGAAAAAATCACTCGTGATTTTGTCGGTATTTGCCGTAGGTATATCCTATGCCCAAAAATCGACAACTCCGACGTTTTCCGTTGAAAAGGAAAAAGTCACCAACACCTCTAACCTTTCGGTTGAACGTGAGTTCACTTCCAAGGCGGAGAAGCAAGCATTTCACATGCAGGCGGAACCAGCCAAGGAAATCACCATTATTTCCAACGATGCTTCCTTTCCGAAGTATGTAAAAACTGGAGATCAAAAAGCCGATGCAAAAAACTATGCTGATCGCAAAGATGCTTGGGTTGAGAGAAATGCAGAAAAGTATGAGAAGATGAATTCGTATTCTAAAAAGAATGCAGAGTCTATTCGTGCGAAAGAGAAACGAAATATTAATCATAAAAACTAAGTCATGAAAAAGAACTTTTTAAAATTAGGTTTGTTCGCTTTGGCTTTTGGCTTTATGTTTAATGCCACGGCACAATGTCCGAATGATAACTTTCCATATTTGAATTGGAACTTAAGTCAAGAAGGCCAATCAGTTTCTACAGGATGCCTCTTTGGAGGTGAATACAATTCCTTAAATGTTATTGAAGGAGCTTCTTACGAAATATCTACATGTGAATCAGGTTTTGATACTCAAGTTACCATATATAATGCTTCGACAGGAGCTGTTGTTGGTTACAATGATGATGCTTGTGGATTACAATCTATCGTGAACTTCACAGCAAGTTTTACAGGTACTGTGAACATTCTACTTGACAGATATAACTGTCAAGATGAATTTTCTTGTGGATCTATGACTGCTACCTTAGTTTCTTTGGGTGGTGGACCTGAGCCATGTGACAGTCCAGTAACATTGGAATGTGGTTCTCCACTTTCATACAACCTAGCTAGTGGAGCTGGTTCTTACAGCCCTACTGACGGGCCATGGGGAACACCTGGTAATGAAGCAGTATTTTCATACACACCCGAAGCAAATGGCTCTTATGCTATTTCGGTGACGAATGACAATTACTACGTGGATTTATTTTATCAGGCTGCGACATGTGAAGCTGAAGGATGGGCATATATTGACGACATCCTTTCATCTGGAACAAATTCAGTTGATCTTACTGGTGGCGTTACTTATTATTTCTTACTTGATGATGAGAATACAACACAAAGTACGGGTACAATTGAAATTATATGTCCTACAATTGCAGTGGACCCTTGTGACAATGTCGTTGTCATGACATGTGACGAAGATTACAACTGGGCTACTGGTGCTGGTGAAGGTTTATACAACCCTCCTTCTGGACCATGGGGAACTCCTGGTCAAGAAGCTGTATTTTCATACACTCCTGAGGTTGATGGATCTTACTTGATTGAAATGACGAATGTTGGTTATTATACGGATATTTTCGTTGCTTTATCTTGTGGTGCAGATGCTGATTGGCAGTACATCGATGATGTATTTTCTGCAACAAACATCACTGCTGACTTAACAGGCGGAGTTACATATTATTTCCTACTTGATGATGAGGATACAAATCCAAGTAACGGTACGCTTTCAGTTTCATGTCCTTGTATTCCACCAGCAGGTGGTCTTGATGGTTCATTTGCTTACGATGGAGACTTCGTAATCTCGGGAACTACTGACGGTGCTTGTAACGATTGTAGCTTAAGAACATCTCAGGATAGAGTATATGAAATTTCTGTACCATGTGCGGGAACATACTCGTTTTCAACTTGTGGAGCGTCTTGGGATACATATTTATACTTAACAACTGCTCCGTGCGGCGGAGAAACTATAGCATTGAATGATGACGCTTGCGGTCTTCAATCTACAATTACTGCAGCTCTTGCACCAGGTACTTACTACGTTGCTGTTGAAGCATTCTCATCTTTTTCTTTTGGAGAATTTGACTTAGCTGTGACAGGTACATACGATACACCAGCAATTGGTGCTATCTCCGGTGCAGGTGAAGTTTGTGCTGGAACTCAAGGTGAGGTTTACACAGTTTCTGGTGACTTTGATTCTTTCGATTGGTCTACATCTATGGATGCTACTGCTAATGGAAATGGTTCTTCAGCTACAGTTGATTTTGGAAATATTTCTGGTTCTGTAAATGTAACTGCATCAAATGCATGTGGAACGAATTCTGCATCCATCAATGTAACAGTTAACAGAACTCCAGAATTTGAAACAAGTTCTGAGGATGCGCTTTGTAATGGCGATGATAATGGTAGTATCACTATTAATGCTACTCAAGGAGATGCTCCTTTTACATACTCTATCAATGGTGAATCAGTTACTGAATCACTTATCGTTGATGTAAATGCATCTGACAACTACATTGCATATATGAATGTATTTGACAACCCAGCAAATCCTTGTTGTGGTGGTGGATATATCTTTGGTAGCCCTTGGGCACTTCCAGATGTTCTATCAACATTAGATGCTGGAGCGAATACAATTACTTTACAGCCTAATTTTAATACCTACAATGCTGCTGACCCATTCTGGTCTGATGGTAATGGTAACGGTAATAAAATTATGGAAGCAAATACATACCTTGAAAACGGTGCATGGAATGGTCAGGATTTGACATTTAGTGGTTCTGTTGTTTCCAATACAATTGCTGATGGTTATTCTGTTAAGTACTTTATCAAAGCACTTAATCCAGCTGCAGGTTTCCAAGATGCTTTAGGTGGTTCTGCTACAATGGATATGCCAGCAAGTGGTGATTTCAGTGTAACTGTTCCTGCATCGAGTTTAACTGACGGTTTAATTGTACAAGTTGGTTTCTCTGTGACTGGTTTCAATGCTAACCCAGCAAACGCTGACGCTCTTGGTAGTGTTGTTGTGACTGGTGGAGCTTTAGAGAACGGTTCTTACACGTTTGATGGATTAACTGCTGGAGATTATACCATTGGTTTATCTGACAACAATGGTTGTGTTGCTGAAGAAGCTACTGTAACAATAAATGAGCCTGAGGTTCTTACTGTTGATGCAAATGGTTGTGGTGTTGTTTACCTAGGAGCAGGCGAAGAGTACGGTTGTGCTTCTATCGGAACTACTGTTGCAGGTGGAACACCTGGTTATGCTTTCGAATGGTCTAATACAGAGGTGTCAGAAGGCATCACAGTTTGCCCTACTGAAACATCAACTTATGCTGTTCATGTAACGGATGCAAATGGTTGTATGGCCACTACAAATTGGACTGTTGAGGTAATTGATATTCAGTGTACTCCTGGAGGTTCTTCTTCTCACTCACATAGCTCTAAGAGCTCTAAGAGTTCTAAAAGTGGTTCTAGCGGATCGAGTTCATCTCATGTTTCTAGTGTAGAGAGCGTTGATCCTTGGAATGTTCAAAGTGGAAGTGGACCAAGTTGTTCCTCTTCTGGATCAAGTTCTAAGAGTTCTAAGAGTTCTAAGAGTGGATCTGGATCTTCATCTGCTTCTAACAGTGGATCAAGTTCATCTTGTCACCTATCTTCATATTCTTCTTTAGGTTCTGCCTTTAGTAGTTCTAAGAGTTCTAAGAGTTCTAAGAGTGGTTCAAACTCAAGTTCAAGTGAACTATGTGCATCTTACGGAGGTTCAAAATCTGGGAAGAAAAGAGGAAAAGTACTTATGTGCTTTGACGGAGTAACTTATTGTGTTAATGCGAAGAACATTGACAAAAAGTTAAACTGTGGTTACTCCTTAGGACCATGTGATGCTCAGCAAACTGAAGCATGTAACAACTCTACAGCAACTGAAGAGCCTGTATCATGTGTTTGTGATGGTAAAATTGAATCAATAACAGTTAGATGGGTAGGTCCTTCTTTCTCTAGCGCGAATGTTCATGCTAAGAAAAATTGCAACATCCTTCTAGCCTCATTAACTGATTTGATGACAGGTGATGAGTTCACAATAAATGCATCAGATGCAGGATTAGCATACTTGAGAAAAGATACTTATTTCGAGTGGGCTGGTGTGAACAGATACAAGATCCCAACTAATTGTTGTGACAATCCAGTAGGTCAGAATTTCTTCCCATTCGAAGTTATAGGATGGACAGATACTGAAGGCAATACTTGCAGTGTGAATTCACAAGCAAGCGCAGATGCTGGAACCAACGATAAAGAAATGATCACTGGTTTTGACGGTGCAATGATCAAGCAGTACCCTAACCCTGCTAATCAAAATGCAACGTTTGAATTCTCTGTTACAGAGGACCAAAACGTAAGCGTTAACATTTTAAATATTAATGGACAAGTTGTAGGTTCAATTTACAACGGTAGCGTAAGAGCTAACGAAGTAAATAAATTGGACTACAATGTAACAACGCTTCAAAGCGGTATTTACTATGTTCACCTAAATACGCCTTCAGGTGTATTAAAGAAAAAGTTTGTTATTATTAAGTAATAACGAATTAAACCATAGAGCCCTCCTGCTATGCAGGGGGGCTTTTTTATTATATTTATATTCCATCAAATTTCAAAGACATTACAGATGAAAAAAAACGTACTTTTCACATTTATCTTATTAAATATTATTTCATTTACGGGAAATGGTCAAATTGTAATAAACGAAATTTTAGCTTCAAATTCCAAAGTCAATGCAGATGGATTTGGAGAACATGATGACTGGGTAGAATTTTACAATCCAACAGACGATAGTATTCAACTAGGCGGAATGTTTCTCACTGACAATAAGGATGAAATAACTAAACACGAAATTGGAACAAAAAGTGGATATTGGACCCAAATACCACCAAAATCCTACATTTTATTCTGGATCGATGGAGACCCTGAACAGGGACAAAGACATGCTTCATTTAAACTTAATAAAAAAGGAGGATATCTTGGTTTATATGATCAAAATCTAAAACTTATTGATGAAATCAATTATTCTAAACAAACTGATAATGTTTCATTTGGTAGAAATAAAGACAATTCGCAACAATATGCCTTCTTTAAAAAACCAACGCCAAATCTACCAAATGTAAATGGTAGAATTCTAAATAAAAAAGCTTCATTAGTTAGTTGTAATATAAGTTCTGGATTTTATAATGAAACTCAAAATATAATTTTAAAAAGTTCGGATGATGCACCAATATACTATACGTTAGATGGCTCAGAACCGTCTACGAAAAGTTTTCGTTATAGTGAATCCTTTAATATAGACTCATCAGCTGTTTTAAGAGCCAGGATTATAAAAAAGGGATATATGCCCGATATTATTCTGAACAAATCAATTTTCATAAATGAGAAAAACACCTTAAATGTGGTATCGTTGATTGTAGCACCAAAAGATTTGTGGAAGAAAAGAAGAGGTATCTATACAAATTTTGAGAAAAGAGGCATGGAGGTACCGGCCTATGTTGAATATTTTGACACCACTAATGATGGTAACTTCAAATTGGCTTTTACAAAATCTGCTACAACAAGAATTGCAGGGAAAACGAGTCGAAGACAACCTAAAAAATCATTCGCTTTTTTTGCATCAAATGATGATGGGAAAGGTGAGCGTTTTAACTATCCTGTTTTCAAAGATAAAGACATTTCTAGTTTTGGCGGCTTATGGGTAAGAGCTGATGCAACATCAGGTCGCAATGTTTCAGAATTATGGGTTGGCGAACGATTTAAAAACGAACTTCTTTATGAAGTAAATTCACAAATGCAGGGAAATATTGATATGCAAGCATATGAGCCAGTTTCTCTCTACTTAAATGGAAAATATTGGGGCTTATACAATCTCATGGAAAGAAAAGGAAGAGATTTTATTTTCAATAATCATGGCGAAACAGATGTAGACGTCCTTACATCTGAAGATGCAAAGGCCGTTGCAGGAAATATTAGTGCATACGATCAAATGATTTTTTACATTGCTCAAAATGATATTACTACAGATTCTGTGTATCAAAAAGTATGTGACCAAATTGATATTAACAGCTACATAGACTATTGGATTAATGAAACTTATTGCGGAGCTAAAGATATATGGGTAAATATTAGATTTTGGAAATCTAAAGAACCAGGTGCAAAGTGGAGATGGATCAGTTATGATCAGGATTCGTGGTACACATCACAAGAAAAGTCATTAAACTATTATACAGATAATGGTAAGGTGTTTTTACTTGGTAGACTCATTAAAAACCCCAGATTTAGAGAACAATGGATTAATAGGATGTGTGATTATCTCAATACAGGATTCAAAGCTGAGAACGTCATTGATTTGGTGGACGATATTACGAAAAGAATTGAGCTTGAGGTGCCACGGGATAAAGACAGATGGTCCGATTCAATGTTATATATTCGAAAAGGCGAAAGAATTAACTGGATAAAAAATTACGCTTTCGAAAGACCTGAGTTTCTTAGAGAACATATGATTGATTATTTTCAATTGAATCATGGAGTTTCAAAAATCACAATAAATCAAAATTCGGAAATGGGTTTTGTTAGAATAAATTCAATCATTATTAAAGACGAGATGTGGGAAGGGAATTACATTGAAGATAACCCAATACAAATAGAAGCCATAGCAAGAGAAGGTTATGTATTTGAACGATGGAAAAGCAGAAGACTCCTTGCAAATGCAAAAATAACCGTGAATACCAAAAAGAATAAAAAATTCACACCAATATTTAGAAAACTATAAGTCAAAACCTAATTTCGCCTTCGTTGTTTTCGCTTATGCCTCCTTAGCTGACGATCATTTTTTCGTAGTATTTTTCGATTTGGTTTACTTTGTATTTTACGGTGACGCTTAAATTTTTTCTCAAAATATTTCTTCTTAGACTTCTCTTTTTTTCGTTCTTGACGAAGAATTTTCTTTGTTAATTTTGACTCATTATTAGCCGATGCCTGAACACTAGAGGCACACCCTTGCAATGCAAGACAGTACAAAATAACAAGCGTTATGGAAACTATTCTCCTCAAGTTTGGGTACCTTTGAAAAATGAAATTACAAATCTTATTCGTAATCTCCTTATTCTTAATAAGTGGCTCATGTGTGAAGCAAAACACCCACCCTGTTCCCTATGTGCCTTTTAACCAAAGTATTGACTTAAACCTTCCAAGCTATTATTCGCTTGCAGGTGTTGGAGGCTATGCATATGTAGTAGGTGGTTCGCGAGGAATCATTGTTTACAGGCGTTCACTTGATGAATTTATAGCATTTGACAGACACTCCCCAGCAGATCCAAATGCAGCATGTGAATTACCGCTCTATCCCGATGAAGATAATTTTTTAATTCTTAGAGATTCATGCAATGGCGCTTCATTTTCGTTATATGATGGGAGTCCCATAAACGGTTCGGACTATGGTCTTATGCAATACGCTACAAGCTTTAATGGAAATAACATCGTAACTATTTATAATTGAAAATGAATTCAAGTGATATAACCGTTCATATTATAGACCGAGATAACAAAAAACATACTTTAATTGGTCCAACTGACATGAGTATGAATATCATGGAACTGTGCAAATCATATGATTTGCCTGTAATTGGAGAATGTGGAGGAATGGCAATGTGTGCTACTTGTCAATGCTATTTGGAATCTAATACGTCTCTCCCACCTCAAAACGATGATGAACTAGATATGCTTGACCAGGCATTTTTTGTGAAAAATGAAAGCCGATTGGGATGCCAAATTCAATTAAATAAAGACATTGATGGTATTGTCCTAAGACTCGCGCCTGAAGCCTAAATTATCGATTGATTTGTGATGCAAAGGCATGTTTGAAACGTTCTAGTTTTGGACGAACAACAGCTTGACAATACATATTCTCAGGGTTGTTTTCAAGATAATTATTATGGTATGCTTCTGCTGGGTAAAAATCCTCAAATTTCGATATTTCCGTAACCACAGGTTGTTCCCAAACCTTTTGTTCGTTCAATGTTTTTTTATAGGCTTCAGCTTCTTTTCTTTGAATTTCATCATGAAAAAATATAGCGCTTCTATAATGAGTTCCGATATCATTTCCCTGACGATTTAACTGAGTTGGATCATGTATAAACCAAAACACTTTCAAAAGTTCCTTAAAGGATAGAAGATCAGCATCGTATATTATTTGAGCTACCTCTGCATGCCCTGTATTACCTGTGCATACTTGCTCATACGAAGGGTTTTTAACATGCCCACCACTAAACCCAGGTTTCACTGAGATAACCCCGTTTAATTCTGCGAAACATGCTTCGGTACACCAAAAACATCCTGCACCGAAAATCGCCGTGTTTTCTTTCATTATTAATTTTTTGATTTAAATTTCAACGATGCAGAATTTACACAATACCTCATCCCTGTTGGTTTAGGCCCATCATTAAAAAGATGACCTAAATGCGCCTTACAATTTGAACATTGAATTTCAATACGCTTCATACCGAGACTGTAATCATCTTTTTTCGTGACATTACCATCTTTGAGGACATCATAATAACTAGGCCAACCGGAACCTGATGCGTATTTATGATCACTTAAAAACAATGGACTGTCACATGCAACACAACTGTAAACACCTTCTTCTTTATGATTCCAAAATTCACCTGTAAAAGGTCTTTCTGTTGCTCCATCCTTCACAACCCGGCATATATTTTCAGGCAAAGCCCTACCATTAAAAGTATGCTCCTCATTTTGACCCTGCCCTTGACAAGAAGAAATGAGTATTATCATTAAAAAAGCTAAGTGTATTTTCATATTATTCAAACAAACAAAAGAAATAGATGTTCTGATGGAGTTAATAAGCTACTTTTACATGATGACATTAAAATATGGAAAGAATTTCTGGCTATTGACATTTTCTATGTTTTTTTTCATGACAAGTTTCAATTTGATATTGCCTGAACTAAACGATTTTATTACAAGTCTTGGAGGATCGGATAAAAAAGGACTTGTCATCACGCTTTTCACGATATCAGCAGCAATATCGAGACCCTTTTCAGGAAAACTTACCGATACTATAGGCCGGAAAAAGGTTATCTATCTAGGGATTTTATTTTCGGTAATTATTTCTTGGAGCTATCCTTTCTCTTACTCTGTTTTATTTTTTCTTACCCTAAGGTTTCTTCACGGATTTAGTGCAGGATTCACTCCGACAGGAAGTACAGCGCTACTGACAGACATTATTCCCGCAGAGCAAAGAGGTCGAGCAATGGGTTTATGGGGCACTTTTATTTCACTCGGTTTTGGAGTCGGACAATTTTCAGGTTCGTGGATTGGTATTCATTTTGGTATGAATGCACTATTTATAATTGCTGGAGCTACTTCCCTCCTATCAGGTTTGTTTCTTATTAAAGTTGAAGAAACCTTATCAAAACCCGAAAAGTTTGATGGCAGTCAGTTAAAAATTAAATGGAACGACATACTAGAACCCTCTGTTACGCCAGCAGCTGTAGTTATGTTTCTTACAACAATTTGTACGGGTATGATCTTTGTGTTAACACCAGAGATATCCGGGTTTTTAGACATAGAAAACAAAGGCTTCTTTTTTGGTTTCTATGTAGTTTCGACAATATTTGTCAGACTCTTTGCCTCTTCATTATCAGATAAAATAGGCCGACGTGAAACTATGATAATAGGCGTATGTTTGCTCTGTATTTCTATGATTTTACTCTCTAAAGTGGATTCATACAATTCCTTTATTTTAGCCGCCGTTGTATTTGGTTTAGCAACTGGTGTCTCAAGCCCAACACTTTTTGCGTGGACTGCCGACTTATCTCACATTAGCAGACGCGGCGTTGGTGCAGGAACAATATTTATTGCACTTGAGATTGGAATTATGATAGGGTCATTGTCCACTATATTTACTTATGATAATACTGTTGAATCATTACCAGATGTTTTTCTTCTAGGGATCATCATGAGTATTGTTGCACTCATTTATTTAATTTGGCATAAATTAAATAGGGAATCTGCTTTTTAACGCAATACAAATCTTTTTATAAGATAATGCCCCAAATAAATCAAAGGGGTCAGTAGAATAGCGATTACGATCTTTAAAACATAGTTTGTTGGTGCAATCTCCATGAAATCAGTAAAGGAAAGTGTTCCTGGCAAAACAAATCCTATGTAAAGGACAATGTACGAGTCAATTAATTGTGAAATCAATGTGCTACCTGTACTTCTAAGCCAGATAAAACGTTCACCGGTTTTTGATTTTATCCACATAAATAATGAAGCATCTAATATTTGAGAAACTAAAAAGGCACAAATACTTCCGACGATAACCATTTGTGCCTGACCAAATACTTTGTTAAAAGAGGCATCATCTGAAAGGTTTGAACCTTCAATCTCTACAGCAGGAATTTCCATTGAAAGACCAACCACAATGAAACAATAAGAAATTAATATTGCAGTAATCCAACTTAATCGCCTAACGGCTTTGTAACCATAAAACTCATTCAACAAATCTGTGAGCAGAAAAACCACAGGCCAAGGTAGAATTCCAACAATTGTAACAAAAGGTCCTAGTTTGTTTCCAAATAAATTAATCGACAACGGAACCTCGATTAATTTATTACTAATAAGTTCAGCAGTAACAGCATTTGTAATAAATAAGCCCGCTAAAAAAACAAAAAGCCATTGCTTTTTAGTAAATAAGATATTATTCATTCAATAGATTGATTAAAATCCAACATAGTCTAGGCGCTTCGATTTAATATAACGCGGGACATAATAGCTGTGGTTGTTAAAGGTATCAATTCTTATTCCTGTGCGAGCCGCATGAATAAATTGAATTATACCATCTGTTGTATCAATGACAAGTGCCACATGACCAACTACTTTTGAGTTTAAATTTCTTGCCTTGAAAAACATCAAGTCGCCAGGCTGTAGGTTTTTTAAAGATACAGTCGTTCCCAATTCAGCGAGACCATAGCTTGTTCTTGTCAAATTAAATCCAAAGCCACGAAAAACGTAATTAATAAAACCAGAACAGTCAAAACCTGAAGGAGTCATTCCCCCCCATACATAGGGCACACCCATAAACTGTTTCGCATAATTAATAATGGCGTCGGACTTTTGTTCGAGCAAAACCTCTAAAGCCTCAATGGAATCTGTAGGCTCAGATTGATTCACAACCATACTTTGAGCTTTAATAAAGCTCGAGAAAAGGAAAATAATCAATGAAAAAAAAATATTTTTAGCCATTCAAATGGGTATCAGAAATGCAAAATTATAACTATTTTCGATAATAATTTAATTATCACCGTGCCAGTTATTGATACACAACAGCTTACAAAACTTTACTACAGCATTGGAGAAGTGTCTGATTTACTAGACGTAAACGCATCCCTTCTTCGTTTCTGGGAGAAAGAATTTGACCTAAAAGTTTCAAAGCGCAACAAAAAAGGAAACCGTCTTTATGCTGTAAAAGAAATTGAAGAAATCAATAAGATTTATGCGCTAGTAAAAGTCAAGTTGTACACCTTAGATGGTGCTAAAAAAGCTATGAAATCAAAAGATCCTTCTCAAATATATGACTCAAAACAGGTAGTTATATCGAAGCTTGAAGGTATAAAAATCGCGCTTGAAAAATTAAAATCATAAATCGAGAGATCTTTCTTCGTCAAGACCACCTAATTCACAAACATTCTTAAAAAAATTATAGCGATTTCGTGCAACAATATCATATACTAAATCACGCATACTTTTAGGGATTACCCAAAATAGACCTAAAGGTAAAAAGTACCATTTCAAAAATGGAATCAAATGCAATGCTGCAGACGATTTAGAGTGAAGTTTATTGTTGTGAAACAGGTAAAAAGTAGTAAGATTGAGCTCGGTTATTCCTTTTTCAAATAAAAATTCTTTCGCAAATGAGCCCTGAAGCATTGCAAACTTCATCGAATTATTTTTTTCATGACGTAATAAAAAACGCACTACTCTTGAACATAACGGACATGCACCATCATAAAAAACAATTGACGTCATCAGCTATCTTTAAATTTATTATTAAAGTAAGGAATTGCATCTAACATTCTAGACCCATACCATGAAAACATTTCGCCATCAACCAATATCACATCAGCATTAGGAAATCTTTTTTGATACTCGGATAGATGCTTATTTCCAAAGGGAAATGGTTCTGAACTTAAAAAAACTAAAGCTGGACTATATTCTGACAAATTATCTATTGATGGATACCGTTCTACTTTACATGTATTGACAAAACCTATCTGTTCGAGCATGGCACTGATAAACGTTCCTTTGCCCGCAATGTATGGTGGGTCATTCCAGATAAAGTAAAGCACCTCTCTCCCCTTGCCCAAGTGAATAATCTCCTTGTATCCATGTTTTAGACTTTGGATTAAATCTCTGCAATTATCTTCTTTTTTCAAAACCAGCCCCATGCAGTTTATGAACCCTAAAGCATCTTTGAATGAATTGATTTCACTCATCCAAATCGGCACCTTTTTTTCTAACGCAGAAATATCTTCTTGTGTATTCTCTTCTTTATTGCCAATTACAATATCGGGTTCCAGTGCAATAATATTTTGAATATTAAGATTTTTAGTACCACCTATTCGTTGCTTTGTCTCCTGCCATTTCTTTGGACGAATACAAAACTTTGTAATTCCAACAACCTCTTTGTCAAATCCTAGAAAATGCAAAAGCTCGGTAATTGATGGAACTAAAGAAACTATTTTTACAGGGTTATTTGGAATATGAACTTCACGCCTCATTTGATCGATAAACCGTCGTTGAGTCATTTATGACATTGCAGATATGATATCATACCTTGTTACAATATGTTTCTCACCCGAATCAGCTTCTACGATCACAGCTGGTGTATTCTTATTGATCAGCTTGCACAATTCTTCAATATGTGTTCCACTTTTTACGATTGGAAATACAGGCCCCATTATGGATGAAATAGCTGCATCTCTTAGCTCAGGTTTTTCAACAAGGGTCTGATAAATGGCACTATCATCTATAGAGCCAACGAAGGTGTTGTCTTTCATTACAGGAATTTGAGAGATGCCAAATTTTCGCATTTTTGCGATGGCATGAGAAACAAGCTCCTCTGCGAAGACAGTGACTAGTGGCTTATCCTCATGATTTTTAACAAGGTCTTGAGCCGTAAGATATGATTCATCAAGAAAACCTCTTTCTCTCATCCAATCATCATTATACATTTTACCCACATACCTGCTGCCCGAGTCATGAAGTAAAACAACAACAACATCATCCTTTTTAAAGTGGGATTTTAGCTGTATCAAACCTTTTACAGCTGCTCCACAGGAGTTTCCAGCAAAAATACCTTCTTCTCGTGCCATTTTTCTTGTGTAAACCGCTGCATCTTTATCTGTTACCTTTTCAAAGCCGTCAATGACTCCAAAATCGACATTTTCTGGAAGGATATCTTCTCCTATACCTTCTGTGATATAGGAATAAATCTCATTTTCATCAAAAACACCTGTTTCATGATATTTCTTAAAAACCGAACCATAAGTATCAATGCCCCAAATTTTGATATTCGGATTTTTCTCCTTTAAATACTTACCTACTCCTGAAATGGTACCACCAGTTCCTACGCCAACAACAAAGTGAGTTATTTTACCTTCTGTTTGTTCCCATATTTCAGGACCAGTTTGCTCATAATGAGCTAATGCATTTGAAGGATTGTCATACTGATTAACGTACCAAGAGTTTGGAGTCTCCTCAGAGATCCGTTTTGAAGTTGAATAATATGACCTGGGATCCTTAGGGTCCACATCCGTAGGACAAACAATCACTTCGGCACCAACCGCTCTTAAAATATCAAACTTTTCTTTAGATTGTTTATCCGTCGAGACACAAATGAGTTTATAACCTTTTATGATTGCTGCTAAAGCCAATCCCATACCGGTATTTCCGGAGGTCCCTTCTACAATTGTACCCCCTGGTTTTAGTCGTCCATCAGCCTCAGCATCTTCTACCATCTTAACTGCCATCCTATCTTTAACGGAGTTTCCGGGGTTGAAAAATTCAACTTTTGCTAAAACTAGAGCATCTACATCACTTGTAATCTTATTTAATTTAACTAAAGGAGTATTACCTATCGTCTCTAGAATGTTTTTTGCAATTTTCATTTCAAGTAGTTTCGGCAAAGATAATTATAAATCTAGTACTATCAGACGCTCAAATAGTCAAACAAGTTAGGCTAGGATTGTTTAAATTCGTAATTATGAATTTACACTTTGTTCGGGTTATTTTAATCATATTTTTTGGGACATTCAACCAAATACTTTTTGCTCAATCAAAGGATGTTTCCCGTATACTTCCGAGTCCTGTAGTATACAAAAGAGTCAAAGGAAATCTCTATCTACCTGAAAAAATAAGCCTAAATAAAAGTGAATACCCAGAAAACATACGCTCCCAATTCGATGAGCTCTTAGAAAAATTTCATAAGCTGAAGACTGTTGATACGACAGGTAAAGCATTTATCAGATTGAGGAAGCTTAAAAATGTACCGAAGGATTTTTATTCTATAGCCGTAAATGATTACTTATTGATATCCTATTCAAATGAAAAATCATTGTTTTATGCGCTTGAATCACTCGTTCAATTAATTCAGACCGAAGACGATATCAAGTATATTCCAAAAGCCTTTATTCAAGACTACCCTAAATTTGAATGGCGAGGATTACATTTAGATGTTTCACGGCATTTTTTTACCGTAGAAGAAGTAAAAAAATATTTGGATCTTATGGCTTTTTATAAGCTGAACACCTTCCATTGGCATCTCACAGATGATCAAGGATGGCGAATTGAAATAAAAGCATTTCCTAAGCTAACGAGTATTGGTGGATATAGAGACAGTACAGTCTCGAGACATTTCACCTCGCAACCTCGACAATACAATAAAGAAAAACACGGGGGCTTTTACAGTCAAGAAGAAGTCAAAGAAATAGTCTCTTATGCTAAACAGAGATATATTTCCGTAGTTCCCGAAATTGAAATGCCTGGTCACAGCAGAGCTGCTTTGGCTGCGTATCCAGAATACTCTTGTAATAATATACAGCAACCAGTACCTGGGCTTTGGGGTGTCTATGATGATATCTATTGTACAAAAGAGGCAAGTTTTCAGTTCATCGAATCAATTTTAGAGGAAGTTGTCAATTTGTTTCCTGGTGAATATATTCATATTGGTGGTGACGAAGCTCCGAAAACGAGATGGAAGCATTGCGAAAATTGTCAAAACCGTATTAAGGAGAACAACCTCAAAGATGAAGAAGCATTACAATCTTATTTCATCAAGCGTATAGATCGTTTTCTTTCAAAAAAGAATAAAAAACTCATTGGTTGGGATGAAATTTTAGAAGGTGGTTTGTCGCCTAATGCCACAGTAATGTCATGGAGAGGTATGAAAGGTGGAATTGAGGCGGCTAAAAAATCCCATTATGTGGTAATGACTCCAGGCTCTCATTGTTACTTTGACCATTATCAAAGTAAATCTAAAGATGAACCACTTGCCATTGGTGGATTCACACCTTTAGAAAAAGTATATAATTTCAATCCTATTCCAAGTGAACTAAACACAAATGAATCATATTTTATATTAGGGGGCCAAGCAAACTTGTGGACTGAATACATTCCCAATATGAAACAACTAGAATACATGGCATACCCTAGAGCAATTGCTTTAAGTCAAAGTTTATGGTGTCATGATAAACCATCATATCACTCATTTTTTAATAACCTTACTGAAACGCACTTCGCTTTTCTTGATTTATTAAACGTGAATTACAGTCGTTCATGTCTTAAACCTTCTATCGATGTGACAGGTGTAAAAAATGGTATTTCAATTAAAGTAAACGCATATGATCCCACAGATACATATAAAACTCAAATTATTGAGAATGACACAATCATTGAAGTATTTGATTTAAAATCAGGACAGCCTTTGTCTATAAAAAGTACTGAGAAAAATGTGAAGATGACTAATGTGAAATTTACAAGCACAATAAACAAAATATCCTCTGACATAAATATAATGAGGCACCTTGGCCTTGGTGCAACAATAAACTACATAACTGAACCAAACCCACAATATAATTATAACGAAAGTCTTCTTACTGATGGGCTGCATGGTGAACGTCCATGGAGAGGACATGAATGGATTGGCTTTGATTCAAGTGAAATAGTTTTTGAAATTGAATTAGCTGCACGTAAAAAAGTGAACCATATAAATATAAATTTTTTAAAGTCTAATGGCTCATGGATCTATCTTCCAACTGAGGTTATTATTTATAAAAAAGGTTCAAAGCGATGGCGGTTATGCAAGTCCAGAAAGATTAAAAATGAAAAAACTAAATTCAAAATTAATCGACGTATTCGAAAACTACGGTTCGTTATTCGAACACATGATCAAATCCCAATCAATCTGCCGGGTGCAGGGCACAAACCTTGGACTTTTATCGACGAAATAGAATTTCACTGAAAATAGCCAGAGTCATAATAAAACAAAACATCATTTAAACCTTTCCTTTCATTTGATGTTGTTACTTTTGCACAAACATTAGTTTATGTCAGAAACAAATTGGACCTCAATTAAATCCTACGAAGACATCACATTTAAATATTGCGATGGTGTTGCGCGTATCGCAATCAATAGACCTGAAGTCAGAAATGCTTTTCGTCCAAAAACAGTAGATGAAATGTTGGATGCACTAATTATTTGTCATGAAAGCCAAGAAATAGGAGTTGTTTTAATTTCCGGAGAAGGTCCATCTCCAAAAGATGGTGGATGGGCATTTTGTTCCGGAGGCGACCAAAGGGTTAGAGCCCCGAGAGGTTACAAGGGAACCGATGGTGTAAGTAAATTCAATATTTTGGATGTTCAAAGACAAATTCGTTTTATGAACAAAGTAGTGATTGCTGTAGTTCCTGGATGGGCTGTTGGAGGAGGACATAGCCTACATGTAGTTTGTGATTTAACTTTAGCCTCTAAAGAGCATGCTATTTTCAAGCAAACTGATGTAGATGTTGCCAGTTTTGATGGAGGTTTTGGTTCCGCTTACCTCGCGCGACAGGTCGGTCAAAAGAGGGCTAGAGAAATCTTTTTCTTAGGTGCTAGTTATTCAGCACAAGAAGCATTTGAAATGGGTATGGTGAATAAAGTTGTTCCCCATTCTGAATTAGAACAAACTGCATTTAACTGGGGACAAGAAATCCTGAAAAAAAGTCCAACTGCTATAAAGATGTCTAAATTTGCTTTTAATCTTATTGATGACGGATTGGTAGGTCAACAAGTGTTTGCAGGAGAAGCAACGCGGCTGGCATACATGACCGATGAAGCAGCTGAAGGAAGAAATGCATTCCTTGAGAAAAGAGATCCTAATTTTAAACAATATCCTAAATTTCCATAATAATGTCAGTTAGAAATCAAGAACCCAATGCACTTTGGAATCATTTTGCGGATTTAAAT
>Ga0228674_1001024_pt1 | contig 17555 bp, 10 predicted proteins | sample 1D_rmetaG_FD_189054 | JGI IMG/M metagenome (GOLD analysis project Ga0228674, IMG submission 189054) | Seawater microbial communities from Monterey Bay, California, United States - 1D_r | ecosystem: Environmental > Aquatic > Marine > Coastal | place: USA: California | collected 2016-09-26
TCTACAGCCTGCAGGACGCGCTGTATGGCCGCGACTCGGACAAGCGCGGCATCGATCCGACCACCCGTGGCCGCCAGCGCAGCCAGTTCCAGCTGACCCTGAACCAGCCGCTGGGCCGTCGCGGCGGCGCGCTGTACGTGACCGGCTCGGTGCGTGACTTCTACGACCGTGCCGGTACCTCCAAGCAGTACCAGGTGGGCTACAACAACGCCTGGCGTTCGATGAACTTCGGTTTCTCCGCGCTGCGTACCGAAGAAGGCGTGCTCGGTCGTTCCGACACCCAGTACCTGCTGTCGATGAGCGTGCCGCTGGGCCGTGGCACCCACCCGGTGTCGTTCAGTGCCGACCTCGGCATGCGCGACCGCGGCGGCTACGACAACAGCCGCGTCGGCATCACCGGTTCTGCCGGTGTCGACAACAACTTCAGCTATGGCGCGGCCCTGTCCGATTCGCGCGAGGGTGGCACCACGGCGGTCGGCAATGTCGAGTACCGCAGCCGCTACTCGGCGTTGAACGCGACCTACAGCCATTCGCGTGATTTCCGCCAGGCCTCGGTCGGTGCCAACGGCAGCGTGGTCGTGCATCCGGGTGGCTTCACCTTCACCCCGCAGCGCGGCGACACCATGGTGCTGGTCGAAGCACCGGGCGCGCGTGATGCCATCGTCAGCAACGCCCCGGGCCTGCGCGTGGACGGCCGCGGCTACGCGGTGGTGCCGTACGTGTCGCCGTACCGCCTCAACACCGTCACCCTCGACCCGCAGGGCATGGCCCACGACGTCGAGCTGGAAAGCACCAGCCAGTCGGTCGCGCCGTTCGCCGGGGCCATCAGCTACCTGCGCTTCGACACCCGCAAGGGCAACGCACTGCTGATCCAGGTCCGCAACCCCGATGGCCGCAGCATGCCGTTCGGCGCGCAGGTCAAGGATGAGCAGGGCCAGCCGGTGGGCATGGTCAGCCAGGGCGGCCGCGTGTACGTGCGCAGCGAACAGAACCAGGGCCGCCTGCTGGTGGAGTGGGGCGCCGGTGCCGATCAGCGCTGCACGATTGATTACCAGGTTCCGGCGGGCGCCGATGCGTCCAAGACCGGCTTCATTCCGCTGGAGGCAGCATGCCGATGATTCCTTTCCGTGGCCGCAGGCTGCTGGCCACGCTGGCCGTGCTTGGTGGCGCGCTGCTGGCGCAGCAGGCCAGCGCCGCCTGCCGCATCCAGATCAACGGTTTCGTTGCCCAGGATGTGCAGATGGACATGGGCCAGATCGTGATCCTGCCCAGCACGCCGGTGGGCGGTGTGATCAAGGAACTCAGCGTGCCGATCAACCAGCAGAACAACGTCGCCCGTTGTGACTACTGGTATGGCGGCAGCTCGACCGGTGAGTACGTCAACGCGCCGCAGAAGCGGCCGGTGGCCGGCTTCGCCAACGTCTACGAGACCGGCGTTGCCGGCGTGGGCATCCGCCTGTTCCGCGACTCCGGCGCGATCCAGACCTACTACCCGCATTCCATCAACTTCAACGCCAACTCCACCATCTCGCTGATCGGTGGCCAGTTCCGCATCCAGCTGATCAAGACCGCCGCGCAGACCGGTTCGGGCGTGATCGCGCCGAACGGCCGCTTCACCACCTACTATTTCGATGGCGACGGCCCCAGCCGCCCGGTGCTGACTTCGACCTTCCGCGGTTCGGGCACCACCGTGGTCAGCCCGACCTGCGAAGTGGAGGCTGGCAGCCGCAACATCGCCGTTGATTTCGGCAGCGTGCCCAACACCAGCTTCACCGGCGTCGGTTCGCGCGCGGTCGATCGTGACTTCGAGATCCGCCTGAACTGCCAGGGCAGCAACGTTGCCGCCTACCAGAGCAAGATCGGCATCCGCCTCGATGCCGACCAGGACAGTTCGAACATGCCCGGGGTTCTGAAGCTGAGCGCGGCCACCAACAGCGCGACCCGCATCGGCATCCAGATGGTGCAGCGTGACGGCAGCACCGAACGCGAAGTCCGCTTCGGCCAGGCCATCAATGTCGGCACCACCGCGCCGGGTACCAGTGTCATGAGCCTGCCGCTGCGGGCCCGCTACGTGCAGACCCAGGCCGGGACTGTCGGTGCCGGTGTCGCCAACGGGCAGGCAACGTTCACGATCCAGTACGAGTAACAGCGCTTTTCCATCGCTGAGCAGTGCCCCGCACGTCGCCTGTTCCGCAGGCGGCGTTGACTGCGTCTTGATGCCGCAAACGTGAAGATCGGAGCTATCATGACCGTACAGAAACATGAATGTGATGTGCGTCATGGAAATGACCTTCCCTTCACCGCAGCGTCTCCGCCATCGGGCCTTCCGCCCGGTTGAGGGGCGTTGAAAGGACCCGGCGTGACAGCAGCCCACCTTGCCATTGCCGGATTGCCTTCGGAGTTCGTTGAGATGCGCGGGGGCGGCCTGTACTGGGTCGTCGCGGCCGGCAGCGCGCCGACCGACCTGCTCGGTGCCGGCGTGCTGTCCACCGCCGCTGCGCTGCAGGACGCCGTTCTGGTGACGCTGGGCCGTGGCGCCGAGCCGATGCTGTCGCTGCTGGCGGACGATCAAGGACCGGCACGCCTTCGCCTGTTCCAGCGTTCCCACCACGGCATGCAGCAGGCGCTGCGTGGCCTGCCGGCGGACCTGCCGCGCGTGGCGTCCGCCGCTACCGGGCTCAGCCTGGTGCAGTTTCCGGTTGCTGCGCTGGATGGCTGGGATGACACGCGCCTGGCGCGCTGGTGCGAACGGCTGCAACGCTGGGCGGGGCAGACCGGCCAGATCGTGCTGCTGCTCTGCCATGGCGAAGTCGCCACCCTGGCACCGCGCCTGCTGCCCTTGAACCGGGCCTGCGCCGGCGTGGCCCAGCTGCACCCGCATCGCGGTGCCCTGCAGCTGCTGCTGCATTACTGGTCGAACAGTCATGGCGTGGTTGCGCAGCGTTCCTTTGGCGTGCTGCAGGAGGGGACGGGCCTGCGCCACGTGGCCGAGGCCGATACCGGTGGCGAGGCTGCCAGCCTTGCCAGCGGAAGTGATCGCGACGTCTTCCTGGCCCAGGCCGAAGTGCTGGAGGGCGCGCCGCCGCTGTCCGCCGCATGGCGCCTCTACGAGGGCTGGGCCGGCCTGCTGCCGGCCGCATTGCAGGCGCGCGAGGCCACCGTGGTGCTGGCCATCAACGAGAACGCCCAGGTGGACGCGCTGGCCCGGCTGCTGCACCGCCTGCGCCGCGAGCGCGGCACCGCCCTGAAGCTGGTCGTGCGCGAGCTTCAGCCCTGCCTGCGTTACGCCGACGAACGCTTGCTGATGCAGTGCGGGTGCAGCCTGGTGGTGCCGGCCGACACGCCGCTGCCACGACTGCTGACGCTGCTGGAAACCGTGCAGCGGCAGCGCTGGCAGGGCCAGCTGGCCGATGACCCGGAGCCGCTGATCCGCGCCCATCGGCCGCCGTCGCTGAGCGGCCTGGTCAATGCCGCACGTTTCCGCCAGATCGCCGCAGAACGCATCGACCAGGACGGCAGTGCGGTAGAAAGCGCGGTGCTGGCCCTGCAGCCGGTTGCCGGCCTGCGCGCCGAACAGACCCTGCAGCAGCTGCGCATCCGCCGCCAGGGTGATCTTGCCTGTGTCTATCGCGGGCAGGTCCGCCTGTTCCTGTTCGGTTGCCGCCGCGATGCGGTCGAGCAGGCGCTGGGCAATCTGTTCCGCCTGCCTTGGCGCGAACTGTTTGACGGCTATCAGCGCCTTGCCGAATACGACATCGCCGCCATGAACCCGAGCGGCAGCGATCCGGACGTCGAGCTGCTGCCCGAGGCGCCGGTTGCCTTGCCCGCAGTGGCTCCGGTGCGGGAAGCGCCGGCCGTCGTTGCCCCGAAGCCGCTGCGGCTGGGAGATACCGCATGACCACCGACCAGCAACTCTGGACCCTGATCGTCGCCTGCGCGGTCGTGATGATTCCCTTCGGGGCCATGCTGGGCACCCTGTGGCGCGGGCTGCGCCGCCGAGCCACGCGCTGGTTGCCGCCCCGCCACCTGCGCCGCGCCGGCGTGCGCCAGCGTGCGCCGCGGAGCGCTGCATGAGTCCGCAGAACGTTCCCGCATCTCCGTTCGCATGGGCCGACCTGCGTGGCTGGAACCTGTATTTCCTGTCCAAGGTGGTGCTGGCCTGGATGGGCGCGCTGGACCTGAAGATCCTGCCCAACCTGCTGTTCCTGGGTGCGCTGCTGGTTCCGCTGCGCTGGCGCTGGGCACGCATCGCACGCACCGTCGTGGCCGTGCCGGTGGGCGTGGCGCTCTATTACCAGGACACCTGGTGGCCACCGTTCCAGCGCCTGCTGGTGCAACCGGGCGTGCTGGATTTCTCGGCCGACTACTGGCTCGAACTGGCCCAGCGCTTCATCAACTGGCAGATGGTGGCGGTGCTCGCGCTGCTGCTGGTGGCCTACTTCCTGCTCAAGCCGTGGCTGCGCATCACCACCCTGAGCGTGCTGGGCATGCTCGGCCTGGCCGTCATGGCAATACCGATGCCGGCCGGCTGGAACTGGGGGCAGGGCACCGCCACGGCGGCCAGCACAGGGACCGCTGGGGCGACGACAGGGGGGCTGCCGCCTGCCAACAACGACACGCTCAATGCGTGGCTGACCAGTTTCTACCAGCAGCAGGCCAGCCTGAAGACCAGCTTCCCGGCGCCGGCCAGCGGTGCTCCGTTCGACGTCATCATCCTCAACATCTGCTCGCTGGCGTGGAGCGACCTGGATGAAGTCGGGCTGCGCCAGAACAACCTGCTCGACCACATGGACGTGGTGTTCGACGATTTCAATTCGGCCACCGCCTACAGCGGCCCGGCAGCGATCCGCCTGCTGCGCGCCAGCTGTGGCCAGACCTCGCATACCAAGCTGTTCGACCCGGTGCCTGCCGAGTGCCAGCTGTTCTCGAACCTGCAGCGGCTGGGCTTCCAGAGCGAGCTGGCGATGAACCACGATGGCCACTTCGACGACTTCATCGGCGAGCTGCACCAGTACGGTGGGCTGCAGGCACAGCCGATGGATATCAGCGCCTTCCCGAAGGCGCTGGTGGCGTTCGACAAGTCGCCACTGCGCCGCGATGGCGATGTGCTGATGGCCTGGTGGAAACAGCGGCTGGCCGAAGCCCCGCAGCAGGTGGCGCTGTTCTACAACACGATCTCGCTGCATGACGGCAATCGCATCGTCGGTGCCGATGGCCGTTCCAATGCCGCCGACTACAAGGCGCGCGCGGAGATGGTGCTGGGTGACATGGCCGGTTTTGTCGATGCGGTGGAAAAGAGCGGCCGGCGCGCGATGATCGTGGTGGTCCCCGAACATGGCGCCGCGCTGCACGGGGACCGCATGCAGATTCCGGGCATGCGCGAGATCCCCAGCCCGTCGATCACCCACGTGCCGGTGGGCGTCAAGCTGGTCGGAATGGGCGCACCGGCGGCCGGTGGCCCGCGCCACATCCCCGAGCCGAGCAGCTACCTGGCCGTGTCCGAGCTGGTCTCGCGCGTCTACGCACTCAACGCGCAGTCGCCGCCGAGCGAGCGCAACTGGGACAGCCTGCTCAAGGGCCTGCCGCAGACGCCCTCGGTGTCGGAGAACGAAGGCGCCAAGGTCATCGACTACGGCGGCAAACCCTGGCTGCAGTTGCAGGGCAGCCAGACCTGGAGCCCCTACCCGGAGGATGCGCGCTGATGCCTGCCGACATTCTTGCCGTACCCGCCACCCTGTCCGTGGAAGAGGACGACATCGATCTGCTGCGCCGCAGCCTGGACATGCCGGAGCTGCCCTACGTGGATTTCTCGGCCCAGCATGAGCGTGCCCAGGCGCTGGCGCGCTGGCCGTTGCTGGCGGAACTGGAGCGGCGCGGATGAGCAACATGTTGTCCCTGCAGGGCGTCCACGGCGGCACCGGCGTGACCACGGTGCTGGCCGCGCTGGGGCAGGGCCTGCATGCCCAGGGCCAGCGCGTGCTGCTGGTGGAATGCAGTCCCGACCAGATGCTCGGCCTGCATCTGGGCCTGCCCGCCGATGTCGACGGTGGCTGGGCGCGCGCGCAGCTGGACGGCAGCGACTGGCGCGATGCCGCCTATGCCATCGCGCCCGGCTTGGCCGTGCTGCCCTATGGCCGGGTGGATGCCGAGGGCGCGATGCAGGTCGAGCAGCAGCTGCGCCAGGCGCCTTCAACCTGGGCCGATCGCCTGCCGCTGCTGCAGCCCCAGTTCGACTGGGTGCTGTTCGATCTGCCACAGCGCCTGCCGGCACATGCGGCGGCCATCAACCAGCACGCGCGCTGCACCCTGCCGTTGCGCCTGGCCTGCGTCGATCCGGTCAGTCATGTGGTCCTGCAACGGCAGCCGGACGACGAGCGCCTGGTGCTGGCCAACCGCTACGACCCGGCCGTTCCGGTGCAGCGCGATCTGATGCAGCTGTGGTTGCACACCCATGCCAGGCGGCTGGTGCCGCAGCCGTTGCATGAGGATGCGCGGGTGCCGGCCGCACTCGCCAGCAAGCAACCGCTGGGCCGTTATGCAGCGAACTCGCTGGCCGCGGCCGACGTCGACGGCCTGGTGCTGTGGTGCCTGGCTGAAGCGGCCCGGCGGCAGCACCGCGAAGGCGGCCCCTGATGGGCGCCCGGGTCTACTACCTGGGCTGGGGGCGCCTGCGCGAGCGGGTGCATGCGTCCTGGCCGACGCGGGCGCTGCTGTGGTTGCTGCAATGGACCGGGTGGGCCTTCCTGCGCCTGGAAGGGCCGGCCTGGCAGTCGATCGCGCCGCGGCTGCGCAACGCCTTCCCGCAGATCCAGGGTGACCGTCGCTGGCGTCCGGGTGATCCGCTGCGTCTGCTGATCCAGGCCGCCTGGCTGTCACTGGTGCGGCTGGTGCCGAAGGCGTCGAAGCGGCGGCAGCGCCTGGCCGAAGCCAACCGCCAGCGGATTGCCGAGCTTCGCGGCGCCGCAGGCCGAGGCCGCCTGCGCTATCTGCGGGCGATGAGCGATGCGCCCAGCGAGTTCTGGAACAGCCGTTTCGCAGGCTGGTTCGGGCAGCGTGTCCGCGCCCTGTCGCCGCGCTCGCGGCATCTGCTGACGCTGTTGATCGGGTTGCTCACGCTCGCGCTGGCGGCGCTGTGCATCACCCAGCCGTTCACCTACTTCGCGCAGTTCGTGTTCGTGCTGCTGCTGTGGATCATCGCCCTGCTGGTGCGGCGCATGCAGGGCCGCTACGCCACGCTGGTGCTGGTGGTGCTGTCGATCACCGTGTCCTGCCGCTACCTGTGGTGGCGCTATACCGCCACGCTGAACTGGAACAGCACCTTCGACCTGGTCTGCGGCGTGATCCTGCTGGCTGCGGAAACCTACTCCTGGCTGGTGCTGATGCTGGGCTACGTGCAGGTCGCCTGGCCGTTGCGTAGGCGACCTGCGCCGCTGCCGGCCGACGTGCGGCAATGGCCGACGGTGGACGTGCTGATTCCCACCTACAACGAAGACCTGGCGCTGGTACGGCATACCGTATACGCCGCGATGGGCCTGGACTGGCCTGCGGACAAACTGCGCATCCACATCCTCGATGACGGCAAGCGCGAGGAGTTCCGTGCCTTCGCCGAGCGCGCCGGGGTGAACTACATCACCCGCACCGACAACCGCCACGCCAAGGCCGGCAATCTCAACCATGCGCTCACCCTGATCGATGGCGAGCTGGTGGCGATCTTCGACAGTGACCATCTGCCGGTGCGCTCGTTCCTGCAGATCACCTGTGGCTGGTTCCTGCGTGACCCGAAGCTGGCGCTGGTGCAGACCCCGCATCACTTCTTCTCCGCCGACCCGTTCGAGCGCAACCTGCAGGTGTTCCGCAGCGATCCCAACGAGGGCGAGCTGTTCTATGGGCTGGTGCAGGACGGCAACGATCTGTGGAACGCGGCGTTCTTCTGTGGCTCCTGCGCGGTGCTGCGGCGCGAGGCCATCGATGCGATCGGCGGCTTCGCCACCGAGACGGTCACCGAAGATGCGCATACCGCCCTGCGCCTGCACCGCAAGGGCTGGAACTCGGCTTACCTGCGCATCCCGCAGGCGGCCGGGCTGGCCACCGACAGCCTCGGCGCGCACGTCAACCAGCGCATCCGCTGGGCGCGCGGCATGGTGCAGATCTTCCGCATCGACAACCCATTGCTGGGCAAGGGGCTGAGCCTGTTCCAGCGCTTCTGCTATGCCAACGCCATGCTGCATTTCCTTGCCGGCATCCCGCGGCTGGTGTTCCTGACCGCGCCGCTGGCGTTCCTGCTGCTGCACGTCTACATCATCTACGCCCCGGCGCTGGCCATCCTGCTGTTCGTGGTGCCGCACATGGCCCATGCCAGCCTCACCAATGCCCGCATCCAGGGCAAGTACCGCCGCCCGTTCTGGGGCGAGGTGTATGAGACCGTGCTGGCCTGGTACATCGCGCGGCCCACCACGGTGGCACTGTTCAGCCCGGGGCGCGGCAAGTTCAACGTCACCGACAAGGGCGGCACCCAGGCCGGTGACCGCTTCGACTGGCGGGTGGCGCGGCCCTATCTGGTGCTGGCACTGCTGAACGTGCTGGGCCTGTGCTTTGCGGTGTGGCGGTTCATGCACGGGCCGGCCGATGAACGCGGCACGGTGGTCGTCAGCTCGCTGTGGGTGCTGTACAACCTGCTGATCATCGGTGGAGCGCTGGCCGTGGCCGCCGAGGTGCAGCAGGTGCGGCGCACGCATCGCGTCACCACCCGCCTGCCGATGGCGCTGGAGATTCCCGATGGCCGGCGCCTGCGTGGCGTGCTGCAGGACTACTCCAATGATGGCGTTGGCGTCGAACTGGGCGAAGATGCCCAGCTCGCCGAAGGCCAGCAGGTACAGGTGTTGCTGGGTCGCGGCCGGCGTGAATTCGCTTTCCCGGCACGCGTGCAGCGCACCGTCGGCCACCGCTTGGGCCTGCTGCTGCTGTTCGAGGACGAGCGCCAGCGCGTGGAGTTCGCCCAGTGCACGTTCGCGCGCGCGGACGCGTGGCTCGACTGGCATGCCGGCTATCAACCCAAGAGCCTGCCGCGCAGCCTGTGGAGCGTGCTGGTCCTGGGCTGGCGCGGTTACCGCCGGATGGGCGATTTCACTCCGTTCGACCTCGACCGCCCGGCACACTGGAATCGTCGCCTGCTGCGATGGCTCGCCAGCTTTGCCCCGCAACGTCCGCTTCCTTCCCACCCGGCTGACCCAGCCGCTGATCCAGGGCTTCGTCCATGAGCATTCCGTCTTCTCTGCGCTGGCTGCTGTTGCCCCTGCTGGCCCTGCCGGTGGCATCCGGCAACAGCGCTCCTGCTCCGGTCCCGGTGCCGCCGCCCGCACCGGCAAATGCCGCACCGGTGGCAGCGCCGCCTGCGCTGCCCACGACCTCGGCCACCCCCGCGGTTCCGGCCGAGGCAGCGGCGCTGACGCAGACCTGGGCCGGCAGCGCCTGGCCCTGGCAGCGGCAGAGCACGTTCGCCCAGCTGGGGCGGCGCCAGGACACCCTGCTGTCCGGCGTGCGCAACGCCACCACGTTCGAGTTCCAGGTCCGCCGCGACCGCCTGGTGCGCGATGCGGAACTGGACCTGAGCTTCACGCCTTCGCCGTCGTTGCTGCCGACCCTGTCGCATCTGCGGGTCTACCTCAACGACGCGATGATGGGCGTGGTGCCGATCAGCAACGATCAGCTGGGTCGCCCGGTGCAGGCCAAGCTGCCGCTGGATGCGCGGCTGATCGCCGACTTCAACCAGGTGCGGCTGGAGTTCGTCGGCCACTACACCGACATCTGCGAAGAACCCACGCACAGTTCGCTGTGGGTCAACCTGTCCAGCAACAGCACCCTGCGCCTGGGTGGGCAGCCGCTGGCGATGCAGGACGACCTGGCGAACTTCCCGCTGCCGTTCTTCGATCCGCGCGACACCGCGCGGCTCGAACTGCCAGTGGTGTTCACCGGCACCCCGAGCCTGGCACAGCAGCGCGCGGCGGCGGTGATGTCGTCGTACTTCGGCAGCCTCGCCGGCTGGTGGCGGCAGGCGCGGTTCCCGGTGAGCTTCGGCGCGCTGCCCGAGAAGGGCCATGCGGTGGTGCTGGCCGTGAACGGGAAATTCCCCGCGGTGATCGGCAACCACGCGCCGGTGAAGGGCCCGGTGATCGAGTTGATGGCACTGCCGGACGACCCGCAGCGCAAGCTGCTGCTGGTGCTGGGCCGCAACGATGACGACCTGCAGAAGGCAGTGGCTGCGATGGCGGCCGGCAACGTGCTGTTCCGCGGGCGCCAGGTCAGCATTGACGAGATCAAGCCGCTGGCCCCGCGCAAGCCGTACGACGCCCCGAACTGGGTGCGCACCGACCGCGCCGTGCGCCTGGCCGAACTGCTGGACTATCCGCAGCAGCTGCATGCCAACGGCGTGTCGCCGCAGCCGATCACGGTCAACCTCAACCTGCCGCCGGATCTGTTCATCTGGCGCAACCAGGGCATTCCGCTGAACCTGCGCTACCGCTACACGCCGCCCTTCGGCAGCGACGAGTCGCGGCTGGGCGTTGCGATCAACGATCAGTTCATTTCCAGCTTCCCGCTGGTGCGGCGCACCGGCAAGCAGGGCCTGGAAGAGATCCGTCTGCCGGTGCTGGCCGGTGATGCCGGTGCCGACGATGGACGCCTGTTGATTCCTGCACTCAAGCTGGGTGACCGCAACCAGCTGCGCTTCGACTTCAACTTCGCCAGCGTGATGGGCAGCGCGCAGCGCGATCATTGCCAGACCGTGCTGCCACCGAACCTGCAGGCGGCGATCGAGGAAGATTCAACCATCGACTTCTCCGGCTTCCATCACTACATGGGCCTGCCGGACCTGTCTGCATTCGCCCTGAGCGGTTTCCCGTTCACCCGCATGGCCGACCTGTCCGAGACCGTCGTGCTGGTGCCGCCCGCTGCCAGCGAGGCGCAGGTCAGCCTGCTGCTGAACCTGGTGGGTGGCCTGGGCGTGCAGACCGGCTACCCCGCCTACGGCCTGCGCCTGTCCGATGACTGGAAGCAGGCCAGCGCACTGGATGCGGACCTGCTGATGCTGGGTGCGTTGCCGGCCGAGTTGCGCGGCAGCCAACAGCTTTCGCTGCTGATCGATGACCAGCGCACGCGGCTGCTGAACGGCCAGTCGCCTTCGCCGCAGCAGGCGATGGAGCAGGCACGGCGTGGCAGCCGTGATGGCGACCCGGCGGTGACCGAGGTTGCGGTGACCGCGCAGGCACCGTTTGCCGCGATCATCGGCATGCAGTCGCCGCATCATGCCCAGCGCAGCATCGTCTCGCTGGCCGCCAGCAATGCCGCGGACTATGGCCTGCTCGACGACGCGCTCAGCGATACCGGCAAGCGCGAGGCAATTGCCGGCTCGGTGGCGATCCTGCGCACGTCCGGCATCCACAGCCAGTTCGTGGGTGAGCACTACTACGTTGGCGCGCTGCCGTGGTGGCTGCTGCTGTGGTACCACCTGGCCGACCATCCCGCATTGCTGGCGGTGCTGGCCACGCTGGTGGTGCTGATGTTCGCCTTCCTGTTGTGGCGCACGCTGCGCTGGGTGGCCGCCAAACGCCTGGATCCGGGGCACTGATGGCGCGCACGCGGCACCCGCTGGTGACGGCGTCGGGGCTGGTCCTGCTGGGACTGGCCGGTGCCGGCCCGTGCGCGGCACAGGCGTTGCCGGCCACACCGGGAGGCACGGTGGCCGAGCAACGCCAGTGGCTGCTGCAGCAGGTGCGTATCGGCGAGGCCACCGGCCGCCAGAGCCTGATCGAAGACGCGTTGGCGCGGCTGCGGATGCTGGCACCGGATGATCGCGGCACGCTGGTGGCGATCCTGGAAGTGCAGTTGTCGCAGCAGAAGCTGGACGATGCCGAAGCCACGCTGGCACGGCTGCGCCAGATCGGCGCAGGCAGCCGCGAGCTGGCGGCGGGCGAACGCCTGTGGCAGGCCTATCGCGGCGACCTTCAGCAGGAACTGCAGCAGGCCCGCCTGTTCGCCGCCGGTGGTCGCAGCGAGGAAGCACTGGCGATCTACCGGCGCCTGTTCAACGACGATCCGCCGGGCCTGCAGCTGGGCCTGGAATACTGGCGGCTTCGCGGTACCCAGGCCGAAGGCCGTGCACCCGCGATCCGTGCGCTCACCGAGCTGGATCGCAGCTACCCGGGCAATGTCACCCTGCTGCAGGCACTGTCGCAGCTGCTGTTCGCTGCGGGCCGCGACAGCGAGGCACTGGCGGCGCTGCAACGCATGGGGCGCAACCCGGAAGCGCGCGGCATGGCCGCCGACGCCGAATGGGCCTATCTGAAGGATCAGCCGGCCGACGAACGCAGCGTGCGCCGCCTGCAGGACTTCATCACCCGCAATCCCACATTTACCGACATCGCACTGGTGCGCGAGCGCTACGCGGACCAGCACAAGCGGGTCAGTGACCCGGCCTGGCGTGCCGGGCTGCGCGGCCAGCAGCTGCTGGACGCGGGCCGCAATGAAGACGCCGAGCGCGCCTTTCTGCAGGCGCTGCGAGGCTATCCACGCGAGCCAGGCCTGCTTGGCGGATTGGGCATGGCGTTGATGCGCCAGGGCCGCCGCGAGCAGGCCATCACCTACTTCCAGCGCGCGGTGCAGGCGACACCGGCCGGCGACAGCAATGACAAGTGGCGCGACCTGATCGCCAGCACCCGCTACTGGCTGCAGCTGGACCAGGCCGATGCTGCGCTGAAGGCAGGCCGCCTGGACGAAGCGGAGCGCCTGTACGCGCAGGCACGGCGGCAGCAGCCGCGCGACGTCAATGCTGTGCTGGGCCTGGTCGACGTCGCCGTCGCGCGCGGTGACGATGCGGCTGCCGAACGCCAGCTGCAGAGTGCACGGCGGATCGCGCCCAACGATGCCAACGTGGTGCGCAAGCTGGTGCAGCTGTATGGCCGCACCGATCCGCAGCGGCTGGAGGCGTTCATCAACGCGCTGCCCGCTGCACAGCGCAAGCTGTATGCCGAAGACCTGCGCCAGCTGCAGATCACGCGGCTGCGCGAACGCCGCGAGCAGGCGCTGGCTGCCGGCGATGCCGCCACGGCCATCGCACTGGGAACGCAGCTGCGCGCGGAACTGCCCGAAGATGCCTGGCTGGCCTATGCCCTCGGCAACGAGCTGCGTGCGGCAGGCCGGGAGCAGGAGGCCGATGCCGTGGTGGCCGACATGGCCCGGCGCAACGGCAGTGCAGAGGCGCGCTATGCGCAGGCACTGTACCTGTCCGGGTCCGATCGCCTGCCGCAGGCACTGGCCGTGCTCGATGCACTGCCCCAGGCACAGTGGGACGATGACATCCGCGCGCTGTCGGCGCGCCTGCACCGGCAGCAGCTGACCGACCATCTGTGGGAGCTGCGCGCGCAGGGCAGGGAGGCCGAGGCCATCGCCCTGCTGCTGCAGCAACCGCCCAGCACCGACAACGACATGCTGCTGGCCGAGTGGGCCCGCCTGCGCGGTGACCACGCGCAGGCACTGCACTACTACCAGCGCGTGCTGGCGGCACAACCGGACAACGTCGATGCGCAGCTGGGCCGGATCCAGGCCTGGATCGGCAGCGGCGACCTGGCCAGCGCACGCCGCCAGATGCAGGATGCACCGCCCCAGGTTGCCGATGAGGCGACGGGGCAGCAGCGCCAGCTCGCCACCATCTGGACCGACCTGCGCGAGGACGCGAAGGCGCTCGCGATCCTGCGTGCGCTGCTGGCACGCAGGACCGCGCCCGACGCACAGTCCTGGCGCGACGCGGCACGGCTGGTTCGCCGTGACGATCCACAGCAGGCGTTGGACATGTACGCGCAGGCCATGGCTGGCAACGGGCTGCTGGCACCGGCACAGGCAGCACCGCGCGACAACCGCGCGCTGACACTGGCCAGCCGCGAGACCGCAGGCGACGACTGGCTGCGTCGCAGCCTGCGCAGTGATGTCGAAACCCTGTACCAGCAGGAGAATCCCACCCTGACCGTGATGCAGGATACGGGCCGCCGCAGCGATGGCACGCCGGGCATCTCGCGGCTGTCGCGTGATACCCGCATCGCGCACCTCGACGCGCCGTTCGCCGGTGGGCTGGGCTGGGCGCGCATCGAGCAGGTGCAGTTCGATGCTGGGCGCTTCCAGACCGATGCCAATGGCACCTACGACGAAGACTTCGGCAGCTGCGATCTGGACCTGGTCCAGGCCGACGGCACGCGGCTGCGTGCACCGGGCTGCACCCGGTTCGTGCATCAGCAACGCACGTCCGGTGCCGGCTTCGCCGTCGGCTGGCGCACGCTCGACGATCGCTGGAATTTCGATATCGGCCATACCCCGTCCAACTATGCGGTCGGCAACTGGCTCGGCGGCCTCACCTTCAATGGAGACCTGGGCCGTTTCGGCTGGGGAGCCACCGTATCGCGGCGGCCGATGACCAATTCGCTGCTGTCGCAGGCCGGTGCATACGACCCGCGCAGCGGCATCCGCTGGGGCGGTGTCACCGCCAATGGCCTGACCTTCAGCCTGGGCTACGACCAGGGCGGCCGCAATGGCGTCTGGTCGAACTGGAGCTGGCATCGCCTGACCGGCGAGAACGTGGTGGACAACACGCGCGCCCGTGCGATGGTTGGCTGGTACCACAAGCTGATCCAGCGCACCGACATGCGCCTGGATATCGGTACCACCGCGATGTACTGGCGTTACCAGAAGGACCTGGGCGGCTACTCGCTGGGCCAGGGCGGCTATTACAGCCCGCAGCGCTACGCATCGCTGAGCCTGCCGGTGAGCTTCGCCTGGCGCAACGCCACCTGGTCGGTGCGCCTGGATGGATCGGTGAGCGTGTCCAGCGCGCGGACGTCCTCGATCAGCCGTTACCCGGACCAGGCGCTGATCGAACGCGTGATCGCCCAGCTGGAACCGCAATACGGCCCGCTGACACTGGACCAGGCGGGCCTGTACACCGGCGACAGCAAGAGCACCGGCACCGGCTACCGCCTGTACGGTGCGGTGGAGCGCCGGCTGGGTGACCACTTCGTGCTGGGCGCCGCCGGTACCCTGCAGCGCAGCCGCGACTTCTCGCCGAACTCGTTCCAGCTCTACCTGCGCTATACCTTCAAACCCTGGCAGGGCAACCTGCCGTTGCCGGTCTCTCCGTTGGTGCCCTATGGCGAATTCCGCTGACCTGCACCGCCGGCGCCTGCTGCAGGCGGCCGCGGCAGTGCCGCTGCTCGGCTGGGGTGCCGCGCAGGCGCAACCGGCGCCATCGGCATCGCGCTGGCCCGCGTGGCAGGTGCTGCTCGACAGCAGCCTGAGCCGCGACGGGCGCATGATCGATCGCAGCCAGGATGATCAGCGCAGCACCTCCGAAGGGCAGTCCTATGCACTGTTCTTTGCGCTGGTCGCCAATGACCAGACCCTGTTCGATCGCATCCTGGCCTGGACGCAGGACAATCTGGCCGGCGGTGACATGCGCCAGCACCTGCCGGCCTGGCTGTGGGGGCGGGATGCCAAGGGGGGCTGGCAGGTACTGGACAGCAACCCCGCCTCTGATTCGGATCTGTGGCTGGCCTATGCGCTACTGGAAGGTGCGCGCCTGTGGCGGCGTCCGGCGTTGCAGGCCATCGCCGAAGGCATGCTGCAGCAGGTGCGCGAGCGCGAGATCGTGCAGCTGCCGGGGCTGGGCCCGATGCTGCTGCCCGGCCCGCAGGGCTTCGTCGAAGGCGATGCGACCCGGATCAACCCCAGTTATCTGCCATTGCCGCTGCTGCGACGGTTTGCATCGGTTGACCGCAAGGGGCCGTGGCCGGCACTGGCGGCAAACACGGTGCGGATGCTGCAGCAGAGCAGTCCGCACGGATTCGCGCCGGACTGGACGGCCTGGCAGGCCGGCGGTTTCGTGGCCGACCCGGTGAAGGGTGCGGTCGGCAGCTACGATGCGATCCGCTGCTACGCCTGGGCGGGCATGACCGCGCCGCGCGATCCGCTGTTCCGGCCGCAGCTGGCTGCGTTGTCCGGCCCCCTGCAGCGCCTGCGCAGCGGTGCTGCGATGTGGGAAAAGATCGACACCCGTAGCGGGCAGGGGCAGGGCGAAGGCAACTACGGCTTCCGCGCGGCGTTGCTGCCGTATCTGCTGGCCCAGGGAGAAAACGAGCGCGCCCGTGCACTGCAGGCCAGCCTGCCCAGCGCCGAGCAGCAGCGCGCCGATGCCCCGGCGTACTACTCGCAGATGCTCAGCCTGTTCGGGCTGGGCTGGGCCGAAGGGCGCTGGCGCTTCAACGCCGACGGCAGGCTGCAGCCGCGCTGGTGAGCCGCGCGCGCTGCAGGGCCGGGTGCATGCCGGCGCCGCTTACTCCAGCGCGTAGCGCAGGGTGAACAGCACCGCCACCAGCCACACCGCCGGGTGCACTTCGCGCCAGCGGCCGGTGCCCGCCTTCAGCGCGGCGTAGGCGATGAAGCCGAACGCCAGGCCGTTGGCAATCGAGTAGGTGAACGGCATCGCCAGCGCACACAGCGCGGCGGGCACCGATTCGGTCAGGTCGCTCCAGTCCACTTCCACCAGTTCGCGCAGCATCAATCCGGCCACGAACAGCAGCGCCGGCGCAGTGGCATAGCTGGGCACCATCGCCGCCAGCGGCGAGAACAGCAGCGCGGCCAGGAACAGCGCCGACACCACCAGCGCGGTCAGCCCGGTACGGCCGCCCACCTGCACGCCCGAGGCGCTTTCGGCGAAGGCGGTGGTGCTGCTGGTGCCGAGCATCGAACCGGCGACGATCGCCGTGCTGTCGGCCAGCAGTGCACGACCGAAACGCTTCTGCGCACCCGGCAGCTTCAGCAGGCCGGCGCGGCCGACCACGCCGTACAACGTGCCGGTGGCGTCGAACACCTCCACCAGCACGAACACCAGCACCACCTGCAGCAGCACCGCGATCGGCGCGCCGCCGTCGTGGTGCAGCAGGCCAGGCAGGTCCAGCTGCAGGAAGGTCGGGGCCAGGCTCGGCGGCAACGACACCAGGCCCTGGTACTGCACATCACCCAATGCCCAGCCTGCGGCCGTCACTGCCAGGATGCCGATCAGGATCGCGCCGCGGATGCGGCGTGCTTCCAGTACCGCGATCAACAGGAAGCCGGCCAGTGCCAGCAGCGGCGGCGCCGTGTTCAACGGGCCCAGCGCCACCAGCGTGTCTTCATTGCCGACAATCACGCCGGATTTCTGCAGCGCGATGATCGCCAGGAACAGGCCGATGCCGGCCACGATGGCCGAACGCAGCGATGCCGGAATGCCCGACACCAGCCAAGCGCGCACGCCGGTCAGCGACAGCACCAGGAACACCAGGCCGGAGATGAACACCGCACCCAGCGCCTGCTGCCACGGCAGGCCGGCAGCGCCGACCACGGTGAAGGCGAAGAACGCGTTCAGGCCCATGCCCGGTGCCATGCCGACCGGGAAGTTGGCGGCCAGCGCCATCACCGCCGAACCCAGCGCGGCAGCCAGGCAGGTCGCCACGAACACCGCACCGGCATCCATGCCGGTG
>Ga0228674_1001033_pt1 | contig 17441 bp, 15 predicted proteins | sample 1D_rmetaG_FD_189054 | JGI IMG/M metagenome (GOLD analysis project Ga0228674, IMG submission 189054) | Seawater microbial communities from Monterey Bay, California, United States - 1D_r | ecosystem: Environmental > Aquatic > Marine > Coastal | place: USA: California | collected 2016-09-26
GGAAAATCAACATGGGTAATTAAATATAAATTACTGAATTGATACTCCTTATTATTTCTGATATTAATGAATACATTATTTCTCGAAAGTGTATCACTAATTTGAACCTTGAAGTCTAATGAGTCCGCTAGTGACCAACTATTTTTTTTGAGTGATATGTATTGATCAAAAACGCTATTGGAATCACAGGAAACAAAAGCAACTACTATTCCTAAAATAAGAATTAATCTCTTACTGTTTTTGATTACTATTACCATTTGGTTTAGGTTTTCTTCTCTTGTGTTGTATCTTATTCTTGTTATTTCTTTTCTGAACGTTTGAGGATTTATTATTTGATTGACTAGAATTCTTAGATTTATGTTGCTTTTTAGGGTGAGATGGATGAGCTCCAACAGATGCTTTATTTCGATTTTTGTTTTTTCTATTTCTTCTTCTACTCTTTTTTGGAACATCGAAACGAGTAAGACTGTCTTGACCAACTACATTCTCAAAATCAACTGTAACTATATCTTCAATTTCAGATTCATATTCTTCTAACGGAATAGCAACTTCATTATTTTTATTTAAATCTATGATTTCTAATACCTGCTCTAAACTAAGTTTAAACCATTTAGATCTATTTTCTTTGTAAGTATACCAAAGTGTCTTTTTAAAGATGTCCATTTTTACAAATTCTGCATCTCCTTTTTCAGTCTTTAAAATTTTTTCTTGTTTTGGGAAATCATTCAAAGCATCTAAGTAAGTGTCTAATTCAAAATTTAAACAACATTTTAATTTACCACATTGACCCGCTAATTTTAATGGATTTAAAGACAACTGCTGATATCTGGCTGCTGTTGTTGTTACTTTTCTGAAATCTGTAAGCCATGTAGAACAACATAGTTCTCTTCCACAAGAACCAACACCTCCCAAACGAGCTGCCTCCTGTCTAGCTCCAACTTGTTTCATCTCTACTCTAATTGAAAAAGCACCTGCTAAATCTTTTATGAGTTGTCTAAAATCTACTCGAGTGTCTGCTGTATAATAAAAAGTTGCTTTGTTCCCATCTCCTTGATACTCAACATCAGAAAGTTTCATTTTTAATCCTAATCTTCCTAATATTTCTCTCCCTCTTTTTTGAGTTTCTAATTCTCGATTCCGAGCTTTTTCCCAAACTTCAATATCTCTCTGGGTAGCTTTTCGATAAATTTTCTTTACTTCTTCACTATCAAAAGATACTTTCCTTTTTTTCATTTGCACTTTTACCAATTCTCCACCCAAAGAAACAATACCAATATCATGACCAGGAGAGCCTTCAACAGCTACGACATCTCCCATGGAAATTGTTAAATTTTCTGTATTCTTATAAAAATGCTTTCGCCCGTTTTTAAAACGTACCTCATAAATATTAAAAGGAGTTTCATTGCTTGGTAAAGTCATATTTGACAACCAATCAAAAACCGATAATTTTTCACAACCTCCTGTTGTGCAACTTCCATTGCTCCTACATCCTTTTGGTTTACCGTCTTCTCCAGTACCACAACTTCCACATGCCATAAAGTAATATATTTTTAGAAGCTAAGCTTCTTAGAGTTCTTATAAATTTTAGCCAAATGAATTTTATTGGCTTATTTAAATGTACTTAAAAGTTTCTTACAAATTGTTGTAGTATAAAATTAAAAATACATTTTATAACGAGTAAATATACGGAATCTATCACAATCATTTAATTGTAAAAAGTATAAAAAATTAGAGCTGAATTTATCTCTTTAATCTATTCAAATTTATTTCTTAAACTTTAGCTTTTCTGATCTCCCCTTTTTAAAGATTTTGTTACTGGCTTGTGTTCCTTTTCTCAATGCTTTCTGCTCCTCATATGACAATTTAATTACTTCTTTACATTCAGGTGAGCAAGTATTCTCCATCTTTTCTGAACAATCATTACATTGAATAAATAATAAATGACAAGCTTCATTTGCACAATTAACATGAGTGTCACAAGAGTTTCCACATTGATGACAGTTAGCAATTATATCTTCAGATATTTTCTCTGCTCTACGGTGATCAAACACAAAGTTTTTCCCTAAAAATTTGTTTTCTAATCGCTCAGATTTCACTTGCCTTGCATATTCTATAATTCCTCCCTCTAATTGAAAAACATTTTTAAATCCTTTATGCTTATAATATGCTGATGCTTTTTCACAACGAATACCCCCAGTACAATACATCAATAAGTTTTTATTCTCTTTATTCTCCTTTAAGTCTTCTTCAATAATATCTAATGAATCTCTGAAAGTATCTACATCTGGTGTTATAGCTCCATCAAAATGGCCTATCTCACTTTCATAATGATTTCGCATATCTACACAAATAGTATTTGGATCTTCTAACATTTGGTTAAATTCCTTAGCGTTTAAATGAATCCCTTTGTTGGTTACATCAAAAGTGTCATCATTTAAGCCATCTGCAACAATCTTGTCTCTAACTTTTATCTTTAATTTTAAAAACGATTTATTGTGATGTTCAATAGCTACATTTAATCGAATATTATTTAAAAAAGAAATGGCATCTAACTGGTTTTTTAATTTCAAAAAATTCTCAGATGGAACAGATAATTGTGCATTGATACCTTCGTAGGAAACATAGGTTCTCCCCAATACATCTAAACTATCCCACTCTAAAAATAATTTATCTCTAAACAATTGTGGATTTGCTATCTTATGGTATTGATAGAAAGAAATTGTGATGCGGTCTTTTCCAGCCTCATCTATTAATGCAGCGCGTTCTTTGGCGCTTAACTTATTGTACAGTTGCATGCTATACTAAATTCGTTAAACAATCTATTTTGTCTATTGCAGACTCTTACCTGCAAAATTACCATAATTTTTGATAGTACGTTTAAAATTCAACATTTCCTTTGTATTTGAAAAATTTTTAAATTTTATCTATTTCTTACCATAATAAATTGAAGTCTTCATAACATTTTTTAGCATCTTTGTAGCTTGTTAATTAAAATCTTGTGAATTAGGTCTATAACAAACTCAATCACAAAAAAAATTAAAGTAATATACTATGAAAATCGCTTTAGTGGGTGCTACAGGAATGGTAGGAAATGTAATGCTTAAGGTTTTGGCTGAAAGAAACTTTAATATCACTGAATTAATTCCGGTAGCTTCAGAAAGATCTGTTGGTAAACAGATTTCATTCAAAAATAAAAACTACGCTGTTGTTAGTCTTCAAACTGCTGTAAATACAAAACCAGATATTGCCTTATTTTCTGCAGGAGGAGATACTTCTCTTGAATGGGCACCAAAATTTGCAGCTGTTGGAACTACTGTAATTGATAATTCTTCTGCATGGAGAATGGATCCTGAAAAAAAACTAGTAGTCCCAGAAATTAATGGTAAAGTTTTATCAAAAAATGATAAGATTATTGCCAATCCAAATTGTTCTACAATTCAATTAGTCATGGCACTTGCTCCATTACACTCAGCCTATACCATGAAGCGTGTGGTTATATCTACCTATCAATCTGTTTCTGGAACTGGAGTAAAAGCAGTGCAGCAATTAGAAAACGAGGAAGCAGGAATTGAGGGGGAAATGGTATACCCTCATCCTATTGGAAGAAATGCGTTGCCCCATTGTGATATTTTTCTTGAAAATGGATACACAAAAGAAGAAATGAAATTAGTAAAAGAGCCTAAAAAAATTTTAGGAGATGATACATTTTCAATAACTGCAACAGCTGTCAGAATCCCTACAGCTGGAGGTCATTCAGAATCTGTAAACGTTCAATTTGAACATGATTTTGATCTTAAAAAAGTAAAAGAAATATTAAGTGAAACTTCTGGAGTAATTGTTCAAGATAATGTTAAAGAAAATTTATATCCTATGCCAATTACGGCTCATGAAAAAGATGAAGTTTTTGTTGGAAGAATAAGAAGAGATGAATCTCAAGAAAACTCATTAAATTTGTGGATTGTTTCTGACAACCTAAGAAAGGGAGCAGCTACAAATGCGGTTCAGATCGCAGAATATTTAGTAGAAAACAAAATCGTTTAACCATTATGAGCTCATTCCATAAATTATCTATTAAAAATTACATCCAAGAAACCGCTAATGCGGTTTCTCTTATTTTTGATATTCCTGAGCATTTGAAAAAAAATTTTTCCTTCAAAGCAGGACAATATGTTACCTTAAAAACAACTATAGAAGGTAAAGAAATACGAAGATCTTACTCTATTTGTTCGTCTCCAAAAAGTGGTGAATTAAAAGTTGCCATAAAAAAAGTTGAGCATGGAGTCTTCTCTTCTTATGCGTTATCCCAATTAAAAACAGGAGATATAATTGAAGTTCATGAACCTGAGGGGAAATTTATTCTAGAGCCTAGTAGAAGTACTAATTATTTAGGTATTGCCGCTGGGAGCGGTATTACTCCTGTGTTATCAATGATTAAAACAGTCTTACAGCAAGAACCCTCATCTTCATTTACACTAATTTATGGTAATAAGTCTTCAGATGAAACTATGTTTAAATCTGAATTAGATGCACTTTCTAAAACTTATAACACAAGATTTAATTTAGAATATGTATATAGTAGACAGAATGAAGAGGGCGCTTTATTTGGAAGGATTGACAAAGGACACGTAAATTATTTTATTAAAAATATTTACAAAAATTGGTCTTTTAAAACTGCTTTTTTATGTGGTCCGGAAGAAATGATTAAGACTATTTCAACTACATTAAAAGAAAATCACTTCAAGGAATCTCAAATTTTATTTGAATTATTTACTACTTCAATTAATGAAGAAAGTAGTTCTCAAATAAAAGATGGTCAAACTGAAGTTACTGTTTTGTTGGATGATGAGGAGCTTCTTTTTACTATGAATCAAACAGATGATATTTTAGCTGCTGCGCTAAGAAATGATGTTGATGCACCCTACTCTTGTCAGGGCGGTGTATGCTCAAGTTGTCTAGGAAAAGTAACTCAAGGAAATGCAGTAATGGTCAAAAACAGCATTCTTACAGACGATGAAGTTAAAGATGGATTTATTTTAACCTGCCAAGCACACCCAACTACATCAAAAATTTCTATTGATTTTGATGATGTGTAAAAAATGTATCTTTAACACATGGATATATATGACATAAAAAATGCAATTTTTTTTGGGTTCTTTCTTTCTTTTATGATTGGCCCTGTTTTTTTTATGTTAATTCAAACTAGTATTGTCAAAGGTGCTAGGGCTGCAATTGCTTTCAATCTGGGGGTAATTCTGGGGGATGTAGCTTTTATTGTGATTGCCTATTTTGGGAGTAGGCATTTACTTGAAAGAATAAAAGATGATCCACGTTTATTTTTTATAGGTGGCCTTATTTTAATTGTATACGGCGCCATCACCTATTTAGACAAATCTGAAAAAAAAGAAATTGAAGAGTCTATAAAGTTACCTGTAAACAATAATTATTTTAGATTGATTTTTAAAGGTTTTTTTTTAAACTTCATTAATATAGGTGTATTAGCATTTTGGCTTGGTTTAATAGTAGTAATAGGGCCAACTTTAGACATGAACCCAACCCATATTTTTTATTATTTCAGCATTATTATTTGCAGTTATTTTATCACTGATTTAGGTAAAATTATTTTGGCAAAACAACTTAAAAATAAATTAACCTCAACTGTTGTTTACAGAATAAAACGATTCATGGGCATCTTATTAATTGTCTTTGGAGTAGGCTTAATGCTTAAAGGATTTCTACCAAAGGATAATAAAATTAACACTTTATTGGAACAGGTTGATAAAAAGTAAAAATCATAGTTACTTTTTATTATCCGCTGGATAAATATCCGCCATCAGTTTAGAAGGATCTATTTCTACCGATTTTATTTCTTTTAAAACCTCAAATTTATACATTGGATGAGCCCAAGACCAATCTTTTAAAATTGTTGCTTTTGTAGGTTTACTTCCTCTCATCATTCGTAAAGGAATATTAAAATCCTCTGAAGTTCCATCCTTGTATGATACTCTAACATCTATAGGCATTGGCATTTTACCGTGTCTTTGTAAAATAATTTTTTTGTTCCCAAAAGCTCGAACACTATAATCAATTGTATGAGTAGTCTGAGTCCATTCATTTAAGTACCAATCTAAATGAATTCCAGAAACTTTTTCCATAGATCTCTTAATGTCATTGGGTGTTGGATGTTTGAAACTAAAATCATTAAAGTATTTTTTAAGTCCTTTCTCAACATTCTCTTTCCCAATGATATATTCTAATTGAGATAAAAATATAGCTCCCATACTATAACTCGCTGTGCTGTATGAAGAATTTAGATGATACCTGTCTGCATGGGTTGAAAGAGGTTCCTCTTTTCTATAAGAAATCATTTTATAATACCTATTGTAAGACCCCTGATGAGGATTTTTTACTTTTCTATTTAAAATTTTATTCATAGCTATATTAGAAATGTAAGATGTGAACCCTTCATCCATCCATGGGTGCTTACTTTCATTACTCGCTAATAGAAATTGAAACCATGTATGTGCCATCTCATGAGAAGTAACCCCTAACAAACTATTAAAACTTCTTTTACCAGTTATTAACGTTGACATCGCATACTCCATACCTCCATCTCCTCCTTGAATTACAGAATATTGTTTGTATGGATATTGCCCAATATTTTCACTAAAAAAACTCATTAATTGAGCTGTTTTAGGCTGCAAATCTTTCCAGTTTTTTAAATACTTTTCATCTAGGTTATTCTTGTACAAAAAATGCAAATCAATTCCATTGGCTGTTGTTAAAATATCATGAGTATAGTCAGGATCTGCAGCCCACATAAAATCATGAACATTTGGAGCTTTAAAATGCCAACTTAATTTTTCTTCAGTAGATTTTTTTATTTTTTTTGCCTTATCCTCATAACCATGACCAATTTCTTGAGGATTTTGAAGATATCCAGTTCCTCCAATGGTGAAATTTTTATCAATATGAATGGTAACATCAAAATCTCCCCAAACACCATGAAATTCTCTCGCTATGTAAGGAGGTGTATGCCAGCCTTCAAAGTCATACTCAGCCATTTTTGGATACCATTGGGCCATAGATAGAACAACTCCTTCTTTATTTGTTTGACCTGAACGTCTAATTTGCTTTGGAACTTGAGCATCATATGTCATATCAAATGTTGAACGATCCCCAGATTTTATAGGAGTGTTAAGAGTTACTTCTAAAATAGTTCCAACCACTTCGTACTGAACATTTTTACCATCTTGTTTTAAAGAGGCAATCTTGATGTATCCTATCTCTTCAGGTTTTAATTTACTAATTCTATCGGTAACTCTGCCATCTGGATCTTGAATATTTCTTGAACGAATATCCATTTGAGAATTGGGTTGAAAAGCATTGAAATAAAGATGATAATATACATGAGTTAATGCATCGGGTGAATTATTTGTATATACTAATTTCTGAATGCCCTTGTATTGAAATTTAGTAACATCTACATCAACATCCATTGTATAATCAACATGTTGCTGCCAATAATTTGAAGCTTGTTGACTATAGATACTTGAATAAGTTGAAATAAATAAAAATAGAATTATTTTCTTCATTTATAATTTTTTTAGTTCTTCCCGTTTACCATATAATCTGCCATCTTTAAGGCATTGTAAGCATTAACAACTCTTCCAGAGACTGACAACTCTGAAAATGAAACTTTTTCACCTTTTGGATTTTCTCTAGATCTTGACCCTGGCTTAATCACATCAAGATCAATCATAGTTCCAGAATTCATCAAAATATGTTTTACTTGACTAGCAGATAATTTTGGGTAATAAGATCTTAATAGTGCTGCAACTCCAGCTGTTGAAGGAGCTGCCATAGAAGTTCCACTAAACTTAGCATATTCTCCATCTGGTATTGTTGAATAAATTTGTACCCCAGGAGCAAAAACATCAACATTAATTTTACCATAGTTAGAAAAAGACGCTGGTAAATTTTCATCATAATTAGCACTCATAGCACCAACCGTTAATACATTATCAGAAATTTCAGTAACTAAATCTCTAGAATCATTTGGATATGTTTTTTCAACATCTAAGTCTTTCCCGTCATTTCCAGCAGCATTTACGATCAAAACATCTTTAGAAGCAGCATATAAGATGGCTTCATATACCCACTCTTTTTTTGGAGAGAATCCTTTTCCAAAACTAGTATTAATTACTTTTGCTCCATTGTCTACTGCATAGCGTAAACCTAAGGCAACATCTTTATCATATTCATCTCCATCTGGAACGGCTCTTACCGCCATAATTTTTACATTAGTTGCTACTCCATTCATTCCAATATTATTATTTCTTGAGGCACCAATAATTCCTGAAACATGGGTTCCGTGAGCTTCATCTTTTGTAGAATGTCCTGTAGCTGAATCACCATAAGAAATGTTGTCCATTGTATTTGGGTTATCACCTAAAACACTTCTATACTCTTTCTTCAAATCTTCACCACTTAACATTGAGGAAGCATTTTCAACTAATTTTGAAAGCTCTTGTTTCGCTTGTGACAGAGAACTTAAGCCAAACCCATACATTTGTTTTGCAACTTCTATACTTTGTTTTAAAGCAGTGTCTTCAGTTACTGTATTTGAAACTTCATCTTTAGAATAATCACTTTTATTAAAATGTTTAGAAAGAGCGTCATCCGCATTGGATACCATTTTCAACATTTGCCCATATCGTTTTTCGTTTGCCTTAGCTGCTGCAACTTTTTCGTCATAAAATTTTGTAGCTTCTTTTACTGATGCTTCATCAGCTATAGATGGATCTTTAACAATACGCTGGTACTCTAAATGTTCCTTGTATATAGTTCCTAAAAAGTTCCATCCATTAATATCATCTACATAACCATTTTTATCATCATCTACTCCATTTGATGGTATTTCTTTTTGATTTACCCAAGCTACATCTTTTAAATCTTCGTGTAATAAATCTGTACCTGAATCTACTACACCCACTACAACCTCAACTCCTTTTTTGCCTTGTAAAAAATTATAAGCTTTATCCAAACTCATACCTGGAATTGAATCTGTAACTAAATCACTATGTCCCCAAGACTTACTTTCTTCCTCTGTTAAAGGAGCTTTCTTTGCAGTAGCAGTTACACTATATGAAGAAGGTTTCGGAACTGGAATCTTTGAAATAGATTTACAGCTTCCAAATAAAAAAGTAAAAATTGCAATAAAAATTATGGAGTTTAAAAATTTCATGGTTTGTTTATTTTAATTAAATATATCTTTAAATTTATATGTTTCTTTTAATCTAACTCCTTTATTTGTATGCTGAACTGTACAAATTTCGGAATAAGCATCATGCTCTAAAAATAGAAAATATTCATTGTCTGCAGCCTCGTTTAAGAAGTCTTCTTTCTCTTTTATTGTTAATAAAGGTCTAGTATCATACCCCATAACATAAGGTACAGGTATGTGACCAGTAGTTGGCAATAAATCTGCCATAAAAATAATGGTTTTTCCTTGATAAAAAATTTTAGGCAGCATTTGTTTTTCTGTGTGACCATCCATTGTTAAAACATCAAATCCAACTTGCTGAGATGGCTTCTCTGAAATAAAATTTAATTGACCACTTTCCTGTATGGGTAAAATATTCTCTTTTAAAAAAGAGGCTTTTTCTCTAGGATTCGGATGAATTGCCCAATTCCAATGCTCTTGATTGCTCCAAAATTTGGCATTTTTAAAAGCGGGTTCATAACCTGTTCGACCTTTGTTCCATTGAATTGAACCTCCGCAATGATCAAAGTGTAAATGAGTTAAAAAAACATCTGTAATATCATCTCTGTGAAACCCATGTAAAGCAAGAGAAGTATCCAAAGAAAAATCTCCAAATTGGTAATAATAGCCAAAAAATTTATCAGATTGTTTATTACCCATTCCAGTATCAACCAAAATGAGTCTTTTACCATCTTCAATCAATAAGGAACGCATTCCCATTTCAATCATATTATTAGCATCTGCAGGGTTTGTTTTTTGCCAGATTGATTTTGGGACTACTCCAAACATAGCTCCACCATCTAACTTAAAATTTCCTGTCTGAATGGGATAAATTCTCATGATAAGCAAAGATGCAAAAAAACATCAATATCTATGAATAAAATAAAGATAAACTGAAACGTTAATTGTAAATTTCTGGCAAAAAAATAAGCACCGATGAGGGTGCTTATTTTGAGGTGTCGAGCGGATTCGAACCGCTGTAGATGGTGTTGCAGACCACTGCCTAGCCACTCGGCCACGACACCGTATGAGAGTGCAAATTTACATCAATTATCTAGTAATCCAAGTTTTTTTGAACTTAACGTTCTTTTGTGAGAATAATCACAACTTCTTGTACATTTCCTCCTATTGGCGGATTTAGTTTAGCTACACTTACTGTAGCACTTTTTATCATTTTTAATTCTAAAAAGAATCGATCTAAAATTCTTTTAGCAACTTCCTCTAATAGTTTAGACCTTACACTCATCTCTTCTTTAACAATATGATTTAAGTGCACATAATCTACAGTATCTTCGAGATCATCTGAAACAGAAGATTTGGTTAAGTCTACATCAACTTCAATATCTACTCGATACCAAGAGCCAATCAATGCCTCTTCATTTAGACAGCCATGATTCGCATGTAATTTGATATTATTAACTTGTATCTTGCCCATTGTCTATGTTTTTTCCCACATTTTTTGAGAATTCAATCTAAAAGACCCTAAATGACTAAAGTTACATTGATCAGGTGATATTATAGATAAAAAAGGTTCTTGATTTTTATTGTTATAAAGATGATATATTTCTCCTATGATGGGTTCAAAATTAAATTTAGCATTGTAAACTAAATCATTATAAGTAAACTGCTCCATCATTTCCTCATACTCTTTTCTTAACTCATCAAACTTACTTTTAAATTGTTTGTTTACTCTATCTACTCCGTCATTTCTCCATGTTGCTGTATTCAATGGCTTTATTACCGGAGAACTTGCACTAGTGGCATAGGGTATCATAGCAGCATTATATTGCTGTGTATCTTCATCAAAAACAACTAAATCTGGTTTCTTCGCCATTGAAACTATTTAAGATTCCAAAATTACTACAAATAAATAATTTTATTTCTTAAAGTAATCAAAATTATAATGACTCAGAAATCCGCTTATTTTGTTTAATTTTGTCAACTGAAATTTACTTGGAACTCAATGTCTGAAGAAAAAAAATCACTCAATTTTATTGAGCAAATTATTGAAGAAGATTTAGCAAATGGAATGCCTAAAGAAAACTTACGCTTCCGATTCCCTCCAGAACCGAACGGATATTTACACATAGGTCATACAAAGGCTATTGGAATTAGTTTTGGATTAGGAGAACAATATAATGCTCCTGTAAACTTACGTTTTGACGACACAAATCCAGCAAAAGAAGAGCAAGAATATGTAGATGCTATTAAGAATGATATCATCTGGCTAGGGTATAAATGGGCCAATGAATTGTATTCTTCAGATTATTTTCAGCAATTATACGACTGGGCAATTTTAATGATAAAAGATGGTAATGCCTATGTAGATAGTCAATCATCAGAACAGATGAGAGAACAAAAAGGAACACCAACTGAGCCGGGAACTAACAGCCCTTTTAGGTCACGTTCTGTAGTTGAAAATTTGGAATTATTCCAAAAAATGAAAAATGGTGAGTTTAAAGAAGGTGAACATATCTTACGTGCTAAAATAGATATGACCAGCCCTAATATGTTACTTAGAGATCCTATCATGTATAGAGTTTTATACAAAAAACACCATAGAACAGGGAACGATTGGAATATTTATCCAATGTATGATTGGACACACGGAGAGAGTGATTATATAGAGCAAATTTCACATTCTTTATGTTCATTAGAGTTTAAACCTCACAGAGATTTATATAACTGGTTTCGAGATCGTGTATATGAATATGGGAAAGCAACATTTCCAAATCCTCCAAAACAACGAGAATTTTCTCGTTTAAACTTAAGCTATACCATTATGAGTAAGCGTAAATTAATGCGTTTAGTTGAGGAAGGAATAGTTTCGGGATGGGATGATCCAAGAATGCCAACTATTTCCGGATTAAGAAGGCGTGGCTATACCCCTGCATCAATTAAAAGTTTTATTGAAACAGTTGGGGTTTCTAAACGTGAAAACATTATTGATGTGGCCTTATTAGAATTTAAAATTCGTGAAGACCTAAATAAAACAGCCAAAAGAGTAATGGGGGTTTTAGACCCTGTAAAAGTGGTTATTACAAATTATCCTGAAGATAAAGAGGAAATATTAGATGCAAGTTATAATGATTATGAGGAAGGTTTTGGAAATAGAGATGTTCCATTTTCAAGAGAAATATATATAGAAAAAGAAGATTTTAGAGAGGAGGCAAATAAGAAATTTTTTCGATTAAAATTAGGAAAGGAAGTTCGCCTAAAGAATGCTTACATCATTAAAGCCGAAAGTTGTACCAAAGATAGCGAAGGTAATATTACTGAAATTCAATGCACCTATGATCCTTTGAGTAAATCTGGAAGTGGAACCGAAGAAAGTACACGTAAAGTAAAAGGGACCTTGCATTGGGTATCTGTAAAACATGCCATCAATGCTGAAGTAAGGTCTTATGATCGATTGTTTTCTGATGAGGCTCCTGATGGTCATAAAGAGAAAGATTTTATGGAGTTCTTAAATCCTAACTCTTTAGAGGTTATTAATGCTTTTTTAGAACCTAGTCTACAGTCAGCTAGTATAGGTGAACGATTTCAATTTCAACGATTAGGGTATTTTAATGTTGATGACGATACAACGCCAGATACTTTAGTTTTCAATAAAACTGTTGGTCTAAGAGATAATTGGACTTCTAAACAAAACAAATAAAAAAGATATTAAGGAGCGGGGTTAGGAATCATCGCATGTACTTCTTGAATTTCTTGCAAAGTTTGCTTCGATAATTCTATATGAATACTCCCAATATTTTCTTTGAGCTGACTCATCTTGGTAGCTCCAATAATATTACTGGTTACAAATGGCAATTGATTGACGAAAGCCAAGGATAATTCAGACAAGGTAATTCCATTATTTTTTGCAATTTCTTGGTATCTTTTTACGGCCTCACTAGAACCATCTCCCATATAACGTGCAATAAATCTTGGAAATAAATTCCCTCGAGAGCCCTCTGGACTTTTCCCGTCTAGATACTTTCCAGACAACACACCTTGAGCCAAGGGTGAATAAGCTAATAAGCCTATATCTTCTCTCATGGATACTTCAGACAGTCCAACTTCATAACCTCTGTGGATTAACGAATACGAGTTTTGGATAGTAACTGGTCTTGGCAAGTTTTGATCATTAGCTGTTTGGAGGTATTTCATAGTCCCCCAGGGTGTTTCGTTAGAAAGACCTATTGCTCTAATAGTTCCTGCTTTTACAAAAGTGTGTAATGTCTCCAAAATTTCTAGGTGATTTTCTGCTTCTTTTGTCGTTGTTTGATACGGGTAATCTCTAACACCAAAACAATTTACGCCTCTAGAGGGCCAATGTAATTGATATAAATCTAAATAGTCTGTCTGTAATCTTTGTAAGCTACCTTCAATAGCTTCTGTAATATTTTGTTTGGTAAACCCTCCTGTTCTAATATGTTTTGTGTAGTCTCCTCCACCTGCAATTTTACTCGCTAAAACAACCTTATCTCTATTTCCTGTTTTTTGAAACCAGTTTCCAATAATACGCTCTGTATCTGCATAAGTTGCCGGGGTTGCTGGTACTGGATATAGTTCTGCTGTATCAAAGAAGTTAACTCCTTGTTCAAGTGCATAATTCATTTGTTCAAATGCTTCGTCTTGGGTATTTTGGTTCCCCCAAGTCATCGTTCCTAAACAAATTTTCGAAACTTTAATGCTAGTTTTAGGTAGTGTAGTGTATTTCATGTTTTTTTTGAAAGCAAGATGATTCGCTAATAGCGAATCATCTTGTAATATATATTCTTTTAGAAAGTTTAAATATAAGAATATTCTCTAAGAAAGTATAGCGCTAATTCCCGGTAAATTTTTACCTTCTAATGTTTCTAACATGGCGCCTCCACCAGTAGACACATAACTCACTTTGTCTGCAAAGCCAAATTGTTTTACCGCAGCTACAGAGTCTCCTCCTCCAACTAAAGAGAAAGCACCATTTTGGGTGGCTTTATCAATAGAGTTACCAAGCATAATGGTTCCTTTAGAAAAAGTTTCTAATTCAAAAACTCCCAAGGGACCATTCCATAAAATGGTTTTACATGAATTGACAACCTCATCAAAAATTTGCTGAGATTTAGGGCCTGCATCAAGTCCTTGCCAACCCTCTGGTATTTTTGTAACGTCTACAACTTGAGTATTAGCATCATTTGAAAAATCATCTGCTGCTAATACATCTACAGGAAGATGAATTTGAACATTTTTAGCAGCTGCCATTTTTAAAATTTCTAAAGCCAACTCCATTTTATCATCCTCACAAATGGAGTCTCCAACACTTCCTCCTTGTGCTTTTATAAATGTAAAGGTCATCCCACCTCCAATAATTAGATGATCTACTTTATCTAAAATATTTTCTATGACGGTAATCTTTGAAGATACTTTTGCACCTCCTAAAATAGCTAAAACAGGTTTCTCGCTAGTATTTAATACCTTATCTATACTTTCTATTTCTTTGGCAAGTAAACTTCCAAAACATTTATTTTCTGAAAAATATTTTGCTACAATAGTCGTTGAGGCATGTGCTCTATGGGCAGTCCCAAAAGCATCATTTACATAAACATCTCCGTTATTAGCCAATTCTTTTGAAAAGCTTTCATCTCCAGCAGTTTCTTCTTTATAAAAACGGAGATTTTCAAGTAATAAAATTTCGCCATTTTGTAAGCTATTTACAGCTTGATTAACTTTTTCTCCAATACAATCTTCTACAAATTTGACTTGAACACCTATAATTTCAGTAACTTTTTCTACAATATGTTTCAATGAATAGGCAGTTTCTACTCCTTTAGGCCTCCCTAAATGAGACATCAAAACAACGGATCCTCCATCTTCTAAAACCTTTTTTATGGTAGGCTTTGCTGCTTGAATTCTTGTCGCATCTGTTACTTCAAAGTTATTATTTAGAGGTACATTAAAATCTACACGTATTAGTGCTTTTTTATTTTTAAAGTTGAAGTCTTGTATGGTTTTCATTATTAAAATATTTTGCACAAAAATAGCTAATAAAAGGGGTTCACAGAAATTGAAAACTGAAAAGTTAATATAACGTTTGCGTAAAATTATCGCTTATATTTGTGTTATGCTTTTTAATCAAATTATTGGTCAGGAACATATAAAAACCCATTTATTGGCTTCTGCTAAGAATGGAAGAATTCCTCATGCACAATTGTTTATCGGAAAAGAAGGTTCAGGTACTTTACCTGTTGCTATTGCTTATGCTCAATTTTTATTAAGTCATTTTTCTGACAACCCTGAGGCAAGTGAAATAAAAGTAGACAAACTACAACATCCAGACTTACACTTTGCGTTTCCTGTAACCACAAATGATTCTGTTAAAAAACACCCCGTTAGTAATTTATTTTTAACTGAATGGAGAGATTTTGTAAAAAATCAACCTTATGGAAGTCTTTTTAATTGGTTACAATCTATTGGGGTAGAAAATAAGCAAGGAATGATTGGGGTTGATGAAGCTCTAGAGATTGTTAAAAAATTACAACTTAAATCTTACGAAGGTGGTTTTAAAGTAATGATTATTTGGATGGCTGAAAAAATGAATAGTGCAGCAGCAAATAAATTATTAAAACTAATTGAAGAGCCTCCTAAAAAAACCATTTTCTTATTAATTACTGAAAATGAAGATCAAATTATTAATACCATCAGATCACGTTGTCAAGCATTACACTTTCCAGTTTTAAGTGAAGTAGATATCGCCAAAAACTTAGTCGCAAGAGAAAATTCGTCAGAGAGTGAAGCTTTAAAAATAGCAACCCAAGCTGAAGGAAATTACAATAAGGCGGTTCACCTATTACATCAAGATTCTAATGATCTTATTTTTGAAGAGTGGTTTATTACCTGGATTCGTGCTGCTTTTAAAGCCAAAGGAAATGCTGCTGTTATTCAGGAATTAGTAGCTTGGTCTGAAGCTATTGCAAAATCTGGTAGAGAAACTCAAAAACAATTTTTAGGCTATTGTCTCCAATTCTTTAGACAGGCCTTATTGTTAAATTATAAATCACCAGAGTTAGTTTTCTTAGAAATAAAAACACCCAAATTTAATTTACAAAACTTTGCCCCTTTTGTTCACAGTGAAAATATCTTAGCCATTGAAAAAGAATTGAATGACGCACTATATCATATTGAAAGAAATGGAAATGCTAAGATTATTTTGTTGGATCTTTCTATGAAATTAACTCGATTTCTCCATAAAAAAGAGAAAACGATTTAAAAACCTACATCCCTTTACGTAGTCTTTTTACAATATATAAGTCTGATATCGTTGGATTTTCTGGACATTTTTTTATGAGTTCAAAAGTATCTCCAGCTTTTACATTTCCAGTTTGTATAACTTTAAAATACACCCCACACATCGTGGTATTCCAAAATTGCTTCAAAATGTTCATGTCGTTAAAACGAACTCCTAATTTTACACAAGGATCTCTTTGTTTAGTTGCCTCTAAAATACATTCTCCAACTTTAAAGGTATCACCTACATGAATTTTTGTTTCTTCTAATGTATCAAGGGTTAAATTTTCACCAAACATGCCATATTGCCAATCTAATGATCCATATCGCTCTTTCCAATAAGCATAATGTAATTGAGAATACCCATAAACCGCCTGCTCAATACCACCATGATATTTTCTATTACAAATTGTATCTCCTTTCACATCTTCTTTATCAAGAAAAATAGGTGTATTTACTGGATACTTAAAAATTCCTGTGGTAATTATTTTCCCTTTCCAATCGATGTCTTTTCGTTCGCCTATATTAGTTGAAATAATTTTCATTGATTTAAATTTTTAGAATAATTAAACCTTAATTAGTCTTTTAAAAAAGATTTTAAGACTTCTGCTATTTTTCTATTGTCTGATAATTGAGGGATTTTGTTTTGCCCTCCAAACTTCCCAATAGATTTCATGTATTCATGAAATCCTCCTTTTTTTACTTTTCGTACTATTAATGGTCGTAGTATTTTACCATCAATTAGATCAGAATAATATATATTTTGAGCTTGCATGGATGTGTCAATTTTTGAAGCAAAATTATCCATATCTTCAGGCTCATTTTCAAATTCAATAAACCACTCATGATACGGTAATCCTTCTATTGGATTTACTTCAGGTGCTACCGTAAATTCACTAACATTGATATCTGTTCCATTAATAGCTTC
>Ga0228674_1001035_pt1 | contig 17428 bp, 15 predicted proteins | sample 1D_rmetaG_FD_189054 | JGI IMG/M metagenome (GOLD analysis project Ga0228674, IMG submission 189054) | Seawater microbial communities from Monterey Bay, California, United States - 1D_r | ecosystem: Environmental > Aquatic > Marine > Coastal | place: USA: California | collected 2016-09-26
GTGGTATTGTAATAACGGTTACAAACGTTCTGGAAACGAATGTATAAAATTCAAAGTCCCAGCTAATGCATGGGTACAGGGTTCTCAATGGTACTGCAATAATGGGTATAAGCGTTCGGGAGAAAAATGCATAAAAATAAATGTCCCCTCCAATGCGTGGGTCCAAGGATCACAGTGGTATTGTAATAATGGTTACAAACGTTCTGGAAACGAATGCATAAAATTCAAAGTCCCAGCTAATGCATGGGTACAGGGTTCTCAATGGTACTGCAATATTGGCTTTAAAAAAGTAGGAAGTAGTTGTGAAGAAATGACACCAGATGAAAAGCAGCAACAGCTAAAAGCATTAGCCGCACAGAGGGCAAGAGCCAAGAATCGAAATATAGAGGGTTTTGACTTTTCTCTGAGAGATATAGAAAGAAAATGCGAAGCATATAAATACAGCGATTCATATGGTGATATTGAGTGTTCCGGATCTAATCTAAGGAAGGTGGAAAGGCGGTGTGAAGCATATTTCTCAGACAGTCAAAATGGAGAAATGGAATGCAGCGGTTCACTAAGGAGTATTAGTGGAGACTGTTCTATTAATATGTACAGCGATAACTACGGAGAATTAGATTGCTAAGGCATAACAAGTTGCTGTACTAGGAAAAATTACTCGCAGCGATCCCAATTTTCCGGTGAGCAAGGCGTTAAACGAATGACCGCTTCTGGTACGAAAGTGACAGAATGTTCGAAGGTCGACTACCGACCCAAAGCGGACGTTAGACTATTATCTTTACCTGAGCACATTCTTGTATGGTGCCTAGCTGAGCCGAACCGACCCTGAAACCGAGAAATTTTAAGCTTAATGGGGATGTGTAGAGGTGTTGATTACTCTAATAGCTCGGCTATAACTGGGCAGCCATCTAACTTACCATTGCTACATTTGTCTTTAAGACGTAAAACTGCTTTTTCCATTTGTTTAAGTTCGCTTAATTTATGACGCACGATAACAAGGTGTTCACTCAATAGTTCGTTTACTTCATTACATTGAGCGGGTGAGTTCGTCTCGATACCTATTAGCTTGCGGACTTCTTCTTGTGTTAAACCAACTTTTCTACAACGTAAAATAAATTGTAATGATTTGACTTGCTGGTCTGTATAGCGTCGGTATCCATTTTCTGCTCTCTCTGGCTTTGGTAGCAGCCTAACCTTTTCATAATACCGAATTGTTTCAACAGAACAGCCACACTCTGCTGCAAGTTCTCCTATACGCATATGCTTGACCCTGTAGTGACTATAGGGTTTATTCTACACTTAATAGTTATATTTTTAGGTGACTAATTATGAAAATAATTAATCCAGGTTTATTGCTAACGCAGATAGCAGATAAGATGGGATCGATTGGCGCTGTTGTTTCAGCAATGGGGTGTTCAATGTGCTTTCCTGCTATTGCAAGCCTAGGTGCTGCAGTGGGTATGGGTTTTTTAAGTCAATGGGAGTGGGTATTCATTGAGACTGTCCTACCACTATTTGCTACTCTTGCACTACTCGCTAACGCACTAGGATGGTTTAGTCACCACCAATGGTACCGTAGCCTGCTTGGTATGCTTGGCCCGACTCTAGTTTTGTTATCTTTATATCCATTGTTTCAGTATGGCTGGAGCACTTATGTAACCTATTCTGGCTTAGTTATTATGGTAACAATTTCCATTTGGGACCTTCTTTACCCAGCACATAAGCGCTGTGACATTTCAGAGGAGTTAAAATCATGAGTGAACAGACATCAAAAGATACAGCTGTAACACTACAGTCCACGATTACTTGTCCAGAATGTGGGCATGCTGAAACTGAAACTATGCCGACAGATGCATGCCAATTTTTTTATGAGTGCAAATCATGTGGAATTTTGTTGCGACCCAATCATGGTGATTGCTGTGTTTATTGTTCTTTTGGCTCTATGGTGTGTCCACCCATGCAGAATAGCGATAAAACTTGCTGCTAAATATGATTTATATTGAACTAAATTTAATTCAGTCGTAGACTAAATCTATGAAAATTAGTCGTATATCTGTTATTCGAGCTTTAGTATTTTTACTGCTCGTAACGCCATTGCAGGCACAGCAAGTGTTCGCATGTGGAATGATGGGTACGACATTCTTCGATGATTGTTGTTGTGAACATCACAATAATTGTGCAGATGCAGATTGTAGTGATGCAACTTCGACTGAAACCAATCAATGCTGCAAACAATCTGTTGAACTTAATATTAGTAATGAGATGACTGAAGACTTAATTGTTATTAAGTCTCTCGAGATTCGCTCAAATATTGATCCACCACCTGCAATTACATTTACACTTGAGCAATTGGTGGAACCCGTTCGTTTCACTGAAATTAGTTACCTACATACAACCCTGCCAGGCAATTTAGGTTCTAATACCTACTTCATTACACAACGTCTACGGATTTAAACCAACCGACCACTAACTTATTGGTGATGTGCCGCCTGCACATTACTTCATGAGTAGTTTATTACTTTGTTAATACAACGGTGGAGGTGGCATATGGATGCCGAATCAAATCGAAAAAAATGGTCATTAATTGCATACATATTAGTTTTACTAACCAGTAGGTCATACGCTGAGTTTGAGAATAATACTCATCTAGCTTTCAACAATGAGCTCAATGTAGAAACATTAGTTAATCTGGTTCAGGATCGAAACCCAGGGATTGAAGCGCTTTCTGCAATTGAAGAAGCTGCAAACTATCAGATCGTACCGGCACAATCTTTGGACGATCCTACCTTCAGTTATGGGTTTGCACCCAAAACATTAGATGCTGATAACGGAAGGGGATTAAATCAGAAGATTGAACTAAGCCAGAAAATTCCTTGGCCTGGAACGCTTGCAGCACGCGAGGAAGCGGCACGTCAAGAAGTTAATGTAGCGCATGAAGATGTCAATGCATTGCGCTTACAATTAGTTGCACTAACAAAATCTGCTTATGCTGAGTGGTATTTTGTAGACCGAGCTATAGAAATACATGCATCAACGCGTAAATTGTTGGAAGAACTTCGTTCTGTAGCGGAGACGCGTTATGCAGCGGGTCGCACATTACAACAAGACGTTTTGCAAGCAGAAGTAGAGCAAAGGAATCTCGATCGTCATGGGTTAGAACTTAAAAGATTAAAAAGTTCTATACAGGTGAAAATTAATACATTGCTAAATTTAGAGCCAAGTTCTCCGCTTCCATCTGCTGCGGATATTTCAATTCAAGAATCCATTCCGCCATTAGCAGTATTAGAACAAAGAGCGATTGATCTTCATCCTGAACTAAAACGCATAAACGCACAAGTTGCTGCAAATTCAGCACAAATAACGTTAGCGGAGAAAAGTTTTTACCCTGACTTACAACTGTCGGCGGGTTACAACAGTTTGTGGGATGCACACGATAAACGTCCAATCGTGGGCGTATCAATTAACCTCCCACTCAATCATAGCAAACGCAAGGCGGCGTTAAGCAAGGTGAAAGCTAATGAGCGTAGCTTGCAAATGCAGCTTATCAACCAACGTGCACAATTACTCGGGGGGCTTGCAAGAACTTACGCAGAAGCCATGGAGTCTGCCCATGCGGTCGAGCTTTACGAAAGTTCACTCGTTCCTTTAGCGAATGAGTATTTAAGTGCGGCTCTAGCAGATTACAAGAGTGGTGCTGGAAGTTTTTTATCTGTAATAACCGCTGAACAAAAGAAACTTATTACCGAAGAAGCGTTAGAGCGCAATCGTGCCAATTACTTTAGCCAAATTGCAGAACTGGAGCGTTGGGCAGGTGGTAGTTTAGATGAACATTTTGCTTTCAGTGCAGGAGTGAAATATGAAAACAAATAAAAAACGTATTGTAAGTTTTGTAGTAGTTCTTGCTGCGATAATTAGTTCAGTGTTTATTTATTGGAATTTTCATCTTGATCAAAATACAGAAACGATGCAGGCAGAAACTTCTCTTGCACGTTTTACTTCCAGTTCATTTAACGTCGGAATTGCAGTTGAACCGACAACTCCTCGCGTTGGTGACAATCAACTAATCCTTGAAGTACGTGATGCAGATGGCACACCGTTAAGTGATGTCACTATTGAAGCCTATGCAGAAATGCCTGCCATGGGGGCAATGCCCGCAATGCGTGCGCCTGCAGATTTTAAAGAAATTACACCAGGGCGTTATGAAGGAGAGGTAGATCTTCAAATGCGTGGTGAGTGGCCATTAACCGTGAAAATAAATGACCCACAGCGAGGTGAGACTAGGCTTCAATTTGATTTGGCAACAGATCGGCCAGGATTACAAATTGCATCCGGTGGCACTCCTTTGTCACCTAAAAAAGCAAGTTCTAAACCAGCTGTACAGATAACTAAGCTCGATTCTTCTGCGTTCATTACGGTTGGTAATTATCGTATGCGTGTAGCGCTCGATCCTATGACTCCAAAAGTTGGACTTCATACATTATCGGTTTGGGTAAACGATGAAAATGATCAATCTATTGATCCTATTCAAGCACGTGCTGTAGTACAACTTGAAAGAGAAACAAACGAATTGCCGGTGAATATTCCTATCGAACTACAACAAATACAAGGTGGACATCTTCAAGGAAACTTTACATTAACCGAAGCAGGTGATTGGCTATTGGTCGTAGATGTAGAAACAGAATCAATGGGGCATGGGGATCTCATACTCGGCTTGAAAACAAATGAGCCAGGGCTTTCCCAGATTGTTTCAACCCCTGAAGGTGTTTCTCACTACACCTGTTCGATGCACCCTTCAGTTAAATCTGCAACTCCTGGAACCTGTCCAATATGCAGTATGGATTTGGTACCGGTTACTTTTGATGAAGTCTCGTCTAAAACCATCACAATTGATAATCGACGTCGACAAATGATCGGTGTTGAAACAGAGCGAGTATTCGTTCGTGATTTGAGAAAAGACATTCGAGCTGTTGGGCATGTGACTTACGATGAACGTCGCTTAAGCAAAGTTACGCTTAAATTTGATGCATGGGTTGGTGAGCTATTTGCAAATTATGTCGGTGCACAAGTAAATAAAGGTGAAGTGTTATTTATGGTATACAGCCCCGAACTCTTAGCCGCCCAACAAGAATATCTAGAAACGCTTAAACGATTAGCACGTCGCGGCTCAGAGGACAGTTTAGTCAAGGCTGCCCGCCAACGATTGAAATTATGGGACATGTCTTCTTGGGAAATAAAAGAACTTGAAAAGCGCGGGAGGCCAAATGAATATGTCGCGATCTACGCAGCGACAAGTGGAACCGTTGTTGCTAAAAATATTGAGCAAGGCAGTGCAGTGAAAATGGGTGAAACACTGTTTCGAATTGCAGATTTATCACAAGTATGGGTTGAGGCAGAAGTGTATGAAGCAGATTTAGAACTCATTCGCGAAGGGATGGCTGCAACAATAACTTTGCCTTACCTGCCATCACAAACTTATGAAGCAACGGTCGATTACATTTACCCCTATCTTGAAGCTGACAGCCGTACCGCGCGTATTCGTTTAAACCTTGAAAACACCGATGGTGCATTAAAACCTGATATGTATGCTGAAGTTAAGTTAGTTGCAGACTTTGGTCATCGCCTTGTTGTACCAGAAGAGGCAGTCATGATTGCAGGTGAGAGTCGTGTTGTTTTCGTAGATTTAGGCGAAGGCAAGCTTAAACCGGTAAAGATTAAAACAGGACGACGTGGTCAAGGATTCATTGAAGTTATCGATGGGTTAAAGCCCGGTGACACTGTAATTACGTCAGGTAATTTTCTAATTGCTGCTGAAACTAAACTAAAAGCGGGGATAGACCAATGGTAAACGATCGCAAGACCGAAAACCCTGTTGGACTAATAGAAAAACTCATTGGGATTTCTGCTCGCAATTGGTTGCTGACTTTAATGATTATAGGCGTAGCTGCACTGTGGGGTTATCGCTCCCTCACACATGCCCCACTGGATGCAATTCCGGATCTATCTGATGTACAAGTTATTGTCTTTACCGAATGGCCGGGACGAAGCCCTGATTTAGTTGAAGACCAGATTACCTATCCACTCACTACAACTTTGTTAGCGGCTCCAAATGTAGAATTTGTACGTGGTCAAAGTTTTATGGGACTGTCATTTGTTTATGCCATTTTTGAAGATGGGACAGACATCTACTGGGCACGTTCACGGGTATTGGAATATTTAAATTCTGCTGCAGCAGATTTGCCTAATGGTGTACGTCCCACATTAGGACCTGATGCAACCGGAGTAGGTTGGGTTTATCAGTACGCACTCGTCGATAAATCAGGGAAACAAAGCTTGGCAGATTTGCGTGCTTTACAGGATTTTAATTTGCGTTATGCATTAGAAGCTGTCGATGGTGTTGCAGAAGTTGCTTCTGTTGGAGGGTTTGAAAAAGAGTATCAGATAAATGTTGATCCAAATAAATTAGCAGCATACAAAATTCCCCTAAATAAAGTTACTGCAGCCGTACGCAATTCAAATAATGATGTCGGTGGTAGAGTTATAGAAATTGCTGGCCATGAACAATTTATACGTGGTCGTGGTTATGTAAAGTCTGTAAAAGATTTGGAAGAGATCGTATTGGGTACGGGTAGTGGTGGTGTTCCAATACGTATTGCAGATGTAGCGACGGTTAGCTTAGGGCCAGCATTGCAACGGGGACAAGCTGATTTAAATGGGGAGGGTGTTACCGTTGGTGGAATTGTTGTCATGCGTTATGGGGAAAATGCACTGACAGTAATCGACAGTGTTAAGGAAAGAATTAAACAATTACAAACCAGCTTTCCTGAAGGCGTTGAACTCGTCCCTGTGTATGATCGATCAAGTTTAATCGAACGTGCGATTGGCACCTTAAAACGAACCTTGTTGGAAGAAATGATTATTGTTTCATTAGTGATTGTCATTTTCCTTTTGCATGTGCGTTCAGCACTGGTCGCCATCGTGACTTTACCGATCGCTATACTTCTTGCATTTATTCCTATGTATTATCAGGGTTTGACGGCTAACATAATGTCGCTAGGAGGGATTGCAGTCGCCATTGGTGCCATGGTCGATGCGGCCATCGTTATTATCGATAACATTCATAAACAACTTCAGGATAAAAATGTTCAAGGTGAAGCGCGAACAAATTTAATTATTAAAGCGATGCAGGAAGTCGGCCCGAGTATCTTTTTCTCACTTCTCATCATTACCATATCATTTTTGCCTGTCTTTGCTTTGGAAGGTACTGAAGGTCGATTGTTTAAACCATTAGCTTTCACCAAAACCTATTCGATGGGATTTGCGGCACTATTATCCATTACGTTAATTCCAGCTCTTGCAGTACTTGTTATAAAAGGTCGAATTCGTGGTGACACAAGTTGGTTTAACCGTGGTTTAAAAGCGGGTTATGCACCATTAGTGAGATTAGCAGTCAAGTGGCGCTGGATTGTGTTAGCTACCACTTTCGTTGCAATAGTAGTAACGATACCTGTTTATCGACAATTAGGCAGTGAATTCATGCCACCATTGAATGAAGGCAGCATTCTTTATATGCCTACAGCTTTACCAGGGATGTCAATTGGCGAAGCTACCCGCGTTATGCAAACAATGGATCGGGAGTTATTAAAGTTTCCAGAAGTGCAACGAGTGTTTGGTAAAGTAGGTCGCAGTACAAGTCCCACCGACCCTGCACCATTATCAATGATTGAAACCAATATCATGTTAAAGCCGCAGAGTGAATGGCGTGAAAATATGACATGGGACAAACTCATCGGAGAGATGGATGCCGCCATGCGTTTTCCTGGTATGCCAAATATTTGGTGGATGCCAATACAAACGCGAACTGAAATGTTAGCCACCGGAATTCGTTCCACTCTCGGTATTAAAGTATTTGGTGCAGAACTTGCCGAAATTGAACAAACTGCCGTAAACATCGAACGAGTATTACTTGAAGATATGCGCACAGCTACTCATACACGAAGTGCGTTTGCGGAGCGAACTACGGGCGGTTACTTTCTCGACTTTGACATTGACCGTTCAGCAGCGGCTCGTTTTGGGTTAAACATTGGGGATGTGCAAAATGTTATTGAAGCCGCAATGGGGGGTATGAAGGTAAGTGAAACGGTTGAAGGACGAGAAAGATACGGAATTTTAGTGCGCTACGCACGTGAGTATCGCGATAGTCTTGAAGCACTTGAGCGTGTACTGATTCCCACTTCAGATGGTGCTCAAATACCTATTACACAGGTTGCGGACATTCAATTTAGAACTGGACCTCCAATGTTGCGTAATGAAGATGGTCAACTTGTGGGATTTGTATTCGTTGATGTGAACGATACAATTGGTATAGCAGATTACGTTAATCTTGCTAAACAAGTAGTAGATGACAATGTTGTAATTCCTTCAGGATATAGGCTCGATTGGGCAGGGCAGTTTAAGTATTTTGAGCGAGCCAAAGAGCGATTAAAGATACTTGTTCCATTAACGTTATTTTTAATTTTCTTCATGTTATTTATGCACAGAAAATCATTAATTGAAACATTAATTGTCATGTCGGCATTATTATTCTCACTTGTGGGCAGTATTTGGGCTTTGAGTATTTTGGATTACAAATTAAGTGTTGCTGTAGCAGTTGGAATGATTGCTGTAGCTGGACTAGCAGTTGAGCTTGGATTGTTAATGATGTTGTATCTGGATATAGCCTGGCGAAAACATATTAATATGGGTGAGCTTGACGATCGTGACGACTTACAACAGGCTATTGTTACAGGAGCAAGTCAAAGAATTCGTCCCATGCTCATGACCGGGCTAGCACTGTTTTTGGGTTTGCTTCCAATTATACTTAGTAGCGGTGCTGGCGCTGATGTTATGAAACGAATTGCAGCACCCATGCTAGGAGGTATCGCATCATCATTAATAATGGTACTGATAGTGTTTCCATCTATTTTTGCTCTGTGGCGTGGCGCTCGATTATCCGCAGACAAGAAAACAGAATAAATCTAGCTAATGAAACTGAATTTGTTAAGTATTATGTCCGCTTTTGGCACGTTAGCGACGGATTGAATTAGCCTGAGTTTCACAGGCAGTGTACGACCCAAGGCAGATAATCGGGAGTAATTAATCAAAACTAACTAGATAGTAAAAACCATTACACTGACTTGTTTTTCTCTCAGATTTTCTCTAAATTCCAATTCTAGAGATATTTTTTGGTTATAAGAATTGAACTAATCTATTAGCATTGTGTTCTATGGTTTATGTATAGTAAAAACTGTGATGAATGAATTAATGCCAAGAATAAGATACCAAAAGATCTTGATCGTGCTGCTGATGCTAGTTTTCGGTGGACAAGCGATTGCATCTGTCAGTATCTCTTGTCAAAATCAAGCTCCTTCATCTCAGTCTTCTAGCCAGACGTTAATTTCTGGCATGGTAGATCATTCTCAGCACTTGCTGGGATTGAACTCCTCTACAGGTGAGGCAGTATCACTTGATGATTGTCCTGATTGCGATTGTAACTTACATCGCTGCTTTTCTTCTACAACGTTACCCAGTGCTCAAAGCTTTTCCTCATCTATCGTAGTCTCTGTGACTAGTCTCTATAACGAACTGATTGATACCCAGTTTACAAGCTCCCTTTTTCGTCCTCCCATTTCCCACTAACTCAGGATAAGTACGCCTAGTTTCTGGCGTTTCTTGTCTACAAGTTGAATGAGCGGGGGTCTAAAAACTCCCAAATACAAAGCCTGAAAAAGGCATATGTTCTTCGTGGGAGTTAGCATGAACTTATTAGATTCACCATCAATGTCTCGTCGACGTTTTGTGACAGGTATTGCAGCAGGTAGTGCCTTTTTCGGCTTAGGCCTTGGCTCTACTTTATCTTTGGCGTCACCATCAAATCGACTCGGCCCATCAATGCTAAAGGGAAATCAATTCGATTTAAACATCGGCTACCAGCCGGTCAATTTCACGGGTAAAGATCGAATGGCAACAGCCGTCAATGGTTCTGTACCTGCGCCTATTTTACGCTGGCGTGAAGGTGAACGGGTCACTTTAAGGGTGAAAAATAACCTTGCTGTCGATAGCTCTATTCATTGGCATGGCCTTATTTTGCCGACTGAAATGGACGGTGTTCCTGGATTGAGTTTTGATGGCATCAAACCAGGTAAAACCTTTGAATACCAGTTTGATGTGAATCAAAGCGGTACTTATTGGTATCACAGTCACTCTGGCTTTCAGGAGCAAACAGGCCTGTATGGTGCGATCATTATTGATCCGAAAGAACCTGATCCGGTCAGCTATGACAGAGAGTATGTCGTGATGTTGTCAGATTGGTCTGATGAAGATCCAGAAGCGATTTATGCCAAGTTAAAAAAACTCAGCCATTACTACAATTTTCGTGAACGCACGGTAGGAGATCTCTGGCAAGACATTAAGGATAAAGGTGTTACACAAACATGGAATGAACGTGATATGTGGAATCAAATGCGTATGAGTGAGACAGATATATCTGATGTCACTGGCTACACATACACCTATTTAATGAATGGAGTGACCCCTGACGAAGGTTGGATCGGCCTGTTTAAACGCGGTGAAAAAGTACGTTTACGATTTATCAATGGTTCTGCGATGACCATTTTCGATGTGCGTATACCAGGTTTAAAAATGACGGTTGTGGCCGCTGATGGTCAGAATATTGAGCCTGTCACTATTGACGAATTTCGTATCGGTGTCGCTGAAACCTATGATGTGCTAGTCGAACCTAGTGATGATAGTGCCTATACCGTTTTTGCTCAAAGTATTGATCGTACGGGCTTTACCTGTGGCACATTAACACCAGATATTGGAATGACTGCATCAATACCTAATATGGATATAGCCCCAACTTTAGGTCATCGCGATATGGGTATGGGAATGGCTAGCATGCCAGAAACGTCGGAAACATCAGCTGTGGATCATAGTCAGCATCAGATGAGTACTGCAAAAACTATTAGTGATAAAAAAACAGATCACAAAAGCCATGACAGCCTGCCAGAAGTATTAGGTAAAGCAGGTTTTGGTAGCACGCGTGAAATAACACATGTTTCTACTGAAGCAGGGCCTCAGGTAGATATGAGAGCAATAAGTCCTCAGAGTGGCTTGACCGACCCAGGTATTGGTTTGCGTAATCATCTGCAGAAATACGGTAGAAAAGTACTTACTTATGCGGATATAAAAAACCTTTATCCTACTTCTGATCCGCGTGAGCCAACACGAGAAATAGAGCTGCATTTGACCGGAAATATGAGCCGTTATATGTGGTCGATTAATGGTGTTAAATTTGCTGATGCTGATCCAATCCAGCTTAGATATGGTGAGCGTGTTCGCATCACCCTGGTGAATGACACCATGATGAGTCACCCCATGCACTTACATGGTATGTGGAGCGAGCTTGAGACTGGAGAACCTAGTCATATCCCCCGCAAACACACAGTTATAGTCCAACCTGGATCAAAGATCAGTTACTTGGTTACAGCTGACGCTAGAGGACAATGGGCTTATCACTGTCATTTGATATTCCACATGGCAGGTATGTTCCGTCAAGTTACCGTGAGCTAAGGAGAGACTTTTATGAAAATATTTAAAAAGCAATTATTAATGTTTAAACGCGTATTTTTGTTATCCATTCTCAGCATATCTCTCCTGTTAAGTTATGTAAGCCCAGTATTGGCAGACGGTAAGGATGACCCATTATTAACTAAGGTGTTGATTGATCAGTTCGAAAAACGTAATACCGATGGTAGTGATCCATGGGTTTTAGATGGGCAAGCTTGGATCGGTAAAGATCTTCAAAAACTATGGATTAAAGCAGAAGTAGAAAAAGTTAATAGTGAAACTGAAGAAGCCGAATTGCAGGCACTTTATAGTCATGCCATTGCGCCGTATTGGGATCTGCAATTTGGCTTAAGACAAGATTTCCAGCCTAATCCTAGCCGAAGTTGGGCAGTGTTTGGCATTCAAGGATTGGCCCCTTATTTCTTTGAAGTTGATACAGCGCTATTTATCGGAGAAAGCGGACGCACCGCGTTACGACTCGAGGCTGAGTATGAGCTTTTGTTTACACAGCGGCTTATTTTAACACCTGAAATCGAAGTCAATTTCTATGGGAAAAATGACAAAGCTTTAGGTATCGGTTCCGGATTATCAGACGTCGAGGCTGGTTTGCGTTTACGTTATGAAATTCGTCGCGAATTTGCGCCCTACATTGGTGTGAATTGGAACAAGAGTTTTGGCAATACAGCGGACTTTGCACGTGATGAGGGTCAAGATACCGATGATCTCCAGTGGGTGATAGGTCTACGCGCATGGTTTTAAACACTAGGACCTTAATCAATGAGTCGAGTATTAAAAGAGTATGTCGCCTAAGTTGAAATTAAGGGTCGAAATATAAGGAGTACAGAAATGAAATTAGATGCTATTAAATTTGGAGTGGCAACAGCGATTGTATTTGGACTATTTTGGATAGCCTGTAGCTTTCTTGTCATGATGTCGCCGTCATTCATGATGGATATGAGTGGTCACATGATTCATGGTGATTTGTCGGAAATGAGTTGGCATATGACTTTTTCAGGTGTTGTTATTGGACTTATCGTTTGGTCACTATTTGCTGGCTTAATCGCAGGATTAATTGCTCATGTTTATAACAAGATGGTTTAAATAATCAAAAGGAGTGAATTATGGCCACTGATCCTGTTTGTGGTATGGAAGTAAGTACTGATAATTCAGAATATTCTTTCATATATGATGATAAGCAAAATTATTTTTGCTCTCAACATTGCCTGAGTAAATTTAAAAGTGTGCCTGAAAAGTATAGCTTTTCAGAAAAACACGGTCATGGTTGCTGTGACAGTGAAACTGAGAATTCCCCCTCAGTTTCACCAATCGAAAGCAGCGAACTACGTTACACCTGTCCTATGCACCCAGAAGTCATTCAGGACAAACCTGGTAGTTGTCCAAAGTGTGGCATGGCGCTCGAACCAATGACCGTCACGGCAGAAGAAGATACATCTGAACTTGATGATATGAATCGTCGTTTCTGGCTAAGTGCACTATTAGCCATTCCTGTTTTTATTAGTGCGATGGGAGCAGATTTCTGGCCAAACTTATTTAATCAACTAATTGAACCAAAACAGAGACAATGGCTTGAGCTAATACTTGCTACCCCTGTTGTCTGGTGGGGTGGATGGGTGTTTTTTGTTAGAGGGTGGCAGTCAGTTATAACAAGACACTTGAATATGTTTACGTTAATTTCTGTCGGTGTAGGTATTGCATGGCTGTACAGTCTTATAGCTGTATTATTTCCTAACATATTCCCTTTATCAATTCTCAATGATTTTGGGGTAGTCCCTGTTTACTTTGAAGCTGCAGCTGTCATCACTACTTTAGTTTTATTAGGTCAAGTATTAGAACTTCGGGCACGAAGTCAAACCAATGCAGCTATTAAACTGTTATTAGGACTTGCACCTAAAACGGCCCGGATTATTAATGATGATAACACTGAGACAGATATTCCGATCGAACATGTTCAAATAGGCAATTTGCTACGTATCAGGCCTGGCGAAAAGATCCCAGCAGATGGTGTCATTGTAGAAGGTAATAGCCATATAGATGAGTCAATGGTGACGGGTGAGCCTATACCTATATCAAAAGCTTCTGGTGATAACGTTATCGGTGCCACAATAAATGGAACAGGAAGCTTAATTATAAAAGCAGAAAAAGTAGGCGCTGATACTTTACTGTCACAAATTGTCCATATGGTTTCTGAAGCCCAACGTTCCAGAGCGCCAATTCAAAAGTTGGTTGATACAGTAGCAAGCTATTTTGTACCAGCAGTTCTTCTTGTTGCTGTCTTTACTTTTATTATGTGGTTTTTTGCTGGACCAGAACCAGCTTTGGCCTTTGCAGTCATCAACTCAGTTGCTGTATTAATTATTGCCTGTCCTTGTGCTTTAGGTTTAGCTACGCCAATGTCTATTATGGTTGGAACCGGTAAGGGTGCATCATTTGGTGTACTCATTAAAAATGCAGAAGCTTTAGAGGTGATGGAAAAGGTCGACACCCTTGTGGTTGATAAGACAGGCACATTAACAGAGGGTAAACCTAAATTGGTGAGTATAGTGGCACTAGACGGGTTTGAAGAGACCAATATCTTAAGCCTTGCAGCAAGCCTAGAACGTTCTAGTGAGCATCCTCTTGCTAAAGCCATAGTTCAAGGAGCAGAACAGAAAGATCTGGCTTTAAAAAACAGTGATAAATTCAAATCCATTACGGGTAAAGGTGTAACTGGTAATGTTGATGGTAAAAAGGTTTCTTTAGGTAATGCAAGTTTATTCAAAAGTTTAGATATAGCTAATGAAGAGCTTGTAAAAATGGCAGATGACTTACGTGCCGATGGGCAAACTGTGATGATGATAGCTATCAATGATAAAGCTGCAGGTTTATTAGGTGTTGCAGATCCAATAAAACAAAACGCTGACGAAGCTGTCCAAGAATTACATGAACAAGGTATACGTATTGTCATGCTGACAGGCGATAACCAAAAAACAGCACAAGTTGTTGGAAGTAAATTAAAGATAGACCAAATCTATGCCGATGTTCTTCCGGAAGATAAGTCAAGAATTGTAAATCAACTTCAAGAAGAAGGAAGGATAGTTGCAATGGCTGGTGATGGTATCAATGATGCTCCAGCATTAGCACAAGCTCATGTCGGAATAGCTATGGGAACAGGGACTGATATTGCTATGGAGAGTGCGGGGGTAACCTTAGTTAAAGGTGATTTAAAGGGGATATTTCGCGCTATAAAATTAAGCAGAGGTACCATGAAAAATATTAGACAAAATCTGTTCTTTGCCTTTATCTATAATGCAGCTGGTGTTCCTATTGCAGCAGGGGTACTTTATCCATTTGTTGGGTTATTACTTTCACCGATGATTGCTGCTGCGGCAATGAGCCTTAGCTCAGTTTCTGTAATTGCTAATGCACTTAGGTTGAAACAAATGAACCTATGATGACTTCAAAAATTCAGCTAATAAAACACCAAAAGATAGTTAGTTATTACTATTGACACGTTAGAGCAGGGTTGTTTAAAAGTCAGAATATGGCCCAAAAAGACATTTCACAAAGATTGGATGAATGAACCGGGGCCATCCTCAGTCAATAGTAGAAAAACTTTATTCTATAGAGAAGAGAGTATCACCTTCTTTACTCATCACTAACCGAATGGTTAGAACCCGGTGAAAGAGCTTCTAAAATGCCACATTGTTCAATAGATCTTGTACTGTTACACCGGCGCCGAAGTTTTCTTAGATCACTTTGAAGTTTTTGAAGATCTGCAATACGCTTTTCGACAATACTCAAGTGGTCATCGATCATGATATTTACTGACTCACAAGGTGTATTGGGTAAATACTGCAGTTCAAGGAGATGCTTGATTTCACTTAGCGAGAGATCTAATGAACGACAATTATTGATAAACGACAGTCTTTCAATCTCTTCAGAGCCATATAAACGGAAATTCCCCTCTGTTCGGGATGGTGCAGAAATCAAGCCTTCTTTTTCATAGTGCCGAATCGCCTGAATTGAGCATCCGCTACGTTTTGACACTTCACTAATCTTCATATACTTTTCACTTGACTCTATAGTCGCTATAGAGTTTAAACTCTTATTTATATTTTTAGCAAGCGCTAGCTATCTCAACAGCAATGGGTATTTACAGTAATTTTGATGATAAACGAGCTTAACAACAAAACTGAATCTTTATTGAATGACGAAATACAAGTTGGGATAAGCTGTGTGAGTGAGTTCAATATTCCTAAGATGGATTGTCCCTCTGAAGAGAACTTAATTCGAACAGCATTTGCGAATTTCGGCGAGGATGTCACGTTTGAATTCGACATTTCCAACCGGACAGTACGTTTATATCATCACCCTAATATAGCAGAGAAAATAGAAACAACACTTAACTCTGTCGGGCTAGGGGCAAAATTGATCTCGCGTGAGTCGGTGGATAGCGATACGTCTCAGAAAGTCAAAGATGCCAGCTTACACAGCGAGCAAAGAGAAGCACGTGTTTTGATCTGGTTGTTGGTGATCAATGCCATTATGTTTGTGCTAGAGATCATAGCGGGAATTATGGCTCAATCCACAGGGCTTATTGCAGACTCGTTAGATATGTTTGCTGATGCAGCCGTTTACGGGGTTTCGTTATATGCAGTAGGCAAATCAGCTCAGCTTAAACTCAAAGCAGCCCATTTTGCCGGCTGGCTACAATTAGCCCTTGCCCTGGGTGTTCTGTTTGAAGTTATGAGACATGCTATCTATGGAAGTGAGCCGGTATCTACTCTTATGATGGGTATGGGTGCTATCGCCTTAATAGCAAATATTGCGTGCTTGTTTCTGATTTTCAAATCACGCAATAACGGGGTTCATATGAAAGCCAGCTGGATATTTTCGGCTAACGATGTACTGGCCAATTTTGGGGTTATTGTTGCAGGGTCATTAGTAGCACTGTCAGGATCTCAAATACCCGATTTAGTTATCGGATTAATTATTGGTTTAATCGTTTTATATGGAGCACGCCGCATACTTTCATTAAAAATTACTGGCAACGATGAAAAAAATGAGGTATTTTAAAAAAATGCTCAAAAGTCTTTTAGCCTATTTCATACTTAGCTTGATTGTCCTGCAGTCAGGTACAGCCTTGGTTCATGCACATCAGTCGCATCAGTCAAGTGTGGAATATCTATATCATGATGACTTCCATGACCATTCCGATGAACTAAAACAGCACATTGAATCAGCAGAATTACTTGGAGAGCAGGATCGAGACTGTGGTCACTGCTGTCATGGGCATGCTTGTACTGCCATTTTGGTTAACCGCTCAAACTTTGTAATTCAAACAACACACACTGTTATATCCAATTACAGTGAAGATGCGCTAACTGATAATACAAAGCCTTTCATACGTCCCCCCATCGCACATTCCTAAATAAAACAAACTTCATTCTGCTGATTGAAGCGGAATTTTTTGAATTAATTAGGATCCTTTTATGCGATTCACCTCAATTAATGGGTGTAAAACACTCTATCTATCCATCGTATTTGTGATAAGCGGACTCGCACCGCACCTTGCTTATGCGGACACTAATACTAATTTGACATTAAAAAAAGCGATTGCACGGACACTCGAACAAAGCCCGCGTTTATACCAATATTCATTCATTAAGGATGACTATAGTGCCCAACGACAAACTCAATCGTTACGTCCCGTAATCGAACTAGGGCTTGAAGTTGAAAACTTTGCTGGTTCTGGGGATACCAGAAGACTTGATAGTGCAGAGACAACGTTATCATTGTCATCCGTTATTGAAATGGGCGG
>Ga0228674_1001038_pt1 | contig 17362 bp, 17 predicted proteins | sample 1D_rmetaG_FD_189054 | JGI IMG/M metagenome (GOLD analysis project Ga0228674, IMG submission 189054) | Seawater microbial communities from Monterey Bay, California, United States - 1D_r | ecosystem: Environmental > Aquatic > Marine > Coastal | place: USA: California | collected 2016-09-26
GTTGTCGACCATGCCGACCGCGGTGATCACCGAGTCCAGCGAGAACACTGCGTCGAGCACCACGATCTGCGCCACCACCATCGCGAAGCTGGCATACACCTTCTTGCCATCCTCGTGGTGCTCGCGGCCTTCCAGCCGTTCGTGCAGTTCCATCGTGCCCTTGAACAGCAGGAACAGGCCACCGCCCAGCAGGATCAGGTCACGCCCGGAGAAGCTGTGATCGAACAAGGTAACCAGCGGCTCGGTCAGCTTCATGATCCACGCCAGCGCCGCCAGCAGCACCAGCCGCATCAACAGGGCCAGGGTGAGGCCGATCACCCGTGCGCGGTCGCGCTGGTGCGGCGGCAGCTTGTCGGCCAGGATCGCGATGAACACCAGGTTGTCGATGCCGAGCACGATCTCCAGCACCACCAGGGTTGCAAGGCCCATCCATATCGAGGGGTCAGCCAACCATTCCATTTCAGGTCCGTTTCGTCAGTAGGTAAGGGAAAAAAGCAGTCATTCAGTCGGCATCCTGCGCCTGCGCCGGGTCATGACCGAGCAGGTCGCCGGGCGTGCATTGCAGCTCGCGGCAGATCGCGTCCAGCGTGGAAAAGCGGATGGCGCGTGCCTTGCCGGTCTTCAGGATCGACAGGTTCGCCAGAGTGATGTCGATGCGCCCGGCCAGCTCGGACAAGGTCATGCCCCGTTCCTGCAGCATGCGGTCGAGGGTGATGACGATCGCCATCAGCGCGTGCCCATCAGACCAGACCGTCCAGGTCATCGCGCATCGCCGCGCCTACGGCAAACACGCGCGCCAGTACGAACAGCATCAGCACCGCGACCAGGCCGGTGATCGACATGCCACCGCCGACCTCCATCCAGGTGAAGTCCGGGCCCATCCAGGCCGCGTAGGCACCGATCAGGATCGACAGCAGCTCCATCGCCAGCATCAACCACGCCATGCGCTGCAGGCGCTGTGCATTGGCGTGGGTGAACGGCTGCTCGCGTGCCGCCGAGTCCAGCAGCCGCAGCAGATGGCGCAGGAACACCAGGCACAGCACCAGCAGCACGACGATGGCGCCCAGCCCCAGGCAGAAATGCAGGAACAGATCGTTGCCGTGCGCTGCCGCGGCAGCGGCATCATGCACGCTGTCGAGCAGCCAGCGGCGGTCGTGGGCGACGAGGGGAACGGCCAGCAGTGCGGCCAGGATGCCCAGCCAGCACATCGCGCGCACGGCCTGCACGGCGGCTTGGGCCAGGGTGAACAAGCCTCGCGCGGGTCTGGCGCGGGCGGGTCGAGCGGTCAAGCGGCCTCCGGCATTGGGGTGGCATGCCGCCCCGGGATGGATTTATCGATAAACGATATACCACAACCCGCGTGAAAGGCTGAATCGTGCGCGTCGCGCGAACCGCGACCTGGGCGCATAGGGCGTGCAGGTGCCGGCCCGCCGCCGGCACCGCCCAGGTGACATCAGCTCACAGGTGCTGACCGAAGAACGGAATCACCTCCGCCAGCGCCTGCCGGACCGGCTCCGGCTGGTCATACAGATCATAGTGCGACCCACCCTCCACCACTTTCAGCTGCTTGTGCTTCGACGCCGCTCGGCCATGGATCTCCAGACCATCGCGGTAGGCACCAAACGCCCCCGGCTTGTCACCGATCACCACCAGCAGCGGCTGGGTCAGCAGCACTTCGGCCAGATGGAAGGCATCCCAGCCCACCGCCGCACCACGATGGGAGAACAGCGCGCTGACCACGCCGTTGGGCTGCGGCCCGCGCGTGCGGTAGTAGTCCGTGGCCTCCAGCACGTCGATATCGGTGATGCCGGCAGCACGGCCCTGCTCCACCGAGGGTGGCAGGAACAGGTCCACGCGGGCCTCGCCGCCACGCATCTCGGCGGTGCGCTGTGCGGCGATGGCCTCCAGCGAACCAATCGGATCGAAGCCGCCAAAGCCCTCGCGGCTGAGTCGGCCGAAGTTGACACCGGTGATGCTGGTGACCGCCTTGATGCGGCGCTCGGTCATGGTGGCGTTGATCGCATAGCCACCACCGCCGCAGATGCCGAGCACACCGATGCGTGCGGCATCCACGTACGGCAGCGTGACCAGATAGTCGACCACGCGGCGTACATCCTCCACGCGCTGGGTCGGGTCTTCGACCCGCCGCGGCTCACCGCCGCTGGCGCCCTGGAAGCTGGCGTCGTAGGCGATCACCACGTAACCCTCGCGGGCCAACGCCTCACCGTAGACGTTGCCGGACGTCTGCTCCTTGCAGCTGCCGATCGGGTGCATGCTGATGATCGTGGGGTAGACCCGGTTGCGGTCGAAGTCCGGCGGAAAGTGCAGGTCGGCAGCGATATGCCAGGCCATGTCCGGGTTCTGGATCTTGACGGTTTCCATGCTGCGCCTCTTCGTGTGCGATAGGGCGACCGGTGTCGCCGTTGCAAGCACGATAGACCCGGGATTGGGAGCAAGAAAGACGCCAATCGCAACCACAGTAGTAAGCTGTGATTACCAGAGTGCGACGGGCATGGCGCCCGACCGAGCCCCCCATGAGTGCCCCCACCGCGATCAACCCGGCCCTGCTGCCACAGCTGGCCTGGTTTGCCCACATTGCCCACCATCGCAGCTTCACCAAGGCGGCCGAGGAGATGGGTGTCTCGCGCCCCGCGCTGTCACAGAGCCTGAAGACGCTGGAGAAGCAACTGGGCGTGCGCCTCCTGCACCGGACCACGCGCGAGATGTCGCTGACCGAGGAAGGCCAGCGCCTGTTCGACGCAGTGCAGCCATCGCTGAGCACCATCGACAGCGCAGTACGCGACCTGCGCGCCAGCCATGATGCTCCCTCAGGCCTGCTGCGCATCAACACCGCGCGCCTGACCGCCAAGACCCTGATCGAACCACATCTGCCTGAATTCTTCGCGCTCTACCCCGAGCTGCGCGTGGAGCTGGTGATGGACGATGGCCTGTCCAGCATCGTCGCCGAAGGCTGCGACGCCGGCATCCGGCTGGGCGAACGGCTGGCCAAAGGCATGATCGCCGTGCCGGTGACGCCGATGCTGGAAATGGTGGTGGTCGCCTCGCCGGCCTACCTGGCCCGGCATGGCACGCCCAGCACGCCCGCCGAACTGGCCGGGCACGAGTGCCTGGGCTACCGCCAGACCGGCAGCGGCACGGTCTATGCCTGGGAGTTCAGCACGCCCGGCCAGCCCGGTCATGATTTTGAAGTGGAACCGCGCGGGCGCTATGTCACCAATGATGACGAAGCCATGATCCGCGCCGCGCTGCAGGGGCTGGGCGTGATGCAGCACATCGACCTGTCACTGCAGCCGATGCTGGCCGATGGGCGCCTGCTGCGGTTGATGCCGGAATGGTCCGCGCCATTCCCCGGCTTCTACCTGTACGTGCCATCGCGCGAGCAGATGCCACCCCGCGTGCGCGCGCTGATGGAATTCCTGATCGAGAAGCGCGAAGGCGTCGCCAACGCGCTCGGCCGCACCGTGCAGGCACCGGCCACCGGCGGCTAGGCCTCAGCGCAGGTAACGATAGACCAGGTCATCGGCATCACTGCGCACGGCCTGGGTGTCGAGTACGCCGCCCAGCCGCTGCGCAACGGCCTGCGATGCCAGGTTGTCGGGCGCCATGTAGCTGACCAGGGTCGGCAGCTGTGCCACCACGAAGGCCCAGTCGCGCAGTGCCCCGGCCGCTTCAGTGGCGAAGCCCTGCCCTTCATGGCCGTCATACAGCAGCCAACCCAGTTCCTTCTCCGGAAACAGCGGGCCGTGATTGATCCCGACCTGGCCGATGCAGGCACCGGTGTCGGCCAGGTCGATCATCAACGCACCATGGCCGAACAGATGCCAGCTCGCCAGGTCATGGCAGAACTGGCCCCACGCGGCAACCTCATCGAATGGACCGCCCATGCCGCGCGCGCGCGGCGACGCCAGGAACGCGGCATAGATGCCGAAGTCATCCAGCTGTTGCGGACGCAGCCGCAGGCGCGCGGTGTGCAGGGTGGGGATATCGAGCATGCTACCGGTCGGCTCAGTACACCGCCAGGTGACCGCAACCACGTCGCTGCGGTTGCCCTTCCATCGTCACCTGCACGCTGGCCATGGTGTCGACACCTTCGGCATTGCGGCACGACTCGCGCTTGATCTCGACAATGGCAGGCTGCCTGTCCAGCTCACCATTGAGCACGATCAGCGAACTGGGCGCATCGGCCGGCTGCCCGAGATAACGCAACGTACCCTTGTGGGTACGGCCATCGACGCTGAGGCTGGCATCGTGGTTGCCGTTGCCGACGGACGCGATCTCGATGCTCCACCCTGCCCCACCACCGGTGAACGCAGGCACCGGACTCATGCCGCCCGCGATCGAGGGAGGGCGCGGTTCATCGGCCGTAGTCTTCGATGCGGGGCTGGCGCAGCCGGCCAGCAGGCCGGCAAGCAACGCAGCGAAGGCAAGGGGATGCACGGTCATGGTGGACTCCTGCAGCGATCGGGCCGCCAGTGTAGGGCGAGCCACGTGCGCCGGCGATGAACATGACCGGTCAACGTGAGGCGCGTCCCCCACCGGCAACCCGCACACGGTCACGGCCCTGCGCCTTGGCCTGGTACATCGCCGCATCGGCCGCGCGCAGCAGGGTGCGCCAGCCCAGTGCGTCGGTACCGCCCTCGGCCACGCCGAAGCTGGCGGTCACCCGCAGCGCGGTGCCGCCCCCCACCCTGATGTCCAGCTGCTGCAACGCCAACCGCAGCGATTCGGCCAGCCGGCGACCGGCATCCAGATCGCCATCGGCCAGCAGCACCAGGAATTCTTCGCCACCGTAGCGGGCGATGCTGTCGCTGCGGCGCAGGTGGCGCTGCAGAAGTTGCGCGACCTGCACCAGCACCTCGTCGCCGGCATCATGCCCATGGCCATCATTGATCGACTTGAAGCGGTCCACGTCCAGCAGGATCACCACCGCCGCCGCTGCGCCCTCGGCATGGCGCTGCTGCACCCGCTGGTCCAGCGCGCGGCGGTTCAACAGCCCGGTCAGGTCGTCGGTACCTGCCAGCTGCCGCAGCTCACTGGTCAGCGCCGAGCGTTCGCGCGAGGTCTCGCGCAGGACTTCGATCGCATCGAACAGGCGCTGCATTTCCGCCAGCGGATGGGTGACGTGCTGCTCCGGCCCCGGCGCGTCGGAGGCAATCTGGATCACCTGCCGCTGCGCCTGCAGCAGGGGCCGCAGGATCTGCACATGGGCAATGCGCAGCGCTACGCCCAGCACCAGCAGCGTACCCACGACCGTCGCCACCAGTACCGCCAGGCGCATGGCGGCGCGGTTGCGGGTATGTTCGAAGCGGGCAATGGCAACGCTCAGGTAGCCATCGCGCAGCGCCTCCAGTGACTGCAACGTCGGCACATAGCGCCGGGTGAACTCGGCGGCGGTCCAGGGCGGAGGTACACCGCGACGGCCATCTTCGATCAGCTGCTCGACCATCGGCAACGATTCACCGAAGAACTGCCGCCGCGCCATGTCCCAATGCCAGGACAACGCCGGATCGCTGCGGAACACCGCCTCGTGGCTGCCGGCCAGCCGCCACAGCTCCAGCAGGCGACCCTCGGTCTGCAGTGCCGCGCGTACCTGCTCGTTGCGCCAGGCACCCGGCACCGCCACCGGCGCCATCACGTTGGAGGCCAACCGCCCGCCGTGCTCGCGCAGGTCGATCAGCACCTGGCCCTGCATCGCCGGGATCGCTGCCTCGCGGTCGGCGCGGACCAGCACGTTGATCTGTGCAGACGTCAGCAGGTGCAGGCGGTCGACCACCGCGAACATGCTGCTGATCGCGCGCTCCACGTCTTCGACCCGGCGTGCGTCCTGCGGCTGCGCAGCCACCCGGTCCACGCTGGCACGTGCCGACTTCAGGCGGCGTTGCGCATCGGCCAGCATCGCATGTGCATCCACCTCGCCCGGATGGGCCTTGAACGCGGTGTCCAGCTGCAGCATGGCGGCGTCGACCCGCCGCCGCACCACGGCCAGCTGCATGGCCAGCCGCGCCTGCTCGGCGCTGTCGTCCGCGCGCGCGCCCAGCAGGCTGTTGGCCGGGCCGCGTTCGGAGGAGACCAGGTTGGCCAGATCAAACGTCTGCCGCAGCTGGCGCAGGCTGACCAGATTGTCCTCGGCGGCGGCATAGCGCATCGTGCCCTGGACCAGGGCGATGACCATCAGCGGCAGGGTGCAGACTACGAACAGCCCCGCCAGGATCCAGACCCAGGTCCGCAACCCGATGGGCGATACCTTGCCGGCCATTCAACTTTCCCCTGACGTGCGGATCACTGTACTGAGCGGCCCCGGCAGTGCCAAGCCAGCACCCTGCGGCCCCTGCCCCTGCGTATACCCCAGTCATCGCGAACGTGCCGCCAAGAGGCGGCACCCGGCTCACCGAAACAAATCCGTCACGTCAGCGGGGTCAGATCCAGCGTTGATCCACCAGCTCCCGCTTCACATAGGCATAGAACACCGGCGCGGCCACCAGGCCCGGCAGTCCGAATGCCGCCTCCATCACCAGCATGGCCAGCAGCAGCTCCCAGGCACGTGCCTGGATCTCGCCACCGACGATGCGCGCGTTGAGGAAATACTCCAGCTTGTGGATGACGATCAGGTACAGCAGCGCCGCCACCGCCACGTAGAACGACACCGACAACGCAACGATGGTGATGATGGTGTTGGAGATGATGTTGCCCACCACCGGCAGCAGGCCGGCGATGAAGGTGATCAGCACCAGCGTCTTCGACAACGGCAGGTGCACCCCGAACAAGGGCAGCACACCCAGCAGGAAAATCGCGGTGAACACGGTGTTGAGCAGCGAGATCTTCACCTGCGCGAACACCACCTGGCGGAACGCAGTGGCCAGGCGGCTGGTGCGACCGATCAGCTCCTGTGCCAACGGCCCCATCTTCGGTAGCGGCAGTTCGTCATACAGCGCGATCATCGCGCCCAGCACCATGCCGATCAGCACACGCACGCCGACCTGCACCACCGAGGTGCCGGCCACGCCCAGCTGGCGCTGGTGCTCGGCGGCCCAGTCGTTCAGCGCTGCACGCAGCGCCGGCATGTCTTCGGGAATGTAGGGCTGCAACAGCGCCGGCACCTGGTGCCGCGACGAATTGAGGATGTCCATCAACCGTGCCAGCAACGCGTCCGGCCCGCCGGTTTCGTTGCGGAAGAACGAGGCCACGCCGATCCCGGCCAGCACCAGCGCGCTGATGATGACCGCCGACAGCACGATCACTGCGATCGCCCGCGCCCGCCCCGGTGGCAGCCGGCCTTCCACGGTGGAGGCCAGCAGGTGGGTCAGCTGGAACACCAGCAGGCCCGACAGCAGCGTCACCACCAGCCCCAGCTTCAGCGCCAGCCACATGCCCAGCAGCATCATCAGCCAGGCCGCGATCCGCGGAACGGGGGGCTTGGGCTGCACAACAAGGGCGTCTTGCATGGGGGCACGTCCGGGCGGGGTGGCCCATGGTAGAGGATTGGCCGTGCGATTCCGTGTGCAGGATGAACGGCCGTTACGCCATCATTGGGCAGCGCCGTGTTCGCCGTAACTGGCGTTGTTCTTGCCCTGCCGCTTGGCGTGGTACAGCGCCCGGTCGGCCTGCGCCAGCCAGTCCTCCACGCTACCGCCGCGCGGCGTAGCGGCAATGCCGATGCTGACGCTGAACTCCACGCCCGGGGTGGCCTGGCGTGCCGCCTCGAGCAAGTGCAGACGCACCCGCTCGGCCACATGCATCGCATCCACCGGCGCGCAGTCGTGCAGCAACACCACGAACTCGTCGCCGCCGAGGCGGGCCGGGGTATCGCCGGGCCGGGCAAACGCGCGCAGGGTCGAAGCGATGTGCCGCAGGACTTCATCACCGGCACGATGGCCATGCGAGTCATTGATGCGTTTGAAATCATCCACGTCCAGCATCAGCAGGCAGGCAAAGCCGCCCTGCCCCTGCGCCTTGTCCAGCGCCTGCTGTGCGCGCAGGATCAGGAAGCCGCGGTTGGCCAGCTCGACCAGCGGGTCCATCCGGCTCAGGCGCTGCAGCTGCCGGTTCTGCGATTTCACCCGACGTGCCAGCTGCCAGCTGAGGATGCTCAGACCGATGCCGTAGACGAACAGGAACGGCACGCTGAGCACGATCGTGCGCTGCGAGGTCACCGGCTGATAGGGAAACCCGAGCGCCCACCAGGTGATCGCAAATCCCAGCACCAGTGCCAGTGTGGCGCGCATCGCCAGGCGCACGCCGCCGGCGGCGATCTTGTCCGCGACCAGCAGTGCAGCGAACAGTGCACTGGGTACCGCGCTCAACGCCATGAAGGCGATCCAGCCACCGCCGAACAACGAATCGGCCACCATGCAGCGGAACTGGACCACGGCAGGCTGCCGGGAGCGGTGGGTCAGCAGCAGCGCGAGCGCGGGCCAGGCCAGTGCATTGAGCAGCAGCAGGACCCAGGCCAGCGCACCGTCCTGGCGTTCCAGGATGATCGAGGCGATCGGGATCGCGCCCAGGCCATTGCCCACGAAGCGCATCCAGCCGATGCGCCGCGCCGCGCCGATGCCTTCGACCGCGACCTCGGTCGAGTCAGTCAAGAACGGCATTGCCGACCCCCTTGCGCGATCGCACGTTCCATCTCAGAACTCCACCTCAGCACTCCAGCCCGGCACTCCACCTCGACGCGTGCCGGGCTGCCTGGCGTGAGTCTGACAGCTTCGCGTCAATTCGGGATCAAGGGATCAAGGTCGCGACCTGGCCTGGGCGCCGCCGTCGAGCCGCGCAGCATCAGGCTGAAATCCAGCGTCTGCTGAAGCGGCACATCGGCATGCTCGATGATCGCCAGCAGTAGTTTGACCGCGCGCTCGCCGATCTCGCGCATCGGCTGCCGGATGGTCGTCAACGGCGGCGTGAGGTAACGGGAGGACGCCAGGTCGTCGAACCCCACGATGGACAGGTCATGCGGCACGCGGATACCGCGCTCACGGCAGGCCGCCAGGGCGCCCAGCGCCATCTGGTCGCTGAAGCAGAAGATCGCGGTCGGTGCCGGTGCCACGTCCAGCAACGCCATTGCCGCCGCATGGCCGGATTCCACGGAAAAGTCGCCTGGCACGATGCGCTGCTGGCGCAGGCGGCCGCGCGCCTTGCCCGCGGCCCGGACGCCCTGCAGCCGCTGCTGGTGCAGGGGGTTGTCGGGCGGCCCGCCGACCACGGCGATCTGCTCGTGACCCAGTCCGTAGAGGTGTTCCATCACCACGCGTGCAGCCGCCGCGTTGTCGATGTGGACGCTGGGAATGCCCAGCGCAGGGTCGAACTCGCATCCATTGACCACCGGCGCGCTGACGCCGCGCTGCTGCACGATCTCGCGCGCCGTGGGCGGCAATCGATGCCCCAGCACGATCATGCCGTCGGCCTCGTTGCGCCGGAGCATCTGCGCGTAGCGCTCCTCGCGGTCGGGTTGATGCTGGGTATCGCCCAGCAGCACCGCGTAGCCGACGGCCTGTGCCGCCTCCTCCGCGCCTTGCAGGATCTGGGCGAAAAATGGATTGGCGATATCCGGCACGGTGACCAGGATCTTGCCGCTGCGCTGGGTCTTGAGTGTCCTGGCCACCGTGTTGGGCACGTAGCCGAGCGCGGCAGCCGCCTGCTCGATGCGCGCGCGCGTGGCGGGCAGCACCTTGTCCGGCCGGGAAAGCGCCCGCGACACCGTGCCGGCAGAGACGCCCACGTGCTTGGCGATGTCGTAGATGGTTGCCATGGTTTCAGCTCTTGTTTCCGCTGTGCACTGCACAACGGGTCTGCGGGAGGCCCATGCTAGGGTAATGCAATCGATTGCATCGAGGGCGAATCATCTTGAAGACGCTCAAGGGTCCAGCGCTGTTCCTGGCGCAGTTCATCGGCGACAAAGCTCCTTTTGATCGGCTGGACACGTTGGCCGGATGGGCCGCGGGGCTGGGCTATTCTGGCGTACAAGTACCCACCACGGCGCCCCATCTGTTCGATCTGGCCCAAGCGGCGCGCAGTCAGAGCTACTGCGACGATGTGGCTGGCATGCTGGCCGGGCACGGTGTGCAGATCACCGAACTGTCGACCCATCTGCAGGGACAGCTGGTCGCCGTCCACCCCGCCTATGACAGCCTCTTTGACGGTTTCGCACCGCCTGCGGTGCACGGCAACCCCGCCGCCCGCCAGGCCTGGGCGGTCGATCAGCTGATGCTGGCGGCCAAGGCCAGCCAGCATCTGGGACTGACCGCGCACGCCACCTTTTCCGGTGCGCTGGCCTGGCCGTACTTCTATCCCTGGCCGCAGCGCCCGCCCGGCCTGGTGGACGAAGCCTTCGCCGAACTGGGCCGCCGCTGGCGCCCGATCCTGGATGCGTTCGACGCCTGCGGCGTGGACCTGTGCTTCGAGATCCACCCCGGCGAGGACCTGCATGACGGCGCGACCTTCGAGCGCTTCCTCGATGTGGTGGATCATCACCCGCGGGCGAAGATCCTGTACGACCCCAGCCACCTGCTGCTGCAGCAGATGGACTACCTGGGCTTCATCGACCGCTATCACGACCGCATCGGCATCTTCCACGTCAAGGACGCCGAGTACCGTGCGAGCGCCAGCAGCGGCGTGTATGGCGGCTACCAGGACTGGATCGATCGTCCGGGCCGGTTCCGCTCGCTCGGCGATGGCCAGATCGACTTCAAGGCGATCTTTTCGAAGATGGCGCAGTACGACTTCCCGGGCTGGGCGGTGCTGGAGTGGGAGTGCTGCCTGAAACACCCGGAGGACGGCGCGCGCGAAGGCGCTGCCTTCATCCGCGACCACATCATCCGCGTGACCGAACGCGCCTTCGATGACTTCGCCGACAGCGGCACCGACGCCGCATCACTGCGCCGCATGCTGGGAATCTGAGCCATTACCGCCCCGGGAGGGCAAGCCATGACGCACGCCATGTCGCGCTTGGGCGCGATGATGTTTCTGCAGTTCTTCATCTGGGGAGCGTGGTTCGTCACCCTGGGCACGTACCTGGTGCAGGGCCCGTTGCAGGCCAGTGCAAGCCAGGTTGCGACCGCCTTCCTCAGCCAGTCGATCGGTGCCATCGTCGCGCCTTTCCTGGTCGGCCTGATCGCCGATCGCTACTTCGCGGCGCAGCGCATCCTCGCGGTCCTGCACCTGGCCGGTGCGGTGCTGCTGTGGCTGGCGTCCACCGCGACGGACTTCACCACATTCTCTGCCTGCGTGATGGGCTACATGCTGCTGTTCATGCCGACGCTGGCACTGGCCAACAGCGTGGCGATGCGGCACATGCAGTCGCCTGAAAAACAGTTCCCGCTGGTGCGGGTCGCCGGCAGCATCGGCTGGATCATCGCCGGCGTGCTGATCGGCTGGATGGGCTGGGAACAGGCGCACCGGCTCGAGCTGACCTTCCAGATGGCCGCGCTGGCATCGCTGCTGCTCGGCCTGTATGCCTTCACCCTGCCTCACACGCCGCCGCTGGCCCGGCAGCGCGACGCCGGGCTGGGCCAGATCCTCGGGCTGGATTCACTTCGGCTGCTGAAGTCGCGCTCCTATCTGGTGTTCTTCCTGGCCTCCATCGCGATCTGCATCCCGCTCTCGTTCTACTACAACTTCACCAACCCCTATCTCAACGACCTGGGCGTGCGCGGCGCCGCGGGCCTGCAGTCGCTGGGCCAGGTTTCGGAAGTGCTGCTGATGCTGGCCATGCCGTTCCTGTTCGTACGGCTTGGGGTCAAGACGATGCTGGCGGTGGGCATGGCAGCGTGGGTCGTGCGCTACGGCATGTTCGCCTTTGGCGATGCCGGCAGTGGCTTCTCGCTGCTGGTGATCGGCATCGTGCTGCATGGCATCTGCTACGACTTCTTCTTCGTCACCGGCCAGATCTACACCGATGCCCATGCTGGCCCCGACGCACGCAGCAGTGCGCAGGGCTTCATCACCCTGGCCACCTATGGCGTGGGCATGCTGATCGGCACGTTCCTGTCCGGTGCGGTGGTGGAGCACTACACCACCGCCGCAGGGCCCGACTGGCAGCAGATCTGGCTGTTCCCGGCCGGCGTCGCACTCATCGTGCTGATCGCCTTCCTGCTGCTGTTCCGCGACCGGCCGGTGGTTGCGGCCGCGGCTTCCACACCCTGAGGACTGCAGCCGATGCCCAAGCCTGGAATCGCCATCATCGGTACCGGCATGATCGCAGCCGTGCATCGTCGCGCCGCCCTGCTGGCCGGTGCCGAGATCCGTGGCGTGGCCGCCTCGTCCGCGCAACGCGCAGCCGATGTGGCGCAGGCGTGGGGTGTCCCGCGCGGCTATCGCGATGTCGAGGAGGTGGTGGCCGACCCGCAGGTGCAGGTCGTGCACGTCTGCACGCCCAACCACCTGCATCGGGCCATGGCCGAAGCTGCACTGCGGGCCGGCAAGCACGTGGTCTGCGAGAAGCCGCTGGCAACCACGCTGGAAGACGCGCGGGCGCTGGCCGCACTGGCCAGCTCGAGTGGGCTGGTCGCCACGGTTCCCTTCGTCTACCGCTACCACCCGGTGGTGCGGGAAGCCCGCGCGCGCATCGCCGCAGGCGACATCGGGCCACTGCACCTCATCCATGGCAGTTACCTGCAGGATTGGCTGCTGGACCCGGCCAGCAACAACTGGCGTGTGGATCCGGCGCTGGGCGGCAGCTCGCGTGTGTTCGCCGATATCGGCTCGCACTGGTGTGACCTGGTGGAATGGGTCAGTGGTGAACGCTTCGCCGAGGTCAGCGCGGCGTTCGACACGGTGATCGCCGAGCGTGGCACCGCTGGCGGGCAGAGTTTCAGCACCCCGGCTGCCGGCGGTGCCATGCAGGCGGTCGCCAGCGAGGACGTGGCGGCGGCGATGTTCCGCACCGGCAACGGCACGCTGGCATCGCTGACGGTCAGCCAGGTCTCTGCCGGACGCCGCAATCGTCTCTGGTTCGAGATCGATGGCGCCAGGGCCAGCGTGGCCTTCAACCAGGAAGATGCCGAGCGGCTGTGGATCGGGTGGCCCGACCAGCGCGAAGAGACCTTCGTGCGTGGGCCGGGGGCCGGCAGTGCCGAACAGCGCCGGTTGTCGGTGTTGCCGGCCGGGCACGCACAGGGTTACGCCCAGTGCTTCGAGGCCTTTGTCGCCGACACCTATCGCGCCATCGACGGCGAGCGACCCGAGGGCCTGCCTACTTTCGACGATGGCCTGCGCTCGGCGCTGATCGTCGACCGCGTCATCACATCGGCCAGGACACGCGCCTGGACCGCCATCGGTTGAATCCCGGGAGGATCTCTTGATGAAAACCCCTGTCCGCAGGACTGCAAGCCTCGTTCTGCTGCTGCTCGCTGCCCTGCCTGCCTTCGCAGGCGAAGCCGCAGGTACGCAGAAGCCGATCGCGGTGCAGATGTACTCCCTGCGCAACGCCGGCTCGCTCGAACAGCAGTTGAAGATCGTCCACGATGCGGGCGTGCATGCGGTGGAAACAGTCGGTACGCAGAACACCAGCGCGGCGGACCTCAAGCAGCTGCTGGACCGCTATTCGATCAGGGCGATTTCGTCGCACGTGCCATTGGCCGAGCTACGCAACAACCTGGACGGCGTAGTGACCTTCAACCGCGCGATCGGCAACAGCACGCTGGTGGTGCCCTACCTGGACCAGAAGGACCGGCCGGCCGATGCCGCAGGCTGGACTGCACTGGGCCAGGAGCTGGGCCGCATCGCCAAACAGGTACGGGCCAAGGGCATGCGCCTGGCCTACCACAACCACGACTTCGAGCTGGCCGACTTCAACGGCAGGACGGGGCTGGAACTGCTGTTCGCCGCCGCCGGTCCCGACCTGCAGACCGAACTGGACCTTGCCTGGGTCGCGCGTGCCGGCCTGGACCCTGCGGTGATGCTGGGCAGGTTCCGCGGGCATGTCTTCGCGGTTCACGCCAAGGACAATGCCCCCAAGGGCCAGGCCGAAGACGAGGGCGGATTCGCCGCGGTCGGCCAGGGAGTGCTGGACTGGAACGCGATCCTGCCGGCCGCAGCGGCCGCTGGCGTGCACTGGTACATCGTCGAACACGACCAACCGCGCGATCCGGCCAAGGTCATCCAGACCGGCGCGGACTATCTGCGTGAACACCTGACCGTCAATGTGCCCGCCCGTGCACAGCCCTGACGCATGAAGGAGCCCCACATGAAAATGATCCTGGCAATGGCCGTGGCCCTGGGCGGCCTGGGCTCTGCAACGGCCGCCTGGTGCAAGGACGACCCGGCTGCGGGTGCAAAGCTCTATACCGCGAACTGCGTAGCCTGCCACGGCGCCGATCGTGCGGGCATGCCGGGCGCATTCCCGGCGCTCACCGACATCGGCAAGCGCATGGCACCAGCGCAGATCAAGGAAAAGATCAGCAAGGGCGGCGGGCTGATGCCGCCCTTCTCCCAGCTCTCGCAGCAGGAAATCAACGACATCGCCAGCTACCTGGCGAAGTAAGCGGCCGGCGACCACGCCGGCCGTGTGCTGCTACAGCTCGCGCACCCAGATGTTGCGGTAGCTGACCTTCGAATCGTGCTCCTGCAGGTAGATCGGCGCACACGCATGCGGCGCGTACGACGGTGCGCCGATGTACTCGGTCCTGCCCGCCAGCACCGTGTCGTCCTGCACCAGCACGCCGTTGTGCAGCACCGTGATGCGCGCGGGCGACACCAGTCCACCGCCCGCCGAGAAGCGCGGTGCCTTCCAGAGGATGTCGTAGGCCTGCCACTCGCCCGGCGCGCGCGAGGCATTCACCAGCGGCATGGCCTGTTTATAGATCGAGCCCGCCTGGCCGTTGGCATAGGTCGGGTTGTTATAGCTGTCCAGCACCTGCAGCTCATACAGCTCCTGCAGGAAGATGCCGCTGTTGCCGCGGTTCTGTCCATCGAAGCCCTTGGATTCGACAGGGGTGCGCCATTCCACATGCAGCTGGACATCGCAGAAGCGTTGCTTTGTGCGAATGCCCTTGCTGCCCGGCACGACAGTCATGGCGCCATCGGCGACGGTCCAGGGCACGCGCCCGCCCTGCTCCGCCTCCCAGGCCGAGACATCCTTGCCATCAAACAGCACGATGGCATCGGACGGCGCCTTGCCGGGCGGCGTGGCCACAGTTGCAGGCACCGGCGTCCACACCTCGGTCTTCTTCGGATCGCGCGCAGGGTCGGCGCCCTCCTGTGCGAACGCGGGACCGGCGGCCAGTACACCGGCCGCGATCAGCAGCGGCTTGATCATCATGCAGCGCTCCATCAGCTGGTCCCCCATGCAGGCGTGCCGGCAACATAGGCCAGGTCGCCGTCGTAGCGACCCGGTACCGCAACGTACTGCAGCGCTTCGGTCGCGCCCACCTTCGAAGTGAAGAAGCCGAAGATGGCCAGCTGCTTGAGCATCGTGAAGTAATGCGGCATCGCCTCGCCCTCTTCCGGAGTACCCGTCTCGGTCACCTCGGCCGTGCGTGCCTTTGCTTCCGCATCCAGCGTGCGCAACAGGGTGGTACGGGCGTCTGGCGCGAGCGATACGAAGCGGCCACCGGAGCGCGCGTCGATATCGGCGAGGCCGGCACGGAACGTCGCCTGCTGCCGGGCGGTGTAGCAGTCGGCGACGAAGGTCGCCATGAACCGGCCAGCACCGGCATCCTTCGCCCCTGGCGTTTTCGTCCGTGGCAGGATGGTTTCGGCGATCTCGTCCAGCAAGGCGATGTCGGCGTCGGAGAAAGCAGGCATCGCCCCGGCAGCCGGCGCCTTGCCCTGTACCAGCGCAGGCAGACCGATCATGGCCGCGCCCGTGGCAGCGACAATCATCTTCAACAGTTCGCGACGATCCATCAGAGGTTCCCCGCCTTCAGTTCGCGCACGGCATGGTCGGCGGCGCGGGCGGTCAGCGCCATGTAGGTCAGCGACGGATTCACGCAGGCGCTGGAGGTCATGCAGGCACCGTCGGTGACATAGACGTTGGGTGCATCCCAGACCTGGTTGTGCTGGTTCAGTACCGAGCTCTTCCGATCACGGCCCATGCGCGCGGTTCCCATTTCATGGATGCCCTTGCCTGGGGCGTAATCGTTGTCATGCATCTTCACGTCCTTGACCCCGGCCGCCTCCAGCATCTCGGCGGCATCGGCGGCCATGTCCTTGCGCATCTCAAGTTCATTGGCGCGCATCGCGACATCCATCGCCAGCACTGGCAGCCCCCACTTGTCCTTGCGCTCGCGATCCAGGCGGATCGTATTGTCGTGGTGCGGCAGCATTTCACCGAACCCGGTCATGCCGATCCGCCAGTCGCCGGGCACGGTCAGCGCCTCCTTCAGATCGGCACCAATGTTCAGCTCGGCGATCTCGCGCGACCAGCCTGTGCGGCTGGCACCGCCCTGGTAGCCGAACCCGCGCAGGTAACCGCGCTTGTCGGCGGCAACGTTACGGAACCGCGGAATATAGAAACCGCAGGGACGACGACCGAAGTAGTACTTGTCTTCGTAGCCCTCGACGCGGCCGGAGGCACCTGCGCCGAAATGATGGTCCATCACGTTGTGGCCCAGTTCGCCGGACGAGGAACCCAGACCGCCGTCCCAGACATCGGTGGCCGAGTTCATCAGCAGCCACGTCGAGTTGAACGACGACGCGTTGAGGAAAATCACCTTGGCCGTGTACTGGTAAGTCTGGCCGGTCTCGGCATCGATGACCTCCACGCCGCGCGCACGCTTGCGATCCTTGTCGTAGAGCACTTCCTTGACGATCGAGAACGGCCGCAACGTCAGGTTGCCGGTCTTCATCGCCGCCGGCAGCGTCGCCGCCTGGGTCGAGAAATACGCGCCGAAGGGACAGCCCAGGATGCACTTGTTGCGGTACTGGCAGTTGACGCGCCCCTGCTCGGGCATCGGCTTGGTGATGTTGGCGGTGCGCGAGTGGATCATGTGGCGGGTGCCACCGAACGCCTTCTTGATCCGTGCGGCCACGTCCTTCTCGACGATGTTCAACGGGATCGGCGGCAGGAATTCGCCATCCGGCAGCACATCCAGCCCTTCGCGCGTGCCGGCGATGCCGGCGAACTTCTCTACATGGTCGTACCACGGCGCGATGTCGGCATAGCGGATCGGCCAGTCGGTGGCAATCCCGTCTTTGAGGTTCGCTTCGAAATCCAGATCGGAGAAGCGATAGCTCTGCCGCCCCCACAGCAATGAGCGGCCACCGACGTGATAGCCACGGAACCAGTCGAAGCGCTGGGTCTCGATGTAGGGCGACTCCTGTTCGTTGGCCCACATCCCTTCCAGGTTTTCGGCCAGGCCATAGTCGCGCATCAGCACCGGGAAGTCGGCCTTCATCGCCTGCGTCGGCC
>Ga0228674_1001043_pt1 | contig 17333 bp, 27 predicted proteins | sample 1D_rmetaG_FD_189054 | JGI IMG/M metagenome (GOLD analysis project Ga0228674, IMG submission 189054) | Seawater microbial communities from Monterey Bay, California, United States - 1D_r | ecosystem: Environmental > Aquatic > Marine > Coastal | place: USA: California | collected 2016-09-26
AGGTATGGACTGAAATAGATAGTCCTAAACCACCTTCTATTGCACCTGAAACAGAAGTAACACTAAAAAAGAAAGATGAGTTTGAACCTATAACTGATGCTTATAGTGAAACCTTTCGCACCCCACAGGATGGGTAATACCTGACTAAATAGTACATATTATGGAGAACAATAAATTATGTCTTTACCATTACTAAAAACGCCGAAACATGAATTGACACTACCGTCAACAGGCGAAAAACTACAATACCGTCCATTCCTTGTGGGTGAAGAAAAAGGTCTTCTACTTGCACTTGAGAGTGGAGAAGATAAACAGATAAGTGAATCTGTCATGCAAACAGTCAGACAATGTACCTTTGGTAAGTTGGATGTGACTAAAGCACCTATGTTTGATATTGAGTATGTATTTCTCAAAATCAGAATGAAGGCGGCAGGTTCTAAGATAGAAGTTAAACTGTTATGTCCAGATGACAAAGAAACATATGCTGAGGCAGAAATTGATTTAGAAGAAGTAGAAGTATTTTTTCCAGAAGGACACGAAAATAACATTAAACTAACAGATGATGTGGGATTGGTATTAGACTATCCTACTATTGAAATGACAGGTGACTTATTGGGTGTTGGTGCTGATACTGCATGGACAATCATTAAGAGATGTATCAGACAAATTTATGATGCAGAGAATGTACATAATCGTGCAGATATGGATGAGAATGAACTGGAAGAATTTGTATCAACTCTTGATGCAAAGATGTTTGCCAAGATTGAAAACTTCTTCAATACAGTTCCACGTTTGAAACATACAGTAAAAGTTACAAACCCTGTAACCAAGGTAGAGAGTGATGTTGTCGTTGAGGGACTACAATCTTTTTTCGGATAGCCCTTTCACATGATAACTTAATGAATTATATGAGGGTGAATTTTGCATTGATGCAACACCACAAATATTCATTAACAGAACTAGAAGAAATGTTGCCGTGGGAAAGGGATGTCTACTTAAATATGTTACTACAACATATTGAAGATGAGAATATGAGGATGAGACATAGTAAAAACCAATAGAGAGGGAATACCATGGCAGAAAAGAAGACAGTTACCGTTGATGAGGCGGTTGCAAAAAAAGATACAAATGGTGATGGACATATCTCAATTGAAGAGATGGAGATGGATTTGGAATTTAAGAGGAAAGCACTTGAAGATGCAGATGCCCGTAGGGATGCAATGCGTCAGATGGCATGGTTTGCCCTCTGGGGTATGTTACTGTATCCATTTGCAGTAGTTATTGCAAACTGGATTGGACTAGACCAAGCATCAAAGATTTTGGGTGACATGGCGGCAACATATTTTGTTTCAGTTGCGGCAATCGTTGCTGCATTCTTTGCTGGTAACGCATATTCAGATAAAAAGAAATAGGTAATAGTCAATGGCAACTCTACAACAAACAACTGCAAAGTTAGCACAAGAAACTGAAGTTAGTAATCTAGAATCTAGAAAACTCAATAAAGAGAATATTAGTCTAAGAACTAATATTGCTGGGTTGAAGGGTTCTGTTGACAAATATACCACGCAAACAAAAAGAGTACAATTCTTAGAAAGTCTTACTGATAGTGCCAATACTGGACTTGCAGATACTTTCCAAGAAACTCTCATGGGCCCACTGACTAACCTTGCAGACGCAATTCCTGGCAAGGCATTTTTACTACCATTCCTCAAACTCGCTGCACAGAAAACTCCACTCAAAGGACTTATTGAGGGTCGTGCTGCTGCAGCAAGAGATAAAATGCAAGACGCAAAAGCAAGAGATACTATTGCTGGTTCAGGTATGGAATTTAATTCCAAAGAAGAAGAAGAGGCAATGGTGCAAAAGTTGAAACTTGCACAGTCAGAAGCAGAACAAAAACAATTACAAGAAGACAAGATGAAATCTATCACTGACCTTCTTGGTGTACAACAAGACAAGTTTGAGTCTATTGTCGGTAAAACTGAAGAAGCAGAAGAAAAGATATCCAAGTCTGGAAAATCAGGTGCCGCTGCAGTTGGTGGTGGTGGTGATGATGGTGGCGCACTTGCAGTAGAACAACAAAGAGATGAATCAAGAGCATCAGAACGTAGACACAACGAACTTATTCAAGCAATCAAAGGTGATGGTGGTGGTAGTGAACCTACTATAAAAGATAGTGATGGTTCACTTGGTGGAGTTGGTGGTGTTATCAAATCCATTGGTAAAGGATTTAAGTATCTAGGGAATAATCTAAAAGCAATCGCAAAAGGTGCTATCGCAATGGCACTTATGGGTGCATCCCTAATACCATTTGCCCTCGCAGCAGTTAAATTTAATGATGTTGAATGGGAATCTCTTGCAAAGGCAGGAGTTGCACTAGTTGGTCTTGCCGCAGTTGGGTTCTTAATAGGTAAAGCATCAGGGTCAATGATACTTGGTGCAATTGGAGTTGGAATACTTGGTGGTGCATTATTTGTTGCTGGTAAGGGATTTGAAATATTCCAAAATCTTGATTGGGAAACTATAGGAAAAGGATTTGTTGCAATTGCTGGACTTGCTGCAATTGGTGCTGTAGTAGGTCTTGCTGCACCTCTAATTCTTGCTGGTTCAGTCGCAGTTGGTGCTATGGGTATTGCACTAATACCATTTGCATATGCTGCTCAATTAGCAGCGCCCGCTTTAACAGAAATCGTAGACGCATTTAAGTTATTTGAAGATGTTGACACAACAACTATGTTGGCACTCCCTGCTGCGCTTGCGGCAGTCGGTGCAGCCTTGGTTGCAATGTCTGCTGGTAACTTTGTATCTGGTATTATGGATGGTATCGGTAAGTTGTTTGGAAACGAATCTCCTATTGACAAGATTGTAAGACTTGCAGACGCTGCTCCTAATATATTAGACTTGGGTGTTGCAATGCGTGGGTTTGGTGATGATGTTGATAAGATGATGTCTGGACTAGACCGAATGGATGTAGATAAGATTGATACATTCTCTGAAGGAATTGAGAAGTTTGTTGATTCCATGCCTGGGGTTATTGGTACTGCAAAGATTGCTGCATTCGCAGTCGCTTTTGCATCTATCGCTGCATCGGCAGGAGTTGCTCCGGCAGTTGCAAAGGGTATAGAACAAGCAACTGGTGAAGTGATTGAAGTTACAGAATCACCTAAAGCATATGTTGCAAAGAAACAGAAAGAGGCATCACTATCAACTCAAGACCAAGATGTTCCTATGATGGAAGATTCTGAAGGTGGTGAAACTGTTGTTACTACACAAGATTCTAAAGATGTACCAGAAGGAATGGTAGAAGTAAAATATAAAGGTAAAATGCATACTGTCAAAAGAGAGGATGCAGAGAAAATAGTAGGTCAAGTAAACGAAATTGACGAAAAACGAGCTGCAATTAGAAATAAACGAAACGAAATCAGACAAGAGTACAAAGACACTTCTCCTATGTATAGGATGAAAAGAAGAAACTTGAAACGACAAGATGCAAGATTAGCTCGTCAAGAAGACGCTTTGGAAGGACAACGTGAAGAAATTATAGGTCAGACAGTAGAAGGTTCTGATTATAAACCTAAGAAGTCTCTGACACAAGCACAGGCAGATGCAATAACACAGATGGGGGGTAAAGTACCTAGTGCGTCTAGTGAAAATGCAGAAATGAAAGATGGTTCTGATGCAAAGAATGTTGTTGTTGCACCAACCACTGTCAATAATAATCAATCTACTGGTGGGGGTGGTGGTAGTAAAATTATGCCTGTACCTGTTGGTAATCCAGACACAAAAACTATGGCAATGGTTGCCAACTCATTCTAGTGGTCGTAAATATTAGGCCCGTCTTTAACATAGACTGGTTTGCAATATGCAGTAACCCTATCCTTGGGGTCTACATAACTGTTATATGAATAGTTACCATACTGTCTGGGTATTGCTTTCGCATAATACTGACACACATCAATACTTCTGAAGTACATAGGGTTGGGTTGTTGTTTTCTAAACTCACCTGTTCCCATAACAACTACTAACATAAATGCGTGTATCATCTATTCTTAGCATGACGAATTCTTAACTTCATCAAATCCACATTTGCTTCTGCTTCTGTTCTGGGATGTTCTGGAATATTATCTAGATTATAGTCAATATGAACTACATATGCCAGTAAGGCACTTATGATAATAAAGAACAGAATAAAAACAATCCAACCCATTACCACTTACCTTGTGCTGACCCAATAAAATAGATAATAGCACCTACAAACACTATACCAATAGCAACTACAATAGTAAGAGTGATTGTCTCTAACAAGTCTTTTCTTAGTTCTGCTTGTTTGTAAACTTCTTTCTCACGTTTCGCACGAATAGAACGCCTCATCTCAGTGAGTTCATCCCAAGTTCCAAAACCATATCTAAAATTCAATATAGTCTGTAACTCTTTTTCTTGTTCGATGATTTTCTTTTCGTGTAGTAAGAGTTGTAGTGCTTCTTCTTCTACAGAACCAGCATTGAAAAGTTTTTTGAAGAGAGGTGGTTTCTTATTCATCTGATGACCCTTACGGAAATCAGATACAGCAGTATACCACTTACCCATTTGTCCTACAGTATTTTCAAAATCCTGTCCTGCGGCAACAAACTTCTGAACTGTTTTGAATGCCGAGGTCGCTGCCGCTATGGCGGTAAATGGGTCTATCAATAAACCTCTCCCTCAAATCTCTCTACTCCTATTTATAAATTACTTTCTGTTTGCGAGGGGGTTATCTAAACTTTTTTGCAACTTTCTATCCATAGAATTTTCTAGTGAAGTCAGTTCTCTTTTAACGAAACCTTCTAAACCAGATACCTTATCATTGAAACGATTATTTGCATCGTCAATCATAGCACGAGCATCAGTCTTAGTTCTGTCCATCAATGCAGTTGCTTCATCTTCCAGTTTATCAATATCGGTTTCTACCTTTTCCAGTAGTTTCTCTGTACGAATGATTTCATCACGCAAGTCATGTTTTGTGTCACGCATCATATCAACCGAGTCATTGACACTATCTCTGATAATGATAATCTCTTCTTTGAATACTGCAACTGTTTCTTTAACAATCTTCATATCCTCAGTCATCACTGCAAGTGCCTTATCAAAATTTGATAAATCTGGTGCAACATATTCTTGGATTTGTACTTTCATATTGTGGTAGTCTTTGTAAAACTCAAAGCCTCCCCATAGTCCACCACCTAGTGTTCCTATTAGTGGGATTATTAGTAGTAGTTTACTACCACCAACCTTTATACCACCGTATTCTATTTCTGCCATTTCTCTCTCCTATTTGAAATTATATTGTGAATCTTCCATGATACCAAAATTAGGGTCATTTAAGAACCATCTTGCATATTGATGGTCAACCACTGGTTTTGGTGGGTAAAAACTCACTTGATTTAGTTCTTTCTCTGCATAATCAAATCCTGGCACGAATGATAGAAGTGCCAGTAGTTGTCTCTGTACCAACATCTGTTGTTCTATAGTAACAGCGTTCTCCACTTGTTTTGTTAACTCTATCGCTTTCTTAGCGAGAAGAAGTCTAATCTTGTCATTCTTCGTAACAACTTTCTTCTGTTTCTTTTCAGTAGGCGCCTCTGCCTCAGACTCAAGCGCAGCAATTTCTTTTTCAATGTCATCTTCCTGTACCGCCTCTCCTGTACCGACTTCCCCATCACTATCGCCTGGCAAAGTTTCAACTTCTACTATTTCTTTCTCATCATCCCTTTCCTTCTCAAAGGGATTACTCACTTCTTCTTCTTCGTTATTTTCTTCTGATTCACGTTCTAGTTCGGCAATCTCTCTTTCGATATCATCTTCCATTGCCATCATATCACCCTGTGTCTGTTCGTACTCTGCACTTACAGTTTCTTCTACTATGGGTATTTCTGTTACGACAACAACTGGAACTTCTGGGATTGCAATAATCAAGTCTATCTCTGGTGCTGCAAGAGCATCTGCAATAGGGTCAACAGTTGTTCCATCATCCAAAATTTCTTCTAGTGCGGCAACAAAGTTTGGACAAGACGAATCAAACTGTCCATCCATCTCACACTGTTGATTAAAGAATGCTTGTTGATATCCTGTACACTGTACATCATACAAGGGGTCAAAATCACACTGTTGTAAAAGATATGCGTCTGCATAACCAGTACACGCTGGGTCATATAATGGGTCGATATTACACTGTGCAGTCAAATGTCCAGTACAAGTTGAGTCATATAGAGGGTCTAAGTTACACTGTTGTAATAGATATGCTTGTTGATATCCAGTACAAGTTGTGTCGTATAATGGGTTTAGTTTACACTGTTGTAATAGATATGCTTGTTGATATCCAGTACAACTTGGGTCATGTAGAGGATTTGCAGTACATTGTTGTATAAGATATGCAGCGGCATATCCTGAACATGAGGCATCAAATAAAGGATTTGCAGTACATTGTTGTTGAAACAACGCAGCAGCATAGCCAGGACAGGAGGCATCAGATAGCGCTCCATTGAGTGTACAGGTATCTGGCATAAGAACTACACTACCAGTAAAGTTCTTCACCTTTGGGCCGTGCATACCTTGCCAATAACCATTGTCTTTGCCTCGGATAGTTACTTCAATTTGGTCAATAGTTACGCCTGGCACTAATGCTAATGGAGCAAAACTTAATACTTCCTCAACCGTATATCCATTTGATTTTGTTTGACTGTAATCCCACTCTTCAGAATAAATGTTAGTACCAGAAGCAAATGCATCGACAGTGATTACTAAATCATCTAAACAATCACCGTTTACTTTTGTTGCTGTACAAGCACCATTTATTGTATTCGTGGTTTCATTTTTCCATTGCCATTCTGCTGAATAACCAGCAATATCAAAACCAGCACCAACTAACGCTTGATTGATAGCCATATTGGTTATCCATGTATCGTCAGTATACGAGAAGTGCATAATGTAATCAGTAGACAAAACTGCACCAGTTCTTCTGTCCGTCATCTGATACATCTGATTATGAGAACTTCCAGTGCTATGACTACCTGTGCCAAAATCACCTTGGTCTATAATTTGTTGAACAGTATTATCGTTGGGGTCTAGACAGGTGCCATTGCCTGCTAATGGATTAGTAGTACCGTCTGTTGAACAAGTTACCTGTGCGTTAGAGGAGTAAGAGGAAAAGCAAAGCAGTACCGATAGTACCAGCAGCAATAGCCCCTTGTTTTTTCTGAATATCACTCTTTGTCTCCAAGACTTCTGGTTCTGGTTTCATGTGTGGATTTTCTTCCCATCCAATAGATGCAGCATCACCAATTTCCCCAAGATACGGGCATGGAGTGCCTGCCATAGTCATGGCGTCAAAGGTACGTCTGTCTTGGCAAAGAACCGAAACAGCGGCCACTTTCATGCCCATGTCATAGAGCGTCTTAGATATTTTCAATCTCTCACAATTTACATCCCTGTAGGTTTCTCCTGTAGAAATACCTAGAATTTGTGTTTGTACCGCCCCAGCAACTCCTACTGTACATAAGTCAGATGATGACGAATTTACAGATGGTGAAATCGCAGAAGGTGGTGGCGAAATAACTATTGTTTTTCCAGATGTAGTAACATCTGAATTACTTTTCGTTGTGGTTTCAACAACAGTTTGAGCAAAGGCGCCAGTGGTGGTCAATAATAAAATACCCAGCGCCATTATAATTTTTTCCAATGTAATACTCCCTCTTATATACTACGACAATATTTATAAGACTTTTAATCCATTCAAATTTTTGACACGCATAACAATTTGACGCACATCCCTGTCAATATATTGTTATGCAAATATTGTACCCAACGTGAGAAAGGGAGCAGAAATTACTTTCTGCCCCCAATCGTCTTTCTACTGCCTAGTCTATTTAGTGTGGTGTTACGACTCTGGTAAGAGACTTACTGCACACCAAGGATATTACTTTACTAGTACACCTTATTCATTTGCCAACTTTTCAAAGTACGACATTGCATCGTCTTCAACTGCATCAACACTTGCCATAGGAGCAGGTGCCTCATTCTTGAACGATGGTGTAAAAGGAACTTCTTCCTCATCTACCATTGCAGCAGCAGTTTTAGTTGCAACTGTACCAGATAGTACAGCATCCAACCTAGTTTTCAACTCATCATAAGTCTTGAAGTTACTAGGTGCAATGAAGTCATTCAACGAATGGGTCTTCTTATAGATTGCCTCTAGTTCATCGTCAGTAGACTTTAACTGTGACTTAGAGTCAAATTCTGACTTATCATAGTTCCAGTAACCATCTACCTTACGAATCTTCAGTTTGAAGTTTGCACCTTCCCACATATCAAATGGATTGATTTGAGGGTCATCAGGAAACTCAGGTTGCATTGCTTCCATCAACTTGTCAAAGATTTTCTTACCGAACTTATAGAGCATAACTTTACCGTTATTCTCTGGGTTCGCAGCATCTTCTACAACGTAGATATTAGCATAATATTGCAACTTACGTTTCTGTTTCCTTGCAATCTCTTTATCCGACTCTACACCAGAATTCCACAACTGAGAGTTCATCTCACTAATAGGACAAGTCTGATTGATAGTAGTCAAAGAGTTCTCAATGAACCATTGACCAGTCGGGCCTTGGAATGCGTGATTCCATACTCTCACCCACGGCATTTCAGAGTCACCCTCTGGAGCAGGCAGGAAGCGAATTACTGCGTAACCGTTGCCACCCTTATCCACGACAGGTTTCCATAGACGGTCATCCACATAGGACTTCTTTTCACCACCTGATGGTTTCTCATCTTGCTGTACTTGTGCAAGTAATTTATCCAGACTGTTCTGGTTTCTTAAAGTTGATATTGACATATTTTTTTCTCCGTATGTTTATATATGTTTATGTATTTCACATTTCTCATCATGTAAGTTATATAATACTACATCATCCACCCAAAGTCAAGAGATAATTGCAAAGAATTTTTCTCTATATATTGGAGGTTTTCGCAGTGTTCCCACTCTTTCACGAATTGACAAGTCGCATCTGTTCCTAATGGGGCAGTATTAACCTTATAGAATTTCGTATCAGGATAATCTGTAAAGTTATTTAGGTGTTGAGTAATCCAGTTATCTGAGGGTGTCACAGCAGCATCATTAGACAGATAGTTATCTGTACCCTTATAAACATTATTAATCAACTCATTCGGACTACCTAAGTCGAATCCAATCAGATATACTTCATCTGGATTTTCATCTTCTAGTGCCATCCTCACAGCGATTGGCCCTGCACTCCAACCACTATAATTCTCTGGAATGATATGTACTTCATCATTCTCTTCAGTCCAAGTAATCCACCTGTGATGTTTTAATAACAATTCATCAACAGTAGTTTTATCTGAACCAATTTTAGTATGGTATTCATATAATCTTTGTAACTGATTGGGGTCTGTGCCATTCAGTACAAATTGTTTTCTACCAAATTTATCATTCTGAATATCACATCCTATTCTTTGAGTAAATGTAAAATATTCATCCATCATATAGAATGCCTCTTCTGGAAGTTTATTCCATGTACGAAAATAGCATTTATTGTCTATTGCATAACCAGAGGAATACACTTCATGTTGCATTCCACCATCCACGCATATAAGTACATCAGGTGTAAAGTTGCGATACAAAGCATTGCAACCATACATCTTACCCTGAAGTTTAAGACCAAACAAATCCATCCCTAGTCTGGATTCACCATTGCCTAATACAAATACTCTACCCAAGGTCAGTATTCCAATTGAACTTCACCCTGTAATGTCCAGAGGTAGCATCATCTTCTGGTTTCCAACTATTGAACCATTCTTTTTTTGGAATGATACCAATATGTCCATCAAACTGATATCCATTTGCTTTTAGAAAGTGTTCAAATGAATCACACAGTTCACTGATATCTGCATCATCAGCAACAGTAAACTCTACTCTTTGAGTATGATACGATTCTGGGCCGTCATCGTCTTCTTGGTGGGTTAAATAAAAAGTCATTACAATTTCTCCATTAGTGGGAAGATTTTAGCAATTTCAATTGCACACAATTTTGCAACATCCATATGCTCTTTTTGCGTTCCATTTGCAGAACGCAATTCAATATAATGTACCCAAGAACGCAGTGTTCCATTCATGTACAATCGTGTTTTAGTCAATCCTTCTGGTAGAACAACTCGTGCTTGTTCCTTTGCAATACCATTCTTTATTGCCCAATCATAAGCATCTTTTGCTTGATTAATAACTCCATGTTGTCTACGTTGCCAGTCTGTAATAAGTTCAACTGTCTTTGCATCCATTTGGATATTTGGGTCATTCTCAATCTCAATAGAGTTCTGTCTATTGGTTGTATCTTGTAGTCTTGCTTCACGAGTTGTAAATGCATCACCCATTGCAGAGGGTTCTGCGTATCTCTGACTGAACTCTTGAAAAGCAAAACTTCTGTGACGCACAATTTGATGTGCAATATCACGAGTAGTTTCAACCTCTATGCAAGCGCTAGCCATTTCAAGCGGCGACCAGTGCTTGTTTTTAACAAGGTATTTGATAAGTTTTTCGGACGTTTTGTGTGCTTCTTGATTGGCCGGATTGGAGACACGGGCGCAATAAGATATAAGTTCTTGGACATCTTTACCGACATACAACTCTCCTTCTGGTGGTTGTGAATAACTAATTAGTCTTGCTGTTGTAAGCATTTTATTTACTTCCTTATTTTCTACCATATTCTTTTCCACCTTTGTTACAAATTTCAAAATGGGCAGTTTTCAAACGTACCGAGGTTCTGGTCTTTAATGCGTCCGTCTTGGACGTGGGCGGTAGTTGTTACTACTGCGAGATGACATATCATTCAATTTCTTGGTGATATCTTGGTCACGCTTCACTAGTTCAGCGTTGTCAAACTCTAGATTTTTATTTCGTGATGCGAGGTCTGAAACCTTTGCACGATAGAAATCTCTTTCCCTAATTAATTCATCAGACATTAGAAAGTTTCCTTTATTGTCCTCAAAAGTTGATTCCTACATTTATGAATATCATAACTCAAAAATGCACCGTATTTGACGATTAAACGTCTACTATCTGGCCATACTAAATCATCGTGTAATTCCTTATCCCATTTTCCTACATATGACAGCAACCCTTCAAGGATTACCATCGTTTCTAAACTAATCCTCTTTGCGAGGAAGTTCTTTAATAATACAGGATGTTGACCCTTTTGTAAAGAGAAAATTGTATCAAAATCATCAACTTGTGTAAATAAAACATTCATATCTGTCATAAAATTATATGTCAGTGACTGCTTGTATTTCATCCAGTCCATGTAATTCTCTTCACTAAAATCACCTAACCATCCCTTTGGAGACTTTACAAAATTAGCAATATAATATTGTTCTGTATTGTTTCCATATTTCCTAGCAACACGAGCAAAAAAATACCTATCTTTGCGTTTGAGGAACGAACCCTTAGAAGCAGATGTTTTACCACCGTACTTTCTATATTCGTAATCTGTTGTGAAGTGAAGCTTCAGGCCCAGATACATCTGGTATGCATTCCATCCTTCCATTAGGTCTATCCTCAGATTGGTAGGGTTGCAACTCTTGGCAAGAAGTTTAGTTCTCTTGCATCTGCCTCTATTTTTTCTTTGAGTGGTTTGGAGATTAAGGGTGCGACTGCATCCGGCTCCATTGAGTGTTTCTCACAATAATCTAATATTGCATCCATATATGTTGTTTGACCATTACCAAGTTTTACTAATTCTTCAATCTTGATGGCGAATTTCTTTGGCGTCATCACTGCGAGTTCTTCTAAGTTCATAATATCTCCATGTTATTCAATAAAGTGGTGAGGGGAAGCGAAAGGAATATTCTTCCCCCCACCTTATAAAGCAGAGCCAGTGTATAAATGCTGGGTGCAAGTCGGCATTAGTCTCTCTTAGTTATAAACTTGTAGAGTTCTTCTGCCTTTTCCATGACTGCGGCAGGCTTATACATCTGTGGTGTATACTTTTCATACACCTCTTGTATATCCTTACCTTGGTCTTTGTATTGTTCTATCATTGACCAGAACTTGTTGTTCGCAACTTCGTGTTGCGTATCCATCATTTCTTTTGCCATTCTTAGAACATCGAACCGTAGTTCAAAAGGGTTTTTATTACTCATAACTTTTCTCCTTGTGTGTTGTGTTATGTTGTGTGATTGTGGGGGTAACAGTTCCCCCACACGGATGTATTAAGGCATCACCCTATTCGTGTTCACCACCTTTGCCTCTACCAAATCCACCAAAATATTCTGGTTTACGTTTAGCAGTTTCAAATGTACCGACAGTAATCACAATTGCACCAAGTAACAATGAATGGGCAATAAGGTTAGCACCTATAAATGCCCATGTACCTGTTGATATTGTAAATACAATCACCCACATCCACGCCAGTACTTGCATTATCATATGCCTTGTACCAGTGTGTGGAATAGCACTAAGTGGATTATACTCCGAATTCATAACAGCATTCCAACTGTCTACAATAAAACTTCTCACTGGATAAACTCCTTTTTCAAATGTTACCTTTAGGGGATAGTGTGCATCAACTACGTCTTTGAAATCTATAGCGTCATACACATCACTGAAGTATTGAACTACTTTTCTTTCCCTAAAATAACCTGTCACTCTATACATACTAACTCCATAATTATCGCCTATACCACAGTAGTTTTAGAAGATTATTGCGTTTGTGTTCTAATATCAATCTTCGATATACCCACAATTGCCAAAGTTCCATATCACTCTCCTTTTTACAGTTGAGTGCGTTCCTTCTGCATTATAGCATACTTCCGTCCTCTACCGAGGATGAACGTGGTAGGTTATTCTGTTACGAGGAAACCTACCGAAACCCTAAGCAACCTAGGCTGCTAATGCAAAGTCATTATCGTTTGCGTTTACTTCATTGGTCTATCAGGCGACCACACCACAGTTCTACTCTTTCCTATTACCATCAGTCGAACCTATTTCGCCCCCATCATAATTACTCGATTTACCAACACCAGATAGATATCTTATTGGCGTCTTTTCTTGTATCTTAAACAGTTTTATAAAAAACTCTGTTAGTCTATCAAACATATTGTCCTCAAGTAATTATGGTGGAGGCGGGCGGTACTGCCCCGCCGTCCTGTCTAGTTTTCAGATTGTATCAACAAACTGTATATTATTTATACCATAGTAGTCTTTGAATGTCAAGTCTTTTTTCTAGATAAAAGTGCATGAAGTGCTTCTGAGGAAACATTAGAATCCCATCCATCACCAATATTAATAACACAAGTTTCTTCTTGGTTAGTCTCAATCCACATCCATCTACCATCATCAGAGTTTAGATAAAACACTACTGGCATTGGTTGTTTATTACCATCTGCCCTACGAATAATAGAGACACCAGTAAATAATGGATTCATGTTATTTGGTTCAATGTATGCTTCATATACTTCATCATAAGAAGCACATTGTATTGGTTTTTGTTTTTGTTCTGGGTCTGCAAATACTACTGTACTAAACAGGCACCCCAACAACATCTGGCTTATCAGCATTTTCTTCATTTTCTTTTTCCCATTGTTCTGTGAACATATCAATGGTTTCGATTAGATGTGGCAGATATTCATGCTTCTCTTTAACGAACTCTTGAACTAGTCCATCCTCTGTAACGACTAGAATGACAATCTGATTAATCTCAATTCCAGTCCTTTCTTCAAACATCTCTGCATAAGCAGATGCTTGCATATAATACTCAAAATTATAATCGTCTTTACGTTCTGAACGAGATGTCTTGAAATCAATAATGGATGGTATACCATTCCATTCTGCAATACAATCTACTCTTCCAGCAACACGATACTTCTCACTCCACAATCCACATTCTTGAGCATATATATTATTTATAGATTTCTCTAAGGTTGGTTTTAGTTGTGAGAACAAACACCAAGGTAAGAACTTCTGGTCTTCTTTGATAACATCTTTGTTATTAAGGAAGTCTTCACACATATGGTGAACAGCAGTTCCACGACCAGCAGCAGTTCGCATGATATGGTTAGCAACATCGTTACCAACTCTTTCACGCCACTTTGCAAGTCCTTGTTGTTTCTCTTTACGAACACCCAATACGGTTGTAATGGATGGATAGAAACCTGTCGGCGTATCATAGAAACGCTTACGGTTAATGTTTTTAGTAGATACCTCTGGGATATCAATTGGGTTATGTACAAATGTCATAATATACTCACTTTTGATTGTTAATAATATAATACAGTAAAATCAGTCTAATGTCAAGACTTTTTGAAATTACCTCTTCGCCACACATCTGCGGCAGGAACACGAATCATTCTTTTATTCGTTTCGTTCTTGTTGGGGTTTTCAATTGTTAACACAACATTCTTACCCCTCATAAATGCGGCGAGTTGATTAATACCTCTCATACCACTTTTCATATAGTCTCTGCGAGTTGCTTTCACAACATCTCTTGCAAGACTTCTTCTCTCACCCTTTGAGGTTTGAGATGTTCTTTGACTTTTCTTACCCATTATCTTCTACCTTTATTTTACTGATAAGGTATTCTTTAACCATACCAGAGCGAACAATGTCACCTAGTGTAAATTCAATATTAGAGAAAGACTTCATACCCTTTAGGATTTTCATAAAGTGTTTGATACCTTCTTTATCAATATTTTTCTGCAAATCACTCTGAAAGAAATCACCACAGAACATAATCTTTGAATCCATACCCACACGAGTAATGATTGTATCCAACTCATGGAATGTCAAATTCTGTGCCTCATCCACAATGATGATTGCATTGTCTAATGTAATACCTCTAAGGAATGAGGTAGTAAGAAACATCAGAGAATTTTGATTCTTTAGTCTGTCATACAACATAGCAAACGCTTGTTCGTTAGGTTGTTCAAACATGAACTTTACCATATTCTGATAAGGTACTTGGAACAACGCTGTCTTGTCTTCTTCATCACCTGGCAAGAAACCAATTTCACGAGTAGGAACTGCACTACGAACAATATATACTGTATCATACTTAGTTTCATTTCTTAATGCCTCTTGTAGTGCCATATATAAAGTAATAAAGGTTTTACCTGTTCCTGCCGCTCCATATAAGAAAAGGTTCTTCCCTGCCTTATAATCTTGAAATGCAATCTTTTGATTGTCAGTTACAGGACTAACTGTTACCATATTATCGATACGGATATCTTTCGCCTTTGCCATACTATTTCCCCTTATTCTGTTTCGCCAAGTGTTTCTTAACTACTTGTCTTGTCTTAATTTCTTTTATCGATGGTTTACCATATCGTTCTGCCATCGGTGTGCCTGGATTACCTTCTGCTGCTTTAGACAACACTTCATTCCAACCAGCATCATTCTTAATCCTATCTCCAGTTCCATGTCCAGATATAGCAAATGTACTTGGAAGTTGAGTTATCTCATTGGGATGACTTTCCATCCACTCATATTTCGCATCGTTACTAGTAAAGAATTCTTCAAACTCTTCGCCAGTAGTATGGTTCTTAAAATTAAATGTCGGCATACTATTCCTTATTATATTTAGATTTATCGTTGGCAAGTAATTGACAATCTAATTGGATTGTTGCAATAAACTCATCAATCGATAATTTAGAAGCTTTAGGTGTACCATATTTCATATCTCTGAGTTTATCAGACATAACTTTGAGGTCATCAATCTTATCACAAAACTCACTTATCTTATGCAGCATATATTTTCATCCACTGTGGGATATCCCTTTTTGTCCATTTTGCCAAATGTTGTTTATACTTTATATAGTAATCTCTGTAAGCGACTACTGAACTCTGGTTCTTTACATCGTTTGGCATTGCTGGTGTTGGTTCTGTAAAGACCCCCTCTTTGAGATTTGTGGGTTCAGTACCAAGTAACAACTGCAACTTACGATAACTCTCGTGTGGCACATTCTTGTTGTATCGATACATGAACTCTGTATTTAGTTCTGTCCACATACGATACAACCATCTGTAGTTTGCACGAGATTGACGTACCCAAATAGCACTAGGGTGGTTGATATGTGATGCTTTGTATAGAGTATCCTCTAGTTCGGCATCTGGATGCAACCACCGTTTAATTCTACGGTTGTTCTTAGTACGTCCATAATATTCTTCACCATCAAGTACACGATGTGCAGTAGACATCAATTGAGCGTACTCAATAATCATTTTACTACAATGACTGTCACAATGCATTTGTGCGGCAACCATCTCATCTGGACTTAGGTAAAAAATATTCATCTAGCAGTCTCCCATCTATAGAAGATATGGTCTTCTATCTCAATTGTTTTAGTCTTAGTTTTTGCCCAATCTGGTGATACATAATCAGCATGATAATGTGTTGCACCTTCTGTGACATCTTTAAGTATCATTGTACCATCAACTAGTCCTGTTGTAAAGAGATAAATGGAATTAAATGTTTCCATATCGTGAATACGGTCAGATTTACCATCACAGTACCAACTGAACTGGCATTTGTGTTTGATAGGTATCATAACCGTTTCATCTTGCCAACTAGGTCTAGTCGGGCCCTGTTTAGTTACTCCACATATCGTATTAGGATATCTAGGGTCATTCACACGATTAAGTGTGACAGACATAACTGCCATCTGTCCCACTTTAGGTTGGTTTCGTGCCTCGTGATATACATTCTCTGCGAGACAATATGATTCATCAGCAAGGTGACCAGCAATAGATTTATCTATTGCGGCAGCCTCTGCTGGTGAAATCGATACCATTAACGAAACTATTAGTTCTTGTAACATTATTGAGTAAGTACCTTCAAGTTGTTTTCTGATTTTACAGCATCTTTGTTTTCTACTTCAGATACTACATCGTCTAGTTCTTGCCATGCTTTGGTTGACTTAATCTTAGACACTAACATTCTATCCTTACGCAGACGGTTCATAATAATCTTATTCGCCTCTTTGTCAGAATACTCTAGTAGTACATATGCACGATACTTCGGCCCATTTGTTACTACCTCAGTTTCAGATACTTTGTATCCAGCAACGTCCACATCTGCAATGATGTTTTTGGTTGCCTTTTCTACTTCTGACAATACTGATGCAGTTTCTTCATTACCAATCTTTGCAACGAAAGATTTGGTTTGAGAACGAACCCTACCATTGATACGGTCTGCAAGTGTTGTCTTTGCATTCAATACTGCAAGGTCAACTGATAATTGCAAATCTGTTGTTGCTGCTGTCCCTGTAGAATAGATTGCAGTATCACTCTCTGGCAT
>Ga0228674_1001044_pt1 | contig 17330 bp, 25 predicted proteins | sample 1D_rmetaG_FD_189054 | JGI IMG/M metagenome (GOLD analysis project Ga0228674, IMG submission 189054) | Seawater microbial communities from Monterey Bay, California, United States - 1D_r | ecosystem: Environmental > Aquatic > Marine > Coastal | place: USA: California | collected 2016-09-26
GATCGCTATGAAGGTATGTTAGTAGTGCGTTCGGAACTAAAGAGCATGTGTTCGCATCATCACCAGCCAGTAAGCGGTGTTGCGTACATTGGTATTATTGCCGCAGACAAATTAATTGGGCTTAGTAAATACACACGTATTGCACAATGGTGTGCTAGACGTGGAACACTACAAGAAGAACTTGCAAATGATATTGCTAGAGAGATCCAAGACGCAACTAGTGCAGAACACTTAGGTGTTTATATTCAAGCAACACATGGTTGTTGTGAGAATCGCGGTATTATGGCACACAGTAGTTTAACACAAACTACAGTACTACGTGGTGCATTTAAAGATGACGCAGGTACAAAGAAAGAGTTCTTTGATAACATTAAACTACAACAGGAGTTTAGTTGCTAATGAAACTTAGATATTCAGAAGCGTTTTATAGCGTACAAGGCGAAGGCAAGTTTGTAGGAGTACCTAGTGTATTCCTACGCACATTCGGTTGTAACTTTCGTTGCATGAATTTTGGTACTAACGAAAAACGTAATCGTACAGAACTACATGCAGACGGTATCAGATATAATGCAGAAGTGAAAGATCTTATTGATGCAAAGGTACACGAAACAACTGAGAAGTTTGAAGACTTACCTATTATACATACAGGATGTGATACGTATGCAAGTATCTATCCTGAGTTTAAACACTTTAACAAACAAGCAGAAGTTGATGATGTAGTCGAACATTTGCTTTCACTCACTCCTAACGGAAAGTGGGTACAGGAGAATGGACAGGATGTTCATTTGATATTAACGGGTGGAGAACCTTTGCTTGCATGGCAAAGACTGTATGTAGAACTATTTGAACACCCACGTATGCGAGACTTAAAAAATGTTACATTTGAAACAAACACTACACAATCTTTACACGACGAGTTCTTCAATTATCTCAATGATCAAGATAGATTTGAAGTCACTTGGAGTTGTTCCCCAAAACTTAGTGTTAGCGGAGAACCTTGGGAAACTGCTATTAAGCCTGATGTGGCTCGTGAGTATAGCCATGTTAGTGATAGTGAACTTTATCTCAAGTTTGTTGTCGCTACTCAAGACGACTTTGAAGAAGTTGAAAGAGCTGTGGACGCTTACAGAAGTGCCGGGGTACAATGTCCGGTATACCTTATGCCGCTTGGCGGACGTAGTGAAGAGTACGCTCTTAATGTTAAAGACGTTGCCGATGCGTGTATGGAAAAAGGATGGCGATTTACCCCCAGACTCCATATCAGCTTATTCGGAAATGCCTGGGGAACTTGATAACTTAAAAATGTATAAAAACGCACAACACAAAAAAGCAATGGAGGCTCCTATTAAAGATCCTTCAGAAGCAATTAGAAAGGCAGGATGGTAATTATGGGATGGTGGAATAAAAAAATAAAAGATTTAGCAGGAGTTACTGCTAAGGAAGAAGCTCTAGCTAAAGAAGCAGCACGTATTGAAAAAGAAGAAATGGCTCTTCTTAAAAAGAAAGATCCTAAGGCATATGCTACAAAGAAAAAAGAAGCCTGGGTTAATGTACTTGACATGCAAGTGAACAAAGAAAACATTCGAAACGGATTCTTTGAGCTCGATTGGAACAAATACTTTATTAAAGAGCTAATGCTAAATGGCTATGGTGAAGAAGGCGACCCTGAAGAAGATATCGTAGATAGATGGTTTAGAGATATCGTGTATAACATGCTTGAAGAAGAAGGTATGGATACGTCAAGAGGTGCAGGATATATTAATGTTGTACCTATTGACAAAGGCAAAAGTGAAGTATCTTAATGATTGACAACAGCCAGATCTGGTGTTATAATAGTACTATAATTAACACAAAGGCAAAACTATGATAGAGTTATTAGGCATTACATTACTTGTCGCGTTCATACAGAATGGCGACTTATTCTCATTATGTATATCGGGGTGTTCATAATATGGCAACTTATGTATTAGTAGATACAGCTAACACGTTCTTTAGAGCTCGGCACGTAGTACGTGGCGATTTAGATACTAAAGTAGGTATGGCACTACACATTACACTTAACAGTGTTAAGAAAGCATGGAATGACTTTGATGCTGATCATGTTGTATTCTGTTTAGAAGGTCGTAGCTGGCGCAAGGACTATTATGAACCTTACAAGCGTAACAGACAAGTTGCACGTGATGCACTTACACAACGTGAGCAAGAAGAAGATACAGCGTTTTGGGAGATCTTTGACGAGTTTAAGAACTTTGTTACAGACAAGACTAACTGTACTGTAATGCGTCATCCGCAACTAGAAGCAGATGATCTTATTGCTGGTTGGGTACAAGCACACCCTAATGACAATCATGTTATTATTAGTACTGACGGCGACTTTGCACAACTTATTGCACCTAACTGTAAACAGTATAATGGTGTTAGTAACACTACAATTACACACGAAGGTTACTTTACAGATAAAGGCGATCGTGTAATTGACAAGAAGACTAAAGAACCTAAGCCTGCGCCTAATCCCGACTTTATGTTGTTTGAGAAGTGTATGCGTGGCGACACTAGTGATAACGTGTTTAGTGCTTATCCTGGTGTACGTAAGAAAGGTACTAAGAACAAAGTTGGTCTTATTGAAGCATACGAAGATAAGACTACAAAAGGCTACAACTGGAATAACATGATGCTACAGCGTTGGACTGATCATAATGGTGATGAACATCGTGTACTAGATGACTACACTCGTAATGTTGTACTGTGTGATTTATCCGCACAGCCTGCAGACATTAGAGAGATAATTAATACTACTATTGCAGAAGTAGAGCCTAAAGACGTTACACAAGTAGGTATGCGTCTTATGAAGTTTTGTGCTAAGTGGGACATGCAACGAGTTGCAGATCAAGCACAATACTTTGCGCCGCCTTTGCAAGCAAAATATCAAGGAGCATAATATGACAGAAAGATTAAGTGCAAAAGAGATTCTAAAAGACAAGTTTTGGATTGTCGAGAGCGAAGGTGAAAAAGTTGCTACACTAAGCATAGGCGACGATAGTCAACTATTGTATTCAAGCAATACTACAGGTACTAGATTCTATAAAAATATTAAAGCACTAACTAAAAACTTAAATGCTGACATTACATGGTCTCCAATAGAACCAGTTGAAAGTAAGCCAAAAGCATTTGAAATTTATGGATTCAGCACTAGTTGCGCTCCGTATAATCCAATGTTTGATGTTAAGCAACGTCTTGCATTGTTTACAAAAAGTAAAAAGTCTAAGAGCTTGTACTGTGCAGGTTATTTTATTATTAGGTTTGACAAGGGTTGGGTAAAGAGTTTTTGCCCTAAACTTATTACTGTTGAACGTTATGAAACTGAAGGTCCGTTCAAAACCGATTTAGAAATGCGTCAGCAACTGAGTCGCGCAAATGCCAGGTAGAACTTTATTTGTTGGCGACAGCCATTCGGCTGGCTACTGGGCACATAAAATAGACGAACCTAATTTTGGTTCAGACAACTGTTACGGAAGAATCTATTCACAAGAGATTGGACCTTGTGTAGTTTATGCTGATCCTGGTTGTCCTAACTCAGTATATCCTCGATGGATATCTAGTATGCTTAAAAAGTATATAGACATTGACAAAGTAGTAATACAAACAACACACTGGGATCGATGGAAAATGGGCCATTCAAACGAACTTGGATTTACCCAACTACCTAATGACTATTTTTTAGCGACACACGAAGAACAGGAAAACTTTGTACTACATACTGATTTTTCTACCGTAGATTATAGCATAGTCGAATGGAGTGACAAAGTTAAGTTTAACGGCGCAAACTTAGTTAGTGGAAATCAAAAGTGGCCACAACACTGGACACCAAATGAATGGCCCGGAGATACCCAAGAGTTTTATAATACTGTAGTACATCATCAAGTATTAACTCATTTAGTATACGAACAATATTGTAAGGATATTGCACTTATTGATAGTATGTGTAAAACACTAGACATTCCGCTATACATATGGCGCATAAATGACCATGTAGAATTACCTAATATATTAGAATCGTTTATGCCATTAACGCAAACAAAGTTGTTTACTACATCGGCAGAAACATGGATTAAAGATAACTTAAATATAGATATAGCTACTATGCTACAAGACGAAGTGCATTACAATGTAGAAGCACATAAACTTATAGCAACTAAATTTATTCCAGAGGTACTAAGTGCATAAAAAGATCATAGATGAGTTAGAAACATTTAAACTTAATCCTGATCTAAAAATGTCTGTAACTAGATTAGGATCAGTAGGTGAATGGCCTATAGTAATAATAGACGACTTATATGCTAACCCTGATGCTGTTAGACAACTAGCATTAGACATACCTCCATGTTTTAATTCGTCATCGTTAGTAAATAACTTTCCAGGTGGTAGAATAGATTCAATATTCTCACTAGCACACTTTGGTCCAGTGTTTGATCATTTGATTAAAGAAGTATGGCCTAGTACTTGGAGTAAGATGCCCGAACAACATCTTAATCAAAAGTTAGCAAACGCAACATTTATAGTTAATGTTATGCAGGACCAATGGGTTAAAGCAAGAGTGCCGCATGTTGATCATATTGATCCAAATGCATTTGCAGGTACTGTATTCCTAAACACTCCAGAAGAGTGCGAAGGCGGTACTGGCTTTTATTCTTTTGACAACAAGTTTACAGGAAATGGAAGTGAGCTACGCAAGTCAAAGACTGATACAGAACCGCATAACGAGTTTGTAACAGATAGCGTCGGAGACTGGAAACTAGAGTATCTAGCAGAAATGAAATACAATAGATTTATTTTATACAGTTCACGTTTATATCATCATCCTTATATGAAACCGGGAAAATATATAGATGACTTATACAGACTAAATCAAATGTTTTTTATACAATAAAGGAGACACCATGGAAGATAATCAATTAAACACACTACCAATACAACAGTTTATTAATGCTGTAAAAGGTGCTGATGCTTCTAATACAAGAGAACTTAAAATAGATATTCAAACAGCTAAAAGACTAGCGTTTACACTAGGCGAAGTTATGACACGCTTAAACGGAGACTTAGAGGCCCTGTTGTTAAAGAAAACAGAAGAAGATAATGTTGTACAAGTACAGCTAGATGGCGGCCAAAGTTGGTAGAACATGAGCTTTTAACTAATGATTTTATAGGAGGTTGGTATACTAGTACTAACCTTTGTCAGCGTATAGTTGACAAATACGACCAAGATTCAACTAGTTTTTCTTATGACGAACCTAGACAATATTCGTGGTCAGATCTCGGTGAGTTTGACAATGACTTATGTGAAGAATATTGCGAACAACTTATTAATACTATACAGCACTATACACACAAATATCCTAAGTCAGTACAACATATCAAGCCCTGGGGATTTACTAGGCCAAGAATTCAAGTATACAAACCTAATGACTCGTATAGTGTAGCACATTGTGAAAATGACGGATACCCTGAAAATGCACAACGGCACTTATCTTATATGACATACCTTACTACTATTGAAGACGGTGGCGGAACTATGTTTACTCAACAAGATGTTATTACACCTAGTAATGCCGGACTTACTGTTATTTGGCCTGCTGGGTGGACACACTATCATCACGGAGTACCTGCTCCTACAGAAACAAAATACATTATTACTGGTTGGTGTTGCTATTAGTTAAGTACATATATAACTAAAAAAAGATAAATATATACGTAGTTAATTAAAGGAATTACGTATGAGCAGACCAAAACCAACTGTGTTATTAGAAAACATTGATAAGAAGACCTATAAGAGTGAGCAAGTGCTCCTGGCTGAGGCAATTTGGGCAGTGTTCTATCAAGGTAAACCTTTTAACCTAAAAAGTGCAAATGCACTCACAAACTATCCCGGGCCAAAGTATAAAAAAGTAAGTTTCTCCAATCCTGGACATGCACACAATCTTGCATCAAAACTAAATGAAATGTTTAATTGCGATGAGTTTACTGTTATGAAGTTAACTCAAGGCGAATTAGTTTTTGACGAACAATGAACTGGAAAGACACTTACACAAAGATATTCTTAAAGAGTTTAAATATAGCAGTTACTGAAGCTACTCTTAAAGAATATATGCCTCAATGGTGGCAAAACACTCGTGTAAAAGACGAAGGTGGATTGCGATTGACCGATGAAGGACTTCGTATTGTTGTAGAAGACTTACAATTATCGACATACGATGTACCTTATCCAAAGGACTTTGAGATAACAACACAAACTATTATCTTTTTAGATAAGTTTATCAACTGTCCATACTACATGGGGCGCAGAAGTATAACTGTTACGGACGAAAAGAAAGCGTTAGAACTACATCTTTTCTCAGGTGACATACGCAAGTACGGTCTAACAAAAGCAATGAAAAGACAAAAATAATTAAAAAAGTGGTTGACATTTACTTGTAAGAGTGTATACTATATGTATAGTTAGAAATTAGCACTGATAACATACAAGAGGAATACACTATGGATACTGCAACACGTACAGTTAGCCCGAACGGCGCAAAGGCTTCGATTAAACACGCTCTTTCAAAGAAGCGTCCGATTTTCCTTTGGGGACCTCCAGGCATTGGTAAGTCTGATATTGTAAAACAAATTACAGACGGTTTTACAAAATCACACTTGATTGATATTCGACTTTCACTTTGGGAACCTACAGATATTAAAGGTATTCCGTACTTTGACTCAAACTCAGGTACAATGGTTTGGGGTGCGCCAAGCGAACTTCCAACAGAAGAATTTGCGGCACAATACGATAACATTGTATTGTTCTTAGACGAAATGAACTCAGCGGCACCTAGCGTACAAGCAGCTGCTTACCAGCTCATTCTTAACCGTCGTGTAGGACAATATAAACTGCCAGACAACGTAATGATTGTTGCGGCAGGTAACCGTGAAGCTGACAAAGGTGTTACTTACAGAATGCCTGCTCCGTTAGCAAACCGTTTTATCCACTTAGAACTTGCTGTTAACTTTGATGACTGGTTCCAGTGGAGTGTAAGCAATAACATCCATAAAGATGTTGTAGGCTTCCTTACTTTTAGTAAGAAAGACTTATACGATTTCGATCCAAAGTCACCAAGTCGTTCATTTGCAACACCACGTAGCTGGTCGTTTGTAAGTGAATTGCTAGAAGACGAATTGGATGAAAACACTACTACTGACTTAGTTAGTGGTGCAGTTGGTGAAGGCTTGGCTGTCAAGTTTATGGCTCATCGCAAAGTTGCGTCGAGTATGCCTAATCCAACTGAAATCTTAGCAGGAAAAGTAAAAGAGATGCGTACTAAAGAAATCAGTGCTATGTATTCCTTAACTGTATCTCTTTGCTACGAGTTAAAAGAAGCATCAGACAATAATGATAAAAAGTTTGATACTAAAGTTAACAACTTCCTGCGCTTTGCAATGGATAATTTTGATACTGAATTAGTTGTAATGGGCATCAAACTTGCTCTTACACAGTATCAATTGCCCATTGATCCAGACGAAGTGGAATGCTTTGATGAATTCCATGAGCGTTATGGTAAGTATATTAATGCAGCTCAACAAGCATAAATGTACAAAAAGTGGGCTCTTCGGAGCTCACTTTTCTCTTGACAAATGTATTATAGATGCTATAATATATGTACAAGTTAAAAAAATGAGAGGCGCAATATGTTAGATTTTTTACCACAGTATGTAGCAATGCAAATGTCTACAGAAAAAACTGCAAGTACATTAAAAAACTGGCAACCTGATCCAAATATTACACCCGAACAACTAGATGATATGCGTGTAGAAGTATACGATCGTATCATTATTGCACGAGTAGGTTTGTTATTACGTCATCCATTCTTTGGTAACATGGCTACACGTTTGAAGATCTTAGCTGCAGATGAGTGGTTACCCACAGCCGCTGTAGACGGTCGTAACTTGTACTACAATACACAATTCTTTAATGCAATGACTAACAAAGAAATTGAATTTGTTATTGCACACGAAATTTTACATATGGTATTTGATCACTTAGGTCGAAGAGGTGATCGTAACCCTAAACTTTACAACATTGCCGCTGATTATATTGTAAACAATACACTAGTACGTGACCGTATTGGTGATATTCCCAGCATTGTAGATTGCTACCAAGACTTTAAGTATGAAGAATGGACTTCAGAAGCTGTATACGATGATTTGTTTGAAGAAGCAAAGAAGAACGGCGAAGAGTTTATGAAACAACTTGAAGAAATGGGCGAGATGCTAGACGAACATCTTGACATGGACGGAGATGATTCCGACGGCAATGGCGGAGATGCTGGCGAAGAAAAAGACGTAAACGGAAACGGTGTTAGTAAGACTAAGCCTAAGTTTTCTAAAGATGAAATTAAAAAGATCAAAGATGAAATAAAAGAAGCTACTATTAACGCCGCACAAAGTGCAGGTGCAGGAAATACTCCTGCAGGTGTGCAACGTATGATTAAACAGTTAACAGAGCCTAAAATGAACTGGCGTGAACTGTTACAGCAACAGATTCAATCAACTATTAAAAGTGATTATTCATTTAGTCGTCCATCACGTAAAGGTCAAATGACTGGTGCTATTTTGCCAGGTATGAACTTTGATCAAACAATTGATATTTGTATCGCAATTGACATGAGTGGTTCAATTGGTAATAAACAAGCTGAAGATTTCTTAGGCGAAGTCAAAGGCATTATGGACGAATACAAAGATTACAATATTAAAATTTGGTGCTTCGATACTGAAGTATACGGAGAAGATGACTTTACAGCTGACGACGGACGTGAGATTACTGATTACGAAATAATCGGTGGCGGCGGTACAGACTTTATGGCTAATTGGAAATACATGAAAGAACATGATATTCAGCCTAAGAAGTTTTTAATGTTCACAGACGGTTATGCTTGGGATAGCTGGGGTGACGAAGATTACTGTGACACAGTATTTGTTATTCACAGTCACCATGATAAGAACTTACAAGCACCATTTGGTCAAACAGCACATTATGAGGTAATGCATTGAAGCTAAAAGAGCCTAACGCATTAAACTTTTTTGATTTACGAAAGCTCAAAGTGCCAGCTGCGCATTTTGAGTTTATCGTTATACCCATGACATATAATATTGAAGATGCTTTATCAAAATGGATTGAAGAGCACCTAAAGGGTCGATTTTATGTTGGTAAATCCTTATCCATTAACAGTCAGAATAAAGGTAATGCTATTAATACCTGTATTAAAGTAGGATTTGAAGACCCTAAAGAACTTTCTTATTTCACTTTGGCATGTCCACATTTGAAATACTAGTAAATATAGTAACGCACATAATATAAAATATAGGAGTATACAATGAGCGAAGAAAATAAAACAGAAGCACCGGCACAGGAGTTAACTATTAACGACCTCGGCGCTTTAAAAAGTATCATCGATGTTGCAAGTCAACGCGGTGCATTCAAACCAAACGAAATGGTTACTATTGGCCAAGTGTACAATAAATTAGAATCATTTCTTAATGCAGTACAAGCACAACAACAAGCACAGCCTGAAGGTGCCGAAGCTGCAGAACCAGCAGGAGAATAACTATGCTTAAACACGTAGGTAGAATTAAAAGCAATCAACGAAAAGTAATTGTTGCATACAGAACTGTTCCAGGAGACGCTGATAGTGCTATTGTAGTAACTACAGAAAACCTAGAAGCAGCTGATCACGATTCACTAATGAAATTAGTAGAATCTAACAGTGGTCAAACAGCAGAAGAACTTGCTGATGTTATGGCACGTTCGAGACTGTCAGACGGTAGTAACATGCTTGCACGTTTGCATAAAACAGGTAAGATGGTTAAAGTGCCTACTGATACAGTAGAAATGACTCCAGATCTTAAAACTACAATTATGCTTAATGAACTGAATGTAATTATTGCACAGCAAAAAGGTATTAGTGTTGAAGACCTTGCTGTTAAAGATAAGAGCGCACAAACACAACCAGTAGCTTCAGTTAACGAAATTTCTGACCCAGTAGCAGAGCCGGCTGTACAAGCATCAGATGATGGTGTATTGACTGACGACCAGTTAGCAGCACAGTATCGTTCACAAGCTGACTCATTATTTAAAGAAGCACAAACATTGCGTAAGCAAGCAGAAGAGCTGGCACCAACTAAAAAAGCGACAGCCAAAAAGAAGACTACTAAGTCGAGTGCCTAAAAAGTCACCGCCTGATTCCCGTCTGCCAGATCGAGTAATTGATCATTGGCCTGAAGTCTTTAAAGATATAGACATTGAAGTTGTTCCATTAGAATATCTTCATTCAGTTCTTGTATCTTTTAAAGATGGTAAAGTTTGGGAGATTGACATTGCAAAATCCAGGCGGCAAACAGCAGAACAAAATGTGGAATCTACTCTAGAAGAGTTGTTTCGACAATATGATAACGTAATTGATAATGTAGATTTTAGGTTAGATACAGTACGATTAAAAAAGGATATTCAAGATCGTACACGCTTGTTTATGAAAAAACGAAAGTAACTTTTTGTGTTTGGCATAAATACATTATAAGAACGATACCAGGAGTATTTACATGGCTTTAAGATTAAGACGCGGCACCGAAGCTGAAAGACAGCTAATAACCCCGTTACAGGGTGAATTAATATATGCAACAGACACTAAACAACTTTATGTTGGAGATGGTGCAGCTGTTGGCGGAATATTAGTTGGGCCATTAGCAAACAACTTAGTTAACGACCTTACTCCACAACTAGGTGGGGATTTAGATCTTAACAGTAATAACATTACTGGCGTAGGTAATATTAATATTGATGGTACTATTACAGCAACCGGTAACATTGGATTAGGTGATGCAGACGATGATAGTATTACAGTAGGCGGAGTTATTAACTCTAGTTTACGTCCAGCACAAACACAAGCATATACATTAGGTACTGAAAACCGCCAATGGCAACATGTTTATACAGGCGGCGCAACTATTGATCAACAACTTACTGTAGAGTCAATTGCACTACAAGGAAGTATTGTTAATGAAGCTAATAGTAGTACAATTTATAATTCAACTACAGACACTTTAACAGCAACTAACTTAGAAGGTGACCTTAGTGGTTCAGTACTTAGTGACGATTCAACTACTATATTTGTTGATTCAGATCAGTTTAGAATTAGTAACGGAACACTAACATTAAATGGCGATACAGTAGAATCAACTACGCCATTAATTAATATAGGTCAAGAAGGTTTAACTGGCGTTGTAATCAATGCTAATACTGTTACAACAAATAAAATAGGCGTTGATAATACAACTAACAATATGCCGTTTAATACTGTACAAGGTAGTAGAGCAGGCGAGACTAATGTCCAAGTAGGCGACTTAATGGGTGCATATGCTATAAGCGGTTTAGGCGATGGCGGATTTGTTCCGAAAGTTATTATTACAGGTGAAGTTGACGTAGTAACCGGAACTAATGATTTACCAGGAAAAATACTATTAGGTGTTCAAGACTATGATGGTAATTTTACCGCAGAAGTTTCTGTAAACTCAAGACATCATTTAGCAGCTCCAGTAGTAAAACATACTCCATTTGCTAATGCATCTGCAAGAGATACTGCAATACCTTCAAGTGTTGTTGAAGCAGGAATGGTAATATACTTACAAGATACTAACAAACTTCAAGTTAACAACGACGGTACAACTACTGGATGGGTTGACTTAAACTAAGTTTAACATTAATTAATTTATAACCTCTACTATATAATTATAGTAGGGGTTTTTTTACGACTATCATTCACAACTATTGTATTGTGTATATGTTTTGATTAAATAATAGTATGAACTACTATTATAACAATATACCTGAAAAAGGCCTAGTACGAAATAATCTAATTTATACTAGCCTTATTAACGATGAAAAAACTGTGTTTTGCAAATGGTATTATAATGATACAGACTACCATTCCGGAATGAATAAAGTTACTGATCCAGCTATAATGGAAAACAAATGGAATAGAGAAGTTGAGTACTTAATATTCATGTCAGAAAATTATCCTAATTATGTTCCGGAAGTTTTAGATATAGATTTAGAAAAAAGAAAAATATTTTTAAGAATTGACGGTGATGACTTTTGGCAACAGCACTATGATAAAAACTGTACGTTTGACGAGCTATTGCCAGACTGGCAAGAACAATTATTAGAGCTGTTTAAAATTTATAGGGACAATAACTTTTATAAGTTTAGTGTGCATCCTAGCAGTTACTTTATAGTTGATGGAAAGTTAAAAAGTATTAATTACTTTTTCTGTCACGCTGCATCGGAAGAGTATATAACTATAAATCAAATACGTAGTCATGTAAGTGATGATCGATTTGAATCTGCGCAACCGCTACTAGACAAGTATTCAATTACAGACTTTGATCAAAAGATTCCATTAGCAACGTTTAATAATATTATTATAGATAGTTTTCAATCGAATTATCCAAAAGAATTTATGGACAAACTAAGAGATATCTTTTAAATTAGGTATCATCTTTTTTAGCTTAGTTGTAATTGAATCTGTAGCTTTCCAATTATAACTAATATCCCAAAAGACTGGATTGTCAATCCACTCGTCAATTACTCTAAACATTTGTTTCCAAGAGATATAATTTTCTTGATCTACATTTGTATTAGGTAAAAACGTTAATCCAAGATGCAATATTTTTGTACTGTTGTTAACACTTGCAATACTTTTTTTACATGAGTTAAATAGTTTCTGCTTGTGTTCAATATAATCAAATGTGCCGTATTCAGTATAGTGATGTAACCCGTTACCTATTACAATCATCATAGGAACTGTGTTTAGCGTAGATTCAATTAATTGTAATTGCGAATCTCCTATATTTGCATTATTAACAAATAAGTCTGCAGATTGTATTTCTTGTTTAATTTCTTCAAGATGAACTTCAAAATCATGTCCTGTAGATCTAGAAAGACCAACTACTTCGTGTTCTTGTTCTTTCCAATGGTAGTATAACTGTTGCCCTATACCTTGTGTATGTCCTGTAATTACTATTTTCATGTTATTATAAAGTTTTCATTTTTAGGTAGTATTATATGTTCTTCAGTATCAAACGACACACTTAATTCATTTTTAACAAAGTTTGCTAATTGTTTATTAACATTTAATTTGTTTAATAGCGGGCTGTAAACTTCATCAAATATATACCTATGGTAAACTGACTTTGTTGTGTCAGCTGTAATTGTATATGTAGTTGGATTTTTTAATTGACTATTAGTTAGTAACTGTCTTACTAATAAATGTATTCTTCCTATAGATCCAAAGTTTGATGCTGTGTGCATTACTCCAGCGTCCATAGAATGCCAAGATCCTATTTCACACTCATGCATTGTTTTATTATCTAAATTAATTAAAAAACTGTTTTGTTGTGTTAACGCAAGGTGCCATCTATTATCAATATCAGCATGGGCTGCATATGCTTGGGCAGGGGCTAAATTTACTATACGTGCTTCGCCTAATTCAAAAGGCAACATATCTAGTAATTGACTCCACGGAGTATTTTTAAATTCGTCTTTAATTATCCAAGGATCATAGAAAAAGTTTCCTGATGGATAATTTAGAGTTAACCTAAAATCATCGCTTGGCATATTATCTAATGCTAATTGTATTAGTGCTGTATCAACTTTGATATTAAGATCTGTAATCATGTTAGTATATATTCAACATATATTTAGGAGCAAGTCCGCAATTCATACCAGCATGCCATGCTAGTGGATCTCTCCAAACATACACATCGCCTTTCTTATAATCTGTTATATATTGATCACCTACATAAAATACATGACCCATTTGTGCATCTACTGGATATACGTGCATCCTGTGAATTGTTTTATCTGATTTCATTACATCAAAATGTGGTGGCGCACAATATCCTGGCATAATTTTGCTTATCCAAGCATACGTATAATGTGGTATTTCTGCAAATTCTATTATTGTATCTACAATACTTTTGTCAAAACATTCTCCGGCATCATACATTTGCCATTCTGCTGTGCCGCCGTCTGGTTTTCCTTTGTACCCTACTTCATTCCACAAATTTTCTATTTCAGTTAAAGTGTTACTTGACTTAGTAGGTGGTCTCAAACGTGGTACATGATTTTCTAAATCTTTTATTAAATTATCCCAGTCCACTGTTGTACAGTTTCCTACAAAATCAACTCCAGTTTTAATATTCTTCAATGTGATCAATTCCTATTTTTTTACGGAATTCGTCAGTAAAAACACAATCAACTCTCATACCATATTCTTGTTCAGTACTATTTTCACCGCCGTGCCAATCTTGGTCGTTCCAAAAAGCTGATTGACTGTTTATATAAACTTTTCTTTCTGCGTCGGGATCCCATATATAAAATCCTCGTTTTGTTCTTGGACGTATATGAATAAACTCGTTATTGTGTGGAGTATAGTCTGGAAGACTCCCGTCTTGATTTAGAATAAGATCTCTGTGTTCAAACGCACGACCATTATGATCGCATACGAAAAATATAACTCTGCCAATACGACTTATAATATTTTCTTGTATTAAATTTTCAACCCAGTTAGTAACACCAGGAAAGAACTTTTGTATGTCAGTTGGTTCTCTAGTTGCATTACGCTCGTTCCAATCTCCTTCTTCCCAAAGAAAATAATAAACATATGGATCGTTTGCACTTAATGCTGTTTTTAAATATCTAGTAAAAAGATTTCGTTGTTTATAATCTTTAAAATCATTAGGGTAAATTTTATTACCTTCAATCTTTATAGGGTCAGTATCTGGCAAGTTTTGATATTCTTCAAATGCTTGGTATATTGGTTTCCAGTCCATAATGTAACTAGTTTTTGAAACATCAAAACCCGGAACTATCCAAGTACCTTCTTTAGCATAATCTCTTGCTTCAGCAAAGCCTCTACATATTTCAGGATGTAGAGAAGTGAATCCTTCTACATCAAGATGTTCGTCCAAGTCGATATACGGGTTATTGCCAATTCCTTTAATCATACAAATATTTACCAATAAATACTTTTATGTTTGAAGGTCGTGAATATCTAATAAGTGATTTAAAATATCTTAAATTAAATATCAGTTTTCCACACGACGAAGCGTATGACGAAATTGTAAATTTAAAAAATAAATTTATAGAATACAGATCAACTTATAAAACGCAAGGTTGGGCAAGTTTACCAATAGTAGGCAAATCAAGCACAGAACCATATGCATGGAATGTATACGGTTATAAAGATGCAAGAGAAGCTGCGCCAGATATGCAATGGACAGAAATAGCAGAACTATGCCCAGTAACTACTAAATGGTTACAAGAAGTATATCCAAGCAATAGTTATGCTCGCACAAGATTAATGTTGCTAGAAGCAGGTGGAATTATTGAGCCACATAAAGACACAGAACACAGTGTACTAGGTGCTGTCAACATTGCTATAACTAATCCTAAAGATTGTGTATGGAAATGGCAAGACGGAGAAACTTTAGAATTTAAACCAGGCGATGTATATGCAATGAACTTAGGATATGTACATAGCGTAGTCAATCCTAGTCAAGAAGATAGATATCATTTAATTATACACCATTACGATAGCACACCAGAATATTTAAAACTATTAAAGAGATCATTAAAAGGACAAAATGGAAAAGGTAGCTTTCATTATAGTACCGAGCTTTTCTAAAAGTAAATGGCTGAATAACAAACTACTTGAAGTTACACAAGCATTTGTTAATGTTGCTAATATAGAAAACGTTCAAGTGTATGAAGTACAAACCTACAAAGACATTAAGCATTATAAAAATAAAGCTGAGTTTTTAGTTATAGTTGGTGCTGGAAATGTCATTATGGATAGGGATCATTTTTGGAAAAAATTAACCACTATACCAGATGATGTTGGACTACTTGGAAATTTATTACAATACGAGGGTGACGATCTTCCATATCTACATGAACAATTCTTTATTGTTAGATCTACACTATTAGAAGACTTAGATTTATCACCAGGTTGGATAACTGATCATAAGGTATCTAGATCTAAGAGAAGTATGCATGGAAATTACGCACCAGTTGAAGTATTTCTAGATATTCCTATAACAGAACAAAGTGCAGGATGGGGAACAAAATTAATTTTAAAAACATTAAAAGAAGGACTTAAAGTAAGAAATTTTGACGATGACTGGAGGTACGGAGGAAATAGTGATTTTGTAAAAAACGGTATACCAGTAAGAGGTTATGTATATCCCAATAAGTCTACAGAAGTATTTGAACAAGCACACAAAGAGTTTAAAATACTTCCTGGCCTAGACGACTCTCAAGAATTATATATCAACGCTGTTTTAGATTATAGAAAATATAATTTTGTAAACATATGGAGTTGGGATCCCACTATACAAAATAATAATGCACATACTGTTGCTGTACCAACAACAGGCTTCTTAGGTGAAATTACAGCTCATTATAACAACGCTTCAAAAATAATATTTTACGATATTAATAAAAATAACTTAGACTTTAAACAATACTTGTATAGTAACTGGAACGGTGAAAACTATTTAGAATTTGCATTAGCATACTGTAATGAAAATAATTTAAAAACAGAACCTAATACAGATTTAGATATTAGTGATGCAGGAAAATTTAATAAAGATACAAAAGAAATAGTTTTTGATAACTGGCAAAAGTTTAAAGATTTAGAAAAAGAGTTTGTGCATATTGATCTCATTAAAGAACCTAAAATACTATTTGATAAGTTACCAGGTGGTTCTATATTACATACTAGTAATATGTTAGAATCTAATGTATATCCATTTACATCTATATTGTATGATAGAAAAGAAGTGGAAAATGTACGACATTTAATAAGTCTTACAAATATAATACATTACGAAAATATAATGAATCACGAATAAGTCAGTTACATCTAGCATACAGTAAATACTTACATGGAACTATACTTAAATCCTGATTGGAAACGTATTGGCATTAGTCTTAGTGGCGGTGCTGACAGTGCATTGCTTGCATATTTAATATGTAAAAACGTAAGTTCAACTACAGAAATACATATTAATACACAAATACGTTTATGGAAAACACGGCCATGGGCAGAGCATGTTGCCGATAATGTAGTTGCATGGTTTAAAGATAACTTTGATCATAAGTTTTATGTACATAAAAATTTAGTCCCACCTGAATTAGAAGAACCTACAGAATACCTTATCAAAGACGAATACGGAAAAATGAAACC
>Ga0228674_1001049_pt1 | contig 17236 bp, 28 predicted proteins | sample 1D_rmetaG_FD_189054 | JGI IMG/M metagenome (GOLD analysis project Ga0228674, IMG submission 189054) | Seawater microbial communities from Monterey Bay, California, United States - 1D_r | ecosystem: Environmental > Aquatic > Marine > Coastal | place: USA: California | collected 2016-09-26
ACGATGAAATCGTAACGATTGACAGCAATGGTTTTGTTACCGGAAACACTTGGGAAAGTAAAATCCGAATACAGAAGTTTGACGGGAGCCAAACGCAAGCACCAGCTAGTTTACTGTCAGAGTCTGAGCTAACAGGTTCAAACGCGCTTACATCTGACTTTGTGGGCAATGGTATTGCTTATTTATATGTGCGCTATGAGTATGACAAAGATGTGTTTGCAAGCGGCGTTCCTTTAGTCACAGCGGTTGTGCAAGGTAAAAAGGTTTACGATCCGCGAACATCTGCAACGGCATATAGCAATAACGCAGCACTTTGCATTCGTGACTTTATCAAAAGTACATATGGGCTGAATGACAGTGCCATTGATGAAACTAGCTTTTCTGCTGCGGCTAACGAAAGCGATGAGAATGTAGCTCTGACCGGAGGTGGTACAGAGAAACGTTACACAATGAACGGTATTGTTAAAGCTAGTTCATCAATCGGTGACGTTCTTGGGAAAATGTCTACTGCTTGTGCCGGTACGCTGTTCTGGGGTTCTGGGTATTGGAAACTCAAGGTTGGCGCTTATAGCTCGCCAGTAAAGACCTTAACGCTTGATGATCTGCGCAGTGAAATTACTTTAAGCACCAGAACAAGTATGCGCGACAGCTTTAACGGTGTTACCGGCACATTTAACGATGCATCCGCAGACTTTATCACCGCTGACTTCCCTGCGATTAAAAGCAGCGTATTTAAAACAGAAGATGGCGGCGATGAGCTTTTGCTTGATTTGCCATTGCCGTTTACGACTAGTGCGGCGACAGCGCAGCGTATTGCCAAGTTGACTTTGTATCGTGCCCGCGAGCAAATGGCTATTATCGCAGACTTTGGGCTTGAGGCGTTCAATGTTGAGGTCGGTGATATTATAGCGTTTACCAATGAACGTTATGGTTTTGATGAAAAAGAGTTTGAGGTTTTAGGTTGGAAGTTTGCAAGCAATCAAGACGCTGGCGATCTTCGCATTACTTTAACGCTTCAAGAAACATCTTCCTCTGCGTTTGATTGGAATGCGGAAGAACAAGCCATCATTAATAACAACACAAACTTGCCAAGCCCAGCAGGGGGTTTGACTGTTACTAACGTGGCAGTTGCGGATAAAGGTGGCATCCAAAAAGACGGAACATTTGTTGGCCAAGCTCTTGTGACTTGGACAAAAGCGACAAACTCATTTATCGAAAACTATGGTGTTGAGTGGAAAGACGTTGATGAAACTGTTTATCAAACGGCGCAATCTGATGGCGCAGATAACTCTATCATAATTAGCCCACTAGAAACTGGCACACAGTACAACGTGCGCGTCAGGGCTATAACTGCAAGTGGAGTGAGTGGCGCTTATGCCTCCGCAACACCATATACGCATGGTGGAGACACAACCGCGCCATCACCTGTTACCAATTTAAGTGTCGTTGGCGGGCCTAAGAATGTCACGCTTGATTGGACTGCGCCAACAACAGACAGCGATGCCTCTACCTTATATGACCTGAAGGGTTACAACGTATATCGAAATACCTCTAACAGCGAGCCTGCATCCGCTGCTGCATTCTCAGGCTCTGACAAGTTTGTTGATGGTGGCTTGGCCGCAAGCACAGCCTATTACTATTGGGTTAAGGCTGTAGACTATAGCGGGAACGAAAGCACATCTGTCGCCTCTGGATCAGTCACAACTGATGCGGCTATCGTTCCTACGGACACACGCATTTATACTGGTGTGGTTTATTATCAGACGCTACAGCAGGCGCAGCCTTCTACTCCCAGCGCAACTAGCTTTAATGAAAGCACTCTTGCTTTAGGTGGTCTTACGTCAGGGTGGTCTGAAAGCCAGCCAAGCGTTGAAATTAGCAGCTTATCAATTAAGGAGTGGTCATCAAAATACAAGGTAGAGTTTGACGCTCAGAATAATTCTACTATTACCTTCGCCACACCTAATGGTGCATTTCAAGTAACAGATGATTTAGAAAGTGATAACTATGTTGCTAACACTTCTGGCTGGAAGTTAGAGCGCGACACAGGTGACATTGAAGTAAACTCTGGTTTGTTTCGCGGTAACATTACGGTGCGCGGTGATATTACCTTTACAAACCAATCGCATACTAGAGCGCTCATTGGTGGCCCATTTGAGCATATTGATAGCTCAGGCACCATAAACAGCTACTTAGATGGCTCTGGGCTTTATGTGTTTGTGCTAATTGGCGCTGGTGGATCTGGCCAGCAAAGCGATACAGATGAGAGCAATCAGACTGCTGGCGGTGGCGGCGCTGGTGGTTGTTGTATCTTTGCATTTGATTGGGATGGCTCAACTACGCTTTCTTTTGCGAAAGGTGCTGGTGGTGTGTGGTCTGGGGGTTCGGCTGGGGCAGGCTCAGCATCGACCTTTAGTTATAGCGGCAGCATGATTGCTCAAGCAAATGGCGGCGCTGGTGCGCCAGCTTACACATCAAGCGGTGGCACAGCCAATGGGGGAACTACATCCTTTACAACAGGTGTTGTTACTTTCTTTTCTAGCGTTGGCAGAAATGGCGGCAGTTCAACAGTTACTGTTCGGCAGGCTGGTGCTGGTGCTGGTGTTGATTTCTTTGGTGATAACGGCGGCAATACGACAGGCTCTCAATTTGCTGGCGTTGATGGGGGAAGCCCTTACGGCCAAACCCCTAGCACTGCTGACACTAGGTTAATCATGAACCTAAACCGCACATTCGGCTTTATAGGCGGTGAAGGCAAAACTAATAACAGTCCAACTGCGACAGTGACCGCTGGTGATGGTGGTCTGTTCTCAGGCGGTGGTTCAGTCAAGTCTACGGGTAGCGGCAATGCTGGCAATGGTGGCATCGGCGGCGGTGGTGGCGGCGCTAGGTGCGACAGCTCCCGCAATGCTGGTGATGGGGGTGCAGGCGCTTTGTTTTGGAGTAAGCTGTAACGGCTACTGTTGAGAAAAGATGATTAATTATAGATGCAGGTTATGGAGTAAAAAATGGGATACAAACTAGGAACACGTAGCTTACAGAACTTGTCAGGTGTGAACCCTGATATGCAAGCTGTGGTAAAAAGAGCAATAGAGATCACTGAAGTAGACTTCACAGTTATCGAAGGCATACGTCATATTGATCGTCAAAGACAGCTACTCAAAGAAGGTAAGTCAACTACTCTTAACTCAAGACACATCACAGGTCATGCTGTAGACATGGTTCCTTGGCCTGTAGATTGGGAAGACTTAGATAGGTTTGAAACTATGGCTAAAGCCATGAAGAATGCAGCAGAAGAGCTTGACATTTCCATCGTATGGGGTGGTGACTGGAAGAGCTTCTATGATGCCCCTCACTTTGAACTTGATCGTAAGAAGTACCCAGCATGAGTAGAGAAGAAGATAATTGGCACCTCTCTAGGAGTGTACCTATAACCCTTATCTTCGGTCTTATAGCTCAAGCAGCAGCTATAGTCTGGACTGTGTCTATGATGATGTCAGACATTGAACGTAATGGTGAAGAGATCATGCGTATGCAATCCAGACTAGCTAGTGTGGAGGACGCTACACAAAGACAAGCAATATCTATGGCCCGCATAGACGAAAACATTAAAGCAATCCGACAATCAGTAGAGAAAATGGCTAATGACCAGTAAGGATTGTTATGATAGACCCATTCACTGCCCTAGCCGCGGTAAAGAGTGCTGTCAGTGCAGGTAAAGAGCTTGTCTCAGTTACTAAACAAATTGGTGAGTTCTTTGATGGTGTCGATGAACTAAGGAACAACCACAATAAGAAAAAGAATAGTCTCTTCTCAGGTGATGATGAGAACAGTATGGAGACTTTCGTGAAGCTACAGAAGGCAAAGGATGCTGAAGAAGAGCTAAGAGCCATTGTGATAGCTACCAGAGGTTACTCCGCTTGGGGTGAGTTACAAGAAATAAGAGCTAGAACACGTAGGGAACGTAAAGAGAGAGAGGCTGCTGAGAAGCTCCGTAAGCAAGAGCTAGTGGAGAAGGTAGTTGTTATTGGGGGTACTCTGGTTGTATTGTCCATTATAACGGGCATAGGTGTACTTCTGATAATGTCATCAAAGGGGATGTTATAATGGGTTTAGAGGCTAAAGGTACTTTCCCCTTTCAGATGTATCAGATCCCTGAGTTTACAGCTACTACAGTGACTACAGCACCTACTCCCCCAGCTAAGGTTAGTGCTGATAAGCCAAAGGTTGTAGAGCCAGCTACACGTAGTGAGGTTACCATAAGGCTAGATAAGTACTGGCAAGAGAAGGCTGAAGAACTCTTAAACAGACAGAGAAGCATGGCTGAGATAGCCTACAGCCCAAATGGTAGGGTCGTAGCACCTATAGAGGTAGGTAAAATACTAGACGTAGAGGTTTGATATGGAAACTATACTAGCTTGGAAACTACTACCACGACTTATGATGGTAGTGATGACACTTATGTATATACGTGTAATAGAGTGGGGCATTAGTTTAGATGACTTAAGTACCCAACAGAGTGCTATGATTAGTGTCGTAAGTGGTGCTATGACTGGTACGATAGCCGTTTGGCTGGGGAGTGAAAAGAAATGATTGGTCAGATAATAGGTAGTGTAGTTGGTCTAGCAACAAGTGTGATCGACAGTAAGACACAGATTAAACTCACTGAGGCTGAGATAAAGAAGAAACAGCTTACAGGTGAGATAGACTGGGATCTAGCTGCTATAGAGGCTACAAAAAACTCATGGAAAGACGAATGGATAACCCTACTGTTCAGTATTCCCCTGATACTAGCCTTTTGTGGTGATTGGGGTAATGCTATAGTACAGGCTGGTTTTGCTGCACTTGAGACTATGCCAATATGGTATCAGTATTCCCTTGGTGGGATCGTCAGTGCATCCATAGGAATCAGATCAGTATCTAAATTCTTCGGTAAATAATAACAACAAAAAGACTACCCCAGACAAACTTAAGCCCCTGTATCCTTAGTTGGACGCAGGGGCTTTTTTCATTGTGTTATTGCTTTAAATGTACTGGTTAAAGACTTTAGTAGGTTACTCAGTGTAAAGTAAGCATAATCTACTTCTTGTTGTAGTTTATGTACCTTCCAGACCAAGTAGAGTGTAATACCTAAGTGTACTAAGTCTACTGACTGATCTAGGCTTATCATTTCTTACTCTCCACCTGTAGGAGCTTATCTAAATACCAGTTAGCCTTCTTAAGATCCTCTAAGCCATTCTTGTAGCGCCACCTATGAAGGTACTTAGCTATATTCCCTCGTAGGTAGCCTACAAACTCATCCTTGCTTAGGAAGTCCTCGATGTATTTGATACACTCAATAGTGCCTTGTCCGTAGTGTGGTGGACTGTTTACATTATCAGGTTCCATCTTACCTAAATCCCACTTAGCCATTATAGTCTCCTATGTTAAGTCTACAAGTTCACACGTATCCCCACTGCAAGCCATTGTTTGACTACCAGCAGTGTTATCTTCATTCTCATACTCTGAAAGTTCAGACCAGTCAATAGCCTTTGGCATAATAGATAACAATTCTTCGTAGTCCTCTTTAGTGCAGTCCTGATAGGGTGCTTGCTGGTAAGTATGATCTGAGTGAGGTAAGAACGATACCCCTGACATCTCATCAAAGTGTTCGTAAACAAATGCCCCTACAGCCATCCACTCAGCATCACGTACAGAGATCGTCACGCTAGGCTTATGCTCACACCATGAGCGTTGATACGTCAGCCACATCTCTAGTTGCTCTATGGCTGTCATATCGTTTCTAGTAACTGCCCCTACTGGTGATTTAATTGGGAAGCTAAAGACTGTAGTTGTGTCGCCCTTCATCACACATGGTTCGTTAGGTACACCCTTATCAATCATAAACTTCGTCAGCGGGTCCTTGTTATCTCCACGCACAGTACGAACATAGTAAGGGCTATGACGAGCATGGATGCCACTAGCAGAATCAACAAGTTGGGAGACAGTACCACTTGGTTTAACGCAACTGATAGCAGCAGAAGCAGGGATGTTAAGGCGTTCAGCCCACTCAGCATTCGTAGATATTGCAACATCTTTTAACCTTTCTAATGTTTTATCAAGACCAGCATTTTGACTGGTAGTTAATCTGTTGTCCATAATGCCCGTTAGGGATACACCTAGTAATCTCTCCTCTTCTGTGTTCTTGTTCCAGATCTTACGCAAGTAAGGGAACTTAGTCATAGATGATTGGATAGTACCTAGTATCGTAGCTAGGCGTACCTTACGCTCTAAATCATCAAGGGTGTCTGTAGCCCGTACCACAACCTCTGTCAGGTTACAAAATTGATTTGGCCTAAGTATGATTTCGCTACAGGGGTTAGTACCGAACTCGTAGTTAGGATCTCTACGTCCATTCTTAGCTGCTTGTACCTTGCTTGCTTGACGGTTAAAGACACCACGTTCCCCTGACTTACTTTCCACTAGGGCTTGCCACTCCCGCATGAATGTCTCCATGTCAGGCTTCTCTGTGTAGCTCACACTATTGTTAGCCAATGCACGATGGGCTGCTGTTTCCCACCACTGTCCTGACTTAGCGTGACGCATACGATCATCAGATAAGTTAGACAAGCTAATCATAGCACTACGACGAACACCACCAACTACAACAATCTGACCGATAAAACACATAAGGTCATGGCACTCAATACTTGACAACTTACGACCTTGTGCGTTCTTAAATGTCTGAATGGTAAAGTTAAACAGTTCAACTAAAGGTGCAGGTCCAGATGCTCTACCACCAAATGTCTTTAGTCGTGAGCCAGCAGGACGTACAAGACCAATGTCCCATTGAGGAATCTCACCAGACCACAACAAAGCCAACAGTTGACGATAAGCCTTTGCCCAACCTTCTTTACTATCTTTAACTACGATTGTAGTTTCTGATGGAAACAATAGCTCTGGAACTTCTGGTAACTTCTGAATGTATTGACGCTCTACTGAGAAACCTACACCTGTACCACACAACAAGATAAACATGGCCTCATCAAATGCTTTGGGGTCATCTACAGCCAAGTAGCTACAGTTGTACCCAGCGGTATTGTCACGGGCCAATGCTGGACCAGCGGTCATCATAGCTCGCATAGAGGGCATAACCTCTAGGTTTAAGATGGCATCCCGTAGTTGGTTGACATAAGAATCGTTACCAGCTTTAGGGCGTACCACATTGTCCATGTAGCGTTCTACTGTATCTCCCCAATCCTCACGGCCATCACCGTCGATATATTTAGCGTAGCGAGACTTAGCAATAAAAGTCTGGTAGTCAGTTGGTAGGTAATTATTCATCTTCAGCTTTTCCTCTCGCTCTCATAGTCTTGTCTTCTTTTAGCCAAACCAGACGGTCAATATCTGATCTAGCTATGCCAATGTCTAGTAGTTCTTTATCTGTTAGTTGGTTAAGATGCTTGATTGCTATTCTGTGGGTTCGCCATGTCGCAAGGTAGTTCATGTAACGCCAGAACCATGACATACCTGTCCTCTTCTTACTCATCGATTATCACCTGACCCTTGTAGTGTACCGTTCTTTACACGGGCATTTAACTTCTCCATATTCAACTCAATAATCTTAACTAAGCTACCACCAAAGATATTAGACAGAGCTACAGTATAAAATAATACGTCACCTAACTCTTTCAAGACTGCATCATCATCAATCCTGTTGTCACGAAATAGCTTCTTAATCTTCTCCGATACCTCACCAGCTTCACCAGTCAACCCTAGAGCATTCTCAATCAGTCGCTCCCGACCTTTAGTAATCATTTTGTCCTCTACAAACTGGGAATACATATCAATCATATCTTTCATATCTCTCGCTGTAATCATTACATCAACCTTCCATAAAATTCTGTGTGTGCGTTTCTATCGTCTTTATCGAACAAGTACCAAGCGCAGTTGTCTTTACCTGTCATCTTGCTACCTTCAATCCATTTAACTCTGCCTATACTTACGATCTTTGTACAGTAAGTCATAAGTGCAGCAGACTGTTTAGTGTGCGCCCAATCAGCATCAAACAACAACCAAGTTGGGCATATCTCCGTCCAGTGATCTATGAAAGCATGTAAGAACTTTCTTTCCCACGGTGGGTTAGTAATACAGAGGTCAACAACTTCATATTGACCCCCAAAACTTATTTCCAGAGCATTCATCTGCTTGATATCTGGGTGTCTAGGTTCTATGTCACAAGCGTATAAACATTGCCCTAGACCGTCTGTTAGTTCGTGTATATGACCTATCAGTCTTCCGTCACCAGCGCAAGGCTCTACAAAGTCAAACTTCTCATATGGTAGGTGGGCTATAAGAGGTTCGACAGCCTCTATTGGTGTAGGATAATAGTCTCTTGGTACTCTCTCAAAGTCACTACGTTTACCCATACATTTCCTTTAACCTCTTAAGTGATACAAACTCAGGTTCATAGATACCGTTGCTAATCTCACGTTTGATTACACAACCTTTCCACCAGTCTCTATTTGCCTGTCCAGCCCACGTTTCTTCTGAGCCTTTGTAGCAACCCGCAACCAAACCGATAATCCCGTTAGGGTGTGCACCATCTTTAAACTTAAGATCACGTTTATGGCTATGCCCACAAGTAGAACTGTGATTACGATTGGCGAGTAAGCTATTAGCATGATGTAAACCAGACATAGCTGAACCAAAATTACCACTACTAAAGAAGTGAGCGTAAGAAACGCCATCATAGTCAGCGATAGAGGGGGCGCTATTAGTGTACTCGTGGTATTCGTCGAACCAGTGGTCTGTTTGAAGATGGCTGAAGGAAATCCCGTACTTGTCTCCCTGTAGTCTTGGGTCGTGTGCGATAGCCTTTTTGATTCTATTCTCATGGTTCCCCTCAAAGCCAATCCAATATGGGCGTTTATACTTTCTATCACTAGGTTTCTTCCGTAGACGATCCATTGCTTCATTGTAGCAGTTGATGTCCTGTTCGTAGTTCTGACTTACGATGGCCTCTGGGTAACGTGTATCAAAGGTGTTAAGAGAGCGCATATCAGCACCATCACCTAAGTCAATTATGTAGCTAGGGTTTACCTCATAGATTAATTCCCCTAGCCAGTCAAAACGCTCATTCCCTGTCGAGGGGTCTGAGTGAGCGCATGAGAATACTACTGCTGTCTTAGCTGTCATATCGGGTATCCATTTCAAATTCTATTAGTATGGGTTCGATTGATCTGTAGAAGTGTTTCTGAAACTCGTAGGCTGCATCAAAGGAGATAAACGGGATCTCTTCATCAAACATAACTTTACTTGGGTTTCTTTCTTGGGGATCTTCTACTCTACAGTTTAACCAGTAATTACCATCTTCGTCTTCATAGGGGCCATCAAGAACACGATGGACTTTAATCAGGATTGTGTTAGCCACTCGTCGGGTATCCTTTTATCTGCGTACAAGAACCCATGCTTATTGCACCAATCCCCATATGTACTCTTTGCACCTTTGTATAACTTAGATCTAGAGTTAGAGAAGACAAACCTTATGTCGAGAAAGGGATGTTGATCTTGTATAATTAAGTGCTTCTTACGATCAGCTTGGACAAACCTACCTTTAGATTCTATAATGATACCATTGGGCAGTTTAAAGTCAGGAGTGTAAGTCTTGTTCTCAAGAAGTTGCCATTGTACCTTTAGCTTCTCATACTCAAACTCTACACCCCTGCCCTTAAGATCCTTAGCTATGTCATCCTCTAAACCAGATCTGTAGCCATTCTTTATTGCGTGTCTTCTACGTTCACTGGTGGTTGCCATATCTCGCCCTCTGTACGTCTAAGCCATAGTAGCCTAGCATTCTCTATTACCCTATCTACATCACCATCATAGGCTTTAACACAGGCTTCCCACAGGTCTTGTTCAGTCTTAGCCTCACTTAACATCTTAGTAGCTTTAACTGGGCCTACACGATATAAACCAACTATGTTGTCTGCCCTATCGCCTGTTAAGATCTGGTTGTAGAAGAACTGTAGTCCTGACCATTCATCTACTGTTTTCCACTCGTTCTTACCAAAGTTAAAGTGGTGACAAGGTATCTGCAACATGTCTTTGTCTATTGAGGCAACGACAGTATCAGGTCCAAGTCTTGTTGCTTCTATTGCTATAAGGTCATCAGCTTCTTCTCCTTCGCTAGTTATAGCATTGTATTTCGTAGTTAGATGATCACGAATATGGTAAAGATGTACTGGCTTTTCTACTGATTTACGATTGCCTTTGTACTCATGTGACTTAGCTATTTCGTGTCGGAAGTTCCCCTTACCAGTTAAGTAGACTGAATAGTCATCTGGCTCAGGGAACAACACAGTCTGCTCAAGTATAAAGTCAACAAGCTCATCAGCTTTAGCTTCAGCATCCTTTGGAAACAAGTCCTGAGTAGCAAAGGCTGACCGATAAGCTATAATGTCACCATCAATTAGCACTTTGCCATATTTCATCAGACTTCTCCAAACACCATCTTACCATCATCCTTCTCAAATGCTACAGCTTCAACATATGTAAATCCTGCTGATCTAGTGGCCTCACCAAACACATAAGCCAAAGAGTAAAGGTCATCTACATTATACCTCTCAACACTTGTCTTACCATCAAACCCATCTTCTTCACTATCATTCTCAAAGGTGACTGTAACTTTCATTGTATCATCCCACCATAAACAATTCGTCATCTTCTGTCGGGGCTGAGTTAGTCTCATAAGCTACATGCTCAGTAATTCCCACATTCATCAGACGAACCCCTGCTCCACTAGCATAAGTCTCAAACTGCACTTTAGCTTTAGTGCCGTTCCCGATAGCACCATCTTCTGAGAAGCTCCACAGACGCTTGTTCTCTTTCCCTTGGGTGAGGTCTACTACTGTAGGTGCGCCACCATAGTCCACGTTCACAGGCTCCCCCGTCTTCTTATCGGAGAAGGTCTTAACGTCAGATACCATACGCTTAACCTTCATGTACTTACCGATACCAAATTCAGCATTCCCCTGTAGGACACGCTGTGAGTTCATGGGCGTCAGGTCTAACCCATCAGCTACTAGCTTTTCAATTTGGTCTTCGTCAGTAAAGTAAGCATTAACGATATACTGCCCACCTTTTTGATGGATTGCTTGTGCTGCTCGTGGTCCATCTGGTGATCCCATGTCTGCGTTTTCGGGGAAGATCTTAGCGTATTCTAAAACCATATCCATTGTGTATTTAGCCATTGTCGAGTTCCTTTCGTAAGGGCTGGTAATTATTAGTAGGGACTTTTTTTACGATTTGTAACACAAAAGTATAAATATTTTTTACTAATGTATATCGGCATATGTACTTCCGAATTGAGCGTCGATCCCTAAGTCTATGTTTAGATTCAGTTGTTTGTTTAAATCTTGTATAGAGTACTCCATATTTATTTTTGTCTCCATTTCGTCGCCTTCCTTTACTAAGGCTATGATCTCGTCGTGGAACTGACCAACAGTCTTGATACCCTTCTCACGACACCCCTTAACCCAGTTATCAAAGCAGTAGACACCCGTACTTTGGTTCAAGGTACTGAAGCGGTCTTTCTCACTTCGTAGGCTGTACCAGAACTTAGACACTGGATTCTGAACCCACATGCTGCCAAATAATTCTCTGGTGCGTAAGCTATCAGCTACCTTAGTTACTGACCAGTTACGTGACCAGAATGCTTCCAGAAGGGTCTTAGCCTCTTTGACACTCATACCTGTCTCACGGGCCAGCTTAGGCGCTCCTACGCCATATGTAGCACTGTAGTTCACTACCTTGTAGTTCTTACGCAGTGACTTCAAGCTACGTTCCCCTGAGTTATGTTTGTCGATGTCATCTTGTGTGATAACACCAGCATGTTTAGCTAAGTCTAAGTGCGGGTCAAATCCCTCTTTACTCATTTCAGCTACATAATCAGGATCTAGGGGTTTCATGTAGTGACGCTTGGTTGTGTCCTCTAGGCTAGTCATGTCAGCCCCGCATAAGCTGTAACCATCAGGTGCAGTTAGACACCCACGTATCTCAGCACCGTAGGGCTTTTCCACTGAGGGTAGATTGACTAAAGGTTTTGCATGACGGAAGCGCATTGTGTTGGTAAATCCTGCGATTGTTGCTTGCACGTATCCATCACGCTCTGAATCAACCATGCCTTTAAGAACAGAAATACGATGGCTGAGAACAGAAAGCCCATCAAGGATGACAACAGCAGGGTCGGCAGAGGCCAGCCTTCTGACTGACGGGCATAGTTCTCCATCCTTTCGTACCTGCGGTATTTGCTTTTCTTCGCCATCACTGTTCCTTACAAACTTAAAGGTGCTTGGGTTCCACCCGATAGAATACAGCCAGTCCTTAACTTGATCTGATGAATTAGGGTTAGCACGTTCTTCACCTGTCTTAACGACAAAAGACTGTACACCTTCTGGCTGCTTATATTCTTTGCGTAGTTCCTCAAACCTTTCGCCATGTGATGATAGCTCACCGTCCTTCTTGTGCATTACTTTAGGACGTTGCTGTACCTTAGTTAGAACACGCTTAGGCATAGCATCAGCTAACTGCTCGATCTTCTCAGCCTTCATAGCTTCCCATTCCGCTAGATGCCCCTTAGCTTTGGTTACATCTAATTTCCACTGTAGGGCCTCTTGTTCTGCTGCACATTGTAGCTTGAATGTAAGGTAGTCAATGAAACGCCACTTCTCATCCTCATCAGGGTATAGCTTCTTAAGTTTGATGTCCAAGTCACGCCATAGTCTAGCGTTAATCTTAACGTCTTCATTACACCTGTGAGCATACTCTTCTGGTGTTAGGCTAGACCAATCAGTAATCTTAGGCTTAGGAACTCCGTAGTCCTCTCCGTAACCCTCAAGACCATGTTTGACACGGCTATGGTTTAAATACCAAGACAGGGCTAACGTATCCACTAGCTTTGCTGTAATCTTAACACCTAGAACCTTTTCCACTGCGGGGATGTCAAATCTTACAATGTTGTGACCTATCAGGATTGGTGCTTCCTCAAGGAAGATACGCATAGCTACATAATCATGGGTGTGTTGCACATTACCTTGGTCATCCATCCAAGAGATTACATGGATTTTAGTGCTATCTAGCCCATCTGTTTCTATATCAAATACTGGCATTGTGGTAGGTGTCCTTCCTTAAACGTGTTTCAAACAACCTAGAGTGATTTGGGTTTCTTTCCATAAATAGTCTTGCATAGTGAGAAATCCACCCGTCATCTATTTTGTAATCTGCGTCTTTTTCCGCTATCATGGTATTCCACCTCATAACATGAAAAATAGCTTTTGCTGAATACCTAGACCTGTATCTAGCGGCCTCTAATGCATACCCCTCAAACATATGATATATATCTGGGTTCTCATTGTGATGTTTAATAAAGTTTTCATTAGTCCATTTGCCGTGCATTATATAACCTCTCGTAGTGTAAATGTTTCTGAGTTAAACCGCATCATACCAGCCCTACCTTCTTCTGAGCATGGACGGTTCTTCTGCACTGTTATGTGTGTTGTATTACGTTCCTGTAAGTCTTCTGCCTCTTTGTCACGGGAGAGGTCTAAGATAACTGATGCCCTTTGTCCAATCATCTTACAATACTTAGGGTCACCATTGTCGTTAGTGTGAGCAATAGTTACGATCCCTACGTTTAGCTCCGCTGATAATTTAGACAACCTGACCGATAAGTCAGCTAACATCTGCTCTTTACTCTCTTCTGACTGACCAGAAACTACATCTTGGATAGGCTCAAAGAAGACAAACTTACAACCACACGCTTGACTAAAGTATCTAATCTGATCACATAGATCATCAGCACCTTGACCATCACTTAGATAGAACTGGTAGAATAGCTCATCCTTGGTTAGCTGTTGAATAGCCTCTATCACAAGATCATCAGCATCCTTCTCTTCGATAAGGTCCCTACGTGTAAGGTTATCGTTTAGCTCATACGATACAAGCCCAAGTAAAGACCTTAGCTTAGTCTCTTCCAAGTGCCATGCAGCAAAGGGTATATTGTGCTGTAGCATATTGTATTCTAGGAAGCGCATGACCTCAGTCTTACCAATACCTGTAGGCGCTTTAATAACTGTGAAGTGACCCTGCATCAGACCTAAGATCTTATCGTCTAGTGCTTGGATTCCAGTTGGTACATACTGATGCTCAGGCGTATCTTTATACAAGCTAATGAAGTCATCAGTGCTATTAAGAACATTCTCAGGTGTATACTTCCTAGCATTCCACCAAGCACTCTTAAATTCCCCTGCTGCCCCATTGGTAAGGAACTCATTAGCATCCTTGAACTTGTCGTGAGGTACACGGTAAACCTTGTTAGGAAACAGTTTAGCCATACGATCAGCTACAGCATTCCCAGCTTCATCGTTGTCTACAGATAGGATAATCTTCTCAAAGCTATTGAGCCACTCTGTACACTTCTCCCAGAGCTTCTTAGAGGGCGTAGCAGAGGGTAGAGATACTACAGGGTTAGTGTACTGGCTCTTAAGCATTTGGGCTACTGACAGAGCGTCTAGTTCACCCTCAGTGACTGTTACCATCTTAGAGCTACCAGCGGTAAACAGGTTCATACCGAACAGTTCATCACCCTTAAAGCCATCCTTAGTATAGAATACTTTCTCGTCTAGCTTGCGTACTTTAATTCCCCCGCTAGGGTATACATATTCCTGACGATCAGAATAAGTCTGTACGCCAAAGTCTTCCATAGTTTTAGCTGTAATGCCTCGCATAGCTACATAATTTCCACTGGCGGGGTCTTCTATACGTTTGGGCGTATAATCAACTACAGTACTCATGTTGTCGTAATCCTTTCTAAGTCTACCCTTAGCTCCACAGGAGAAACATTGGTAGACATTCTTATCTTCGTTGTAGCTATAGCAACCCTTGTGGTTACAATGTGGACAAGTTTGGTGCGCTACTTCAGTCATCACTTACCTCTTACTTAAGTTTTATTACTAACTAATAATAATAAACTAAAGTTTATACTTACGTTAAAGGGACAATTACTAATAGGGACTTTTTTATCAAGCTGTAACATCACAAATTGTTACAAATCTTATTTAAAACCTCACGTTCCTTCCTAGATACCCACATCTTGTTGACATCAAGCATGTCAGCCACTTCCTGTAGTGTATGGTCCTCCCAGAATCTTAACTTTAAAATCTGCCACTCTTCTGATGAAAGGTTCTTTTCAGCTACAGCAAGAATGTAATTCTCGTAGTCTAGCTTCTCGTATTCTTCTGCATGGTCAGGGATAGACGATATAAAGTCATCGTAAGAAACGTGATCAGAAGACATAATATTACGCAACCAATCTATGCCAGTCTCAGAATAACTTTGGTTGTCACTTTCCCCTGAGCCACCCCTAGCAACATCTCTAGCTGTCCAACTCTTAGGAATACTAACAGGTTGTAGACTTAAGTTAATGTAGTCATGCATAGCTCTATTAGCCTCACGATACAGTTTCGCTGGGTGTACCTCTGGATCTTCAGCCCTTAACTCTAGGCAGACTATAGCTCCCTCAGATACTATGTCATCGAAGTCATTAGGTCTGTTATATTTGTGTGCTAACTTACGACACATATTTATCAGGTCTTCATTACTTATCATAAGGGCTTCCTCTTAGGCTTGATAGAGGCTGATATAACCTCAGTCTTTAGGCATTGACCTATAGCATCCCTATCAATGGCATACACAGGCTCGTAATAGGCTGGTAGAGCATCTCCACAGGCCCTATAACTAGGGAAGATGATGTTAGCTTGTAGGTAGTCACCATTTAACGTGTAGCTCAACACAAGGACAGTATAGAACAACATTATTCCTCTTTCACCCCTATGCATGGTAGTAAGATAGACAGCTTACAATACTTTGGATAGTCATCATACGTCATAGCTATCAGTATTGGTGGTGCAGCAATTAGTAATGCTACAATAGCTGATGCCTTTATTGCACCGTTAATGTTACCTCTCATCAGTCACTCTCCCTTAATGCTTTCCACGACACAGGAAACAGGTCAATCATGCTACGATCAATTTCCCACGCTACCTCTGCTGTCTCAGCTTGTGTATCAGGCTTACAGCGCAGCTTACACATGTCAGCAAAGGCATCCAAGCTACCTGACCAATACCATTCAGTCATCATAGACTGTGGCAGTACCATACGTGCTTGCTCTGGGCATACACCCGCTTTAAGTAAACCATAATATGCATCCCTACAAGCATACATAGCTCTACCTACGGGCACACTGCCTCTGACTTCTACAATACCCTCACTACCTTGTTTTTTATCTTTACTACGTCCACGCCATACGTCAGGCACATAGAACTCAGGATCATTATCCACGTACCTACGACTAATCTCATTCCAACGTAGAAACTTATGCTTGACTAGCTGTCTAGCTACAAATACTGGAGCCTTAACGTGGAAACTAGCAAAGCAATGTCCGAATGGTGATATGTGTTTATGCTTGGCTAAGTACTTGATAAGTTTCTTATCTTTAAGTTTCATGTGCTGCTTGAAGCTGTAAGCATCTGACTCTTCATAGTCCCACTCACTCTCTTTACCAAAACTTACACGGGCTGCATTAACTACAGTCAAGTCATTACCCATGTGACCTTTATATGTTACTTCAATCATACTACATCACCCTGTTTAATTTCATCCATTATTTCCATCAGGCGGTCTACACTCTCTTTAGGCACTTGCATACTAAAACCCTTAAAGTGATTAATAAGTAATGTTCCATCGCCAAAGTAATAAGCATTCCATCCTTGACTAAGATCTGCACTCTTTATGATTTTATTTGTTTTATCGGTCATAGCGATTCTCCTTGTGTTTACGCTTCCTGTTTAATATAGGCTTTTTCTTGTCAGGCACAACCCTCTGTCTATACTTGGGTTGCCTCAAGTCTTTAGCCATAGGGTTGGGCCTTCTTTTCTTCATTAATATATCCTTCCCACTTCTCTATCACCTAAGTAAGAGTACACTTCCGCTAATTCATCATCAAAGCAACGAGTAGCCTCTTCTACAGCATTATCCCTGTTATCAAACACTTCAAACTCTTGTCCATCTTTAAACAACACATATTCCATTAGAATGTTACCTCTCCATTTTCATCACGGGGGTCATTATACCAATCCTTAGATAAGTGTAAAGCCCTCGTTTCACTGCGTAGCTGTGCTACTATAAGATCTTCCTCTAC
>Ga0228674_1001058_pt1 | contig 17145 bp, 7 predicted proteins | sample 1D_rmetaG_FD_189054 | JGI IMG/M metagenome (GOLD analysis project Ga0228674, IMG submission 189054) | Seawater microbial communities from Monterey Bay, California, United States - 1D_r | ecosystem: Environmental > Aquatic > Marine > Coastal | place: USA: California | collected 2016-09-26
CGATTGTTTTGGTTTTGTGGGGAAGATATTCAACCTGAGATGTCAGGGCGATGAGTTTCTTCAAATCTTAGAGATTATAGACCGAGAGTTGGCCTTGGGCCTAGCGGAAAATCACGATAGAATTCGGGAGGTACGAAGAAAATACCCTGAATTAAAGGTGGCCGGTGAACTACCGGCTCAAACCATGTCAACCCAACGAAAGGAGGTTTCTGCGATCTACATTCCTCCAATTACGAAATCCTTTAGCAAAGAGGAGTTGAACTGGTGGGGTCAATACGGCATTGAGCCAGAAATATTAGAGCGCTATAGGGTAGCTTCATTAAAAGAGTTTAATGGAACGAATGGGGAGGGGGTTCCTTATACAATCGCTAGCACAATGAGTGAGCCTATGTATGGTTACTTGGGCAACAGCTATGTTAAGGCCTACCGTCCGTTTTCTAAAAACCGCTTTTTCTATGGCGGTAATACCAAGGAGGGACATGTCTTTGGTTTAGATCAGCTGCCCCTTCGCGGTGATACGTTATTCATTACTGGGGGAGAAAAAGATGTGCTGTCTTTGGTAAGCCATGGTTTTCATGCGATTTGTTTCAATTCAGAATCTGCAACCATTCCAAAGAGCCTTATCCGTCGTCTCTCTTTTCGATTCAAACACATTGTCATGCTTTATGATGTGGATGCTACTGGACAGAAACACATGGATAAAGCCGTAGAAATGCTGAAAGAGTATCAGGTCAAAAAGCTATTACTGCCTCTGCAAGGCTCTAAAAATGAAAAGGACATAAGTGACTTTTTCAGGCTTGGCCGAAAACCTGAAGAGTTACTCGAACTCTTTACAGATATGCTTGACGACCACTACAAAGAGACTATGAGCATGCTTGCGAGTTGTGAAATTCGTTATGGCAATCCGCCCGAACCACCAGAGTCGATTATTGCTATTAATGAAGTTTCTGTTGGGTCAACGGGCAACATACTTGCCATAACTGGCTCTGAGGGTAGTGGTAAGTCAAACTACCTCGGTGCGCTCCTTGCAGGCACCATTGCTAACCCGGATATGGAAATTGAAACTTTAGGAACGGATGTTTCATCTAACCCTACTGGGCGGGCAGTGCTTTTCTACGATACGGAACAATCCGAAGCACAACTGTATAAAAACGTCTCTCAAATTGTCCGCCGAGCAAAGGTCAACCATCCGCCTGCATGGTTTAAAACCTATGGACTAGTAGGCATGAATCGAAACGATCGATTGATTTCTATCCTTCACTCCATGGACCGCTACTATTACGAGTACGGCGGTATTAACTTGGTAGTCATTGACGGGGTAGCAGATTTGATTGATGGGGTCAATGATGAAGAATCGGCCGTTGCCTTGATTGATGAACTCTTCCGATTGGCAGGTATCTATAAAACGGTCATCATTTGTGTGCTACACCTAAGTCCAAGTGGCTATAAGCTTAGAGGCCATCTTGGTAGCGAAATTCAACGGAAAGCAGCAGGTATCTTATCTATTGAAAAAGACGATGACAAAGTAAACTCCATAATTAAAGCGCTAAAAGTTCGGGACGGTAGTCCCCTTGATGTGCCTCAGCTCATCATTGGTTGGGATGAGGAACTCAAGTTTCATGTGCTCATGGAGCAGCCCAGCGCCGAGATGATTCAAAGACACAAATATGAAGAGCTCTTAAAAAAGGCATCCACCATCTTTGACGGCAATGAGATGAAGAGCTATTCGGAAATTGTTTCCGCCCTGGAAGAGGTATTCAGTGTCAATCAGAGCCAGGCCAAAAACTACCTGCGAGACCTGAAAAAGTTTGAGATTTTGGAGCAGTCGGATGGGCGGGGGAGTCCTTACCGCTTGAAACAGACTTTGTTTTCGGATGAAAACGGGAAGAACAACAATGGAACATAGTTTATTACCGCTTTTGCCGTGAGGACTCGGCAAAACGCGGCACTTAAACAGTGCTGCATCGAATTATTTTAGTCCTCACTTCGCACTTTGAAAGACCTCAGGAGAAATTCTGGGGTTTTTCCTTATTCTCAAGATATATGCTAATCTTCCCCTAATAGAGCGCTACATCAAAGGTTCTTGATCTACATCAAACACATGCGTGAGTACGGTATCAATAAAAAATAGAGCCAATTCCCAGGGTTTTACACCCTAGCTCGTGAAGACTAACTGAAAAATTGCCCGGCAACCCACCATACGCGCTCTATTTCCAACCAGGTTGTCTGCCATTTTGATTGAAACCTTGCTTAAACAAGGGCTGAGAATCCTCCATTTCGGGGGATTTTTGCTTTTTATTCAGGTGTAATTCGAGCTTTTTAGGGTGCGTTTCGGAAAGTTTTTCGGTTTTACTCGAAGAAAATGAGACGTTTTTGGGGTGTAATTTGGGTTTTTAAATTCTTTATTTGTTCGATTCTGTTGTAAACCAATGATTTATAATAGATAACTTGACGGAAATTCAATAGATGGACCATTTTGATGACCGTTTTACAACTTTTGAGAGACAATTAGAGTCAAAATCATAAAATTATAATAATGGTTAATATAAAATATCGTGTTATATTCGAGCGTGACAGATACAATTCAATGTGATGAATAGAATTAAAGAGGTACTGGAAGAGCGAGGAATCAAACAAACCTGGCTGGCTCAGAGACTTGATAAAAGTTTTGCAATGGTTAATGCTTATGCCCAAAACCGTAGACAACCCAGTTTAGAGAGTCTATACAAGATAGCCGATATACTTGGTGTTGAAGCAAAGGAGCTTCTCGTTCAAAACAATGAGATTCAAAAGGATGAGGAATGAAGGCAGTAAATATGAATTAGGCTTTAGTGCTGGTGCATTACTGAGCGACCATTTCCAAGCGGTAATTTCCTCAGGAGCTGATCCAAAGGATCTATCTCAGGGTTCTGCAAAAGTTGATTTCAGACTGCTTCCTGTAAATTCGGAAAAGTCTCAGAAGATATATCTATCAGAAGTGACTAAAAGGCTTAAAGGGTTGTCAGAACTTGTGTTAGAGCTATATCTAGTTGCCGATTCAAAACAAAAAAGAGTCATTGAATTTTACGCTGCAATAAGGCATTATGATATTCTTTCGGAGTTCATGATTGAAAAAGTAAGAGACAAATGGTTCAACATGGACTACGAACTCAGTGCTCACGACTTTAAGTCTTTCTTGCTGCACAAGTTATCTGAAGCTGATGATTTGGATCAAGTGTCGGAGTTAACCACCAATAAATTAACTCAAGTTGCATTAAAAATGCTAAAAGAACTTGGCATGTTTGACGGTAAGAAAGTTGAACGCGTAGACATTTCAACACAATTATTGCGAACCATAGCAAATACCGGGGACAATTGGTTCCTGGACGCCATGTTGTTGAGTGATGAAGAAAAACAAGACTATAGTTAATGGGGCTACACATTGATAAGATATATGACTTGATGGCCGACAAGGGCTTTCAAGAACCACGAACCGGAAACCTGTTCTTTCCAGCATACATATACACGTATGCACCTTCTCAAGAATATGAGATTAGGGATCAAATCGCTCTGCTGAATGAAAAGCTGCAAAGACCTAATCATTACCTAGACAGTTTATTGATTAACATGTATCACGAGCTAATTGAATTCCTAAAGGGAGAATCCTTTGCAGGTAAATCACTTTTTGATCTCGTAATTGAGAAAGAAAAGGAAGATCCTGCTGAAGCATTGGCTTGGATACGTGACGAAATAAACCATGGTGACTTTTACAGGCAATTTGAAAAAAAGGTTAAGAGCCACTTTGACGAAGGCCATGCAAAAAAAGTCTATTTAGTCCTGCATGGATTCGGGAGCTCTTTCCCTTACCTAAGGGCTTCTGAACTACTTAAAAGAACCGAAAGATTAATCAAGGAATTTAAGGTAATCGTTTTTTATCCGGGTGAATTTACTGACGCCAAATACAGCTTATTCGGTGTTTTAAACGATGACAATATGTATCGTGCCAATCACTTAAACAGAATACTCGGAGAAGACTAATTACCTACCTAACTAATAAAGACAATGAAGATACAAGAGCTATACGACAGAGACATTGCTAGGAGAATTAATCCTGCTGTTGTGGTCAGCGAAATGGAAGAATACTTCATCCAACAGGAAATTGATGAGTATGTCTACACACCAGGCATTACCAAAAACATCTACAAGTTCCTTGATGCAGTTGCCAATAAAAAGAAAGGAAAAACCGGGGTTTGGATTAGTGGTTACTACGGAAGCGGTAAGTCACACTTCATAAAGTACTTGTTTTATTGCCTAAACGAGAAGTACCGAGACAAGACATTTCTAAATTTCTCTGACTCTGTAAAAGATGTTGATCCATTGGATGAACCAAATTTGGGTCTGGTTAAGAGCCTTCACAAGAAATTGGATGAGCTAACCATTGCCGAAATCATGTTCAATATTGATGCGGTTTCTGACAATGATGGAGCAAAGGATAGAATTACCCGGGTTTTACTGAATCAACTAAATGCATTTAGGGGATATAACGATACAAATATTGCGCTCGCACTTTATTTGGAGAAGCCTCTTGACAAAAAAGGAAAATACGAAGCTTTTAAGGAGAAGGTCAAATCCGCTTTCAATGAAAAATGGGATGGTAACCAAATTCGCTTTGCCCGGATGTATCTCGACAAGGTCATTCAGATTGCGCAGGAGTTCGATCCTGAACTCGATAAGGAATCCCTAAAATCAAGTATATTGGATCGCAACCAGGATTACACCATTGAATTTTTAATTGATCAATTGCGAGACTTCCTAAGTACCAAAGACGATGGGTATCGTTTACTTTTCCTTATTGATGAAGTTTCCCAATACATTGGTTCAAACACTTCCTTGCTCCTCAACCTACAGACCATTGTTGAGGAAATCGGTTCGCAAATAGGACCAAAGGTTTGGATTGTTTGTACCGCTCAACAGGATTTGTCAAACCTCATTGACAACACGGACAGCAAAACGGAAGACTTCGGGAAGATTTTAGGACGTTTTGAAACCATGATCTCCCTTGAGAGCCAGGATGCCGCTTTCATCACCAAAAAACGTGTGTTGGATAAAAACTCTAATGGTATTGGAGAACTTAATGATTACTACAAAGACAATAAGGGCGCTATTGAAAATCAATTTGTTTTTGACCACGATCTTTACGAGAACTTTGAAAGTCGTGAAGACTTTACCCTCACTTACCCATTCATCCCCTATCAGTTCCGACTGATATCTGATGTCTTTGAATCCTTCAGTAATGTGGGTTATGTTGGTGAGGGTGTAAAGAATACGGAGCGAGCAATTCTAGGAATCACTCACTATACAGCGAATTTGTGCAAGGGCAATGATGTTGGATACTTTGTGCCTTTCGATCTATTCTTCAATGAGCAATTAGAAAAGAATTTGACGCACCATGCTCGCGGGATTTTAGATCGAGCCTATAATATTGATCAGGTAAAAACCGAAGAGTTTTCACGAAGGGTCGTAAATACCCTTTTCATGATCTCAAACTTAGGCGAATCTCAAAGTGTCAATTTTCCGGCTACGGTAGAAAATTTGGCTCTTCTCATAATGGATTCTGTAGATACCGCCAAGTTGGAGATGCAAAACAAAGTGCAAGCGGTTCTAGATGCGCTGGTAACGAAAAACATAATTCAAGTCTCGGAAGGAAAATACCGCTTTTTAAAGGAAGATGAGATTGAGGTAGCGCATCTAATCAAAAGTACTCCGGTAACCAATGAGGATAGGTTGACTTACATCTACGAAGACATCATTCAAAAGGTGGTGAAGCCTAACCCCGTGATTACTTTCGGAAACAAAAACTTCCGCATTGCTCTAAAAATAGATGACAAAGAGATCGGGTCTAAGGGAGATTTTAGTTTGAAATTCTCCATTTATGACACCACTGAAATTCAAAACCTTGCCCATGCTACCCCTTCTCAGGATATGGTGATAGGCATTAGCCAATGGTTCAAGGCTGATAATGATCTCAAAGCGCAGATTCTTGAATACGTCAGGACCCAGAAGTACATACGCCTGAATTCTTCATCAGCAACAGGCACACGTACAGAAACGCTCAATAACTTCAGGGAAACCAATAAAATTCTGCTGAATGAAATCAAACTAAGGTTTGAGAAGAAGTTTCAGCAAACGGTCATCATCTCAAACAACCAGGTCATTCAGGCTGATGAGTTGACGGGTAGCAATCCCCCAAGCCGCTTTGAGGAGATGGTGAAGCGCCACATGGAAGAGGTATATCGCAAACACAAATTGAGCAACGCCTATGCTTCTTCAAATGCCGATTTGATCACCAATGCAAAGTCTAAGCAGATTCAAGCAAATACAGGGCTAACTCCGGCAGAAGAGGAATTAAATACAAAAATCACCCTCATGGGAGAAGCACCTGTGGTGGGGGATATTGTTAAGGCTTTCGAAAAGGCGCCTTATGGCTGGAAAGACATTAGTGCGCTTGACATCCTTTTGAAAATAGCTAAAAAAGGCCAGCGAAGGTTTGAATGGCGTAATGAAGAAATTGATTTTGTAGCATTTGCAGAAAAGGCATTGAATAGCCGGGAGAGAGACGCAATAACCGTATACAAAGAAAAGGTACACTCTCAAGAGGAAATTAGTGCATTCATCCATGCAGTGAACAATGACATTTTTGCGGAAACGCTAATTGCTGCATCTATTACGGACTTTAAGGAAGCTGTAGAAACCTTTAGGAAGAAATTGGAGTCGAAGCTCATGCGAATCAATCGCTTAAAGGAAGATTACGAGGCATATCCCTTTGCTTCGCACCTTAAAAGTTTCCATAAGACGCTTGCCGAGATTTATAATTCTAGGAACCCAGAACAGGCGGTTGAACAAGTCTTAGCACAGAAAGACCAACTTAAGTCGGCAAGGGATATATATATGTATGTCGAGGAGTTCGTTGAGCATAACTTTAAGCCCTACGATCAAATTACAAATTTTGTATCCAGCAATAAGAGTAACTTTAATTCTCTTGATGATACAATGGTGGCATGTTCGGAGGAGCTTATTCAATACCTCAAAACCGATCATGAGCCTTGGGATAAATTCCCACAAATGAAAAAGGCATTCAAAGAGTTAAATGATGCCATCAAGACGCGTTTGACAAACCTTAAAACGGATGTAGTTCAGCTCTACGAAACCATTTTCGATGAAATAGAGGCCCGTAGAAAAGAATTAGGTATTGATACCGCGAATCTCACTACAGAGGCTGACTACTACCTCCAAAAGATCAACAAGGAAAATCAGATTGCTCAGTTAGAAATCTATGAGCTAAAGGCAAATGAGTTTAGAGCGGAAAACTTTAAACGACTCGAAGAATTCAAAGCGCAAGAAGAGGCAAAAAAGACTGGTAAAAAAATGGTTACCAGCCAAGATGTATCGGTTGCCGCAGAGATGCCACCAACTACCATAGAGAGCGAAGAGCAACTGGATGAATACTTGAAAAAACTAAAAGCCAAGTTAATGGTGAAGCTATCTAAGAATCAAAAACTGTGGATAAGCTGATGAAGAGTCTGTCAAGTATAAATTCTCAAATCACCCTCGAGCTGCTTCAATCTAAAAGGGAGAATCAGTATTTCGAACGCAAGGGACTTGGCGAAAAGGATATTAAGCCTACTAAAATTGCGAACGAGTTAATAGGGATGCTAAATGCTGATGGTGGCGTATTGGCTTTTGGAGTTTCAAACGATGGACTTATTCAAGATTTGAATTCACTTGGTGAGAAGTTAAGCGACTATAGGACACTTCATATTGACTTTATTGAACCACACTGTAACATAAAACTAGAGGAAATAGAAATTGAAGGGCGCCTTTTATTTCTTTTTCACGTTGATCAAGATATTGAACGAACGTTTAAACGAAAAGATAATGAGCAAATCTACTTGAGGGTAGATGATAAGAACCGGCTTTTAGACCGAGATGCTGTACGGAATCTTGAGTACGATAAACAGATAAGAAAGTTTGAAGATGAGATTCAAACTGATTTTGACTTGGATGATTTAGACCAAGTGCTTCTAGAGCGTTACAAGGAGAAACTCAATTATAGTGGCAGTGCATTAGACTTGCTTGTGAAACGCCATTTGGCTTTAAAAGTTAAAGGAGCGTATCAAATCAAAAAAGCGGGTGTTTTACTTTTCTCCAAAGATCCTGAGAAATACATTACCTCTGCCACTCTACGATACATTCGCTATGAAGGCACTGAAGCTAAGGTTGGGGTTGAACACAATGTTGTTAAGGATGAGCGGTTTGAGAATAATATACCCTGGATCATTGGACACGTTAAGTCTTTTCTGAAAGCAACGCTTAAAGATTATTATTTCTTGGATATTGAAACCGGTAGGTTCAATAAAGTACCTGAATACCCTGAAGAGGCTTGGTTAGAAGGTATTGTAAACGCTCTCTGCCATAGATCCTACAATGTGCAGGGCAATGCTATTTACATCAAACATTTTGATGATCGACTAGAAATATCTAACAGCGGACCATTACCGGCTCAAGTGAGTGTAGAAAACATCCGTACCGAACGTTTTTCAAGAAATCCACGCCTTGCAAGAGCACTGGAGGATATGCAATTTGTAAGGCAGCTAAATGAAGGGGTGTCTAGAATTTATCAATCCATGGAGCGCTCAATGCTTTCTGAACCGGAGTATCTCGAAAAAAATGGCAATGTTTACCTAACGCTTCGAAACAAGATAAGAAAACACACCAAAACTATACCCGATGCCACCCTTAAGATCCTTCAAGATAAGTGGCCAGGATACAACGATACCCAGAAAAGAATTCTTCAATTTCTATTCCACAATCACAAAGCAACCATAGATGATTTAGTGAATGAAACAGGCATTCATGAAAAGAATGTGAGGATTTATCTCAATCAGTTTTGTGCAGATGATGAAATCTTGGTGAGATTAAGTAATAAAAAGCGAGATAGAAATGCCAAATATGCATTTAAGGAACTTTGAATCTTTCTTTAGGCATGGAGCAGATAATGCGTAAATAACTGATTTTCAAATCCTATTCGAGTTTAAGGAATGTACAGTCGGAATTAAGGAACGTAAACAAACATGAACACAAACAGCATTAAATCATTCGCCAAAGAGGCACGCTTACTAATCATAGATGGTGTACTCCAACGCCTGAAATACTGGGGCTTCAATGAAGAGGGGAGCAATGACCAGGAATTGCAGAGTACGCAAGGTGGATACATTTTTAGAGGCCAAATTTATACGGATACCTCGGTTCCGGTTAAATGGAAAACACTCAAGACCCGATTAAAAGATAAACAAGCGTTGCTGGATGTCATTGAAGAAGCTTCCTACACCTGGTTTAACCGCATAATGGCATTAAAGATTCTTGAAGAAAACGGCTACCTACCCGCCACCCTGGACTTTACCGATGGAGTGCGTACACCCATGATTGTGCAGAATGCTAAAAGAGGGATGCATGATCTAAGCAGCCAGGCGGACAAAGATCTTTTACTCGAATACTTACAGGAAGACAAAGAAGAACAAGCCTTTGGCTTGCTCATTTCCGATTTATGTAACCGAAATAAACTGTTGCACGACATATTTGGGCGCATCGATGATTACACCGAGATCTTATTACCGCAGAACCTCCTTCAGAAAGATGGGGTACTCGATCTCATTAATAACGATGCCATTGCTAAAGAGGACTACAAAGAAGTAGAGCTCATTGGTTGGCTCTACCAATTCTACATTTCCGACAAAAAGGACGAAGTATTCGCAGGCTTTAAGAAAAACAAAAAAGCAAGAGCCGAAGACATTCCTGCTGCTACGCAAATATTTACGCCTAAGTGGATTGTAAAGTACATGGTTGAAAATACCGTGGGTAAAATCTATTTGGACTACGAACCTACTTCATCGCTAAAAGAGGACATGAAGTATTTGGTGCAAAATGATAGTGATAAGGACAACAAAGCCATCATTTCTGATATTACGGAATTAACATTGATAGATCCGGCATCGGGTAGCGGACACATTTTGGTTACCGGTTTTGAGTTGCTCTTCAAGATGTACCGTGAAGAGGGTTACACTGCCAAACAAGCCGTTGACAACATATTAGAACACAATCTTTTTGGATTAGATATTGACGACCGTGCCATGCAATTGGCTCGTTTTGCGGTATTGCTAAAAGCAGCCCAGTTTGATGCTGATGTATTGAACAGAGGTATTATCCCTCATGTGTATAGTTTTCCGGAAGCAAGTCATTTTACCAGTGAAGAACTACAAAACTTCTTGGGGCATGATGGTCACCAATATACTGCCGAACTCAAAGAAGCCTTACAACTCCTCAACCAAGGAAAAAACATTGGTTCTGCCCTAAAATTGGAATTAAGCGAGGAAACCCAAAACCTTGTTAAAAAACAATATCAAGATTGGTTGCAACTGAGTAAACGTGCTGGATTAGATATTGAACAAAGCAGTATTTGGAACCGCTTACATCCCTTCTTAGATGTGTTGTTGGTACTAAGTAAAAAGTATGTTTCCGTAGTGGCAAACCCACCCTACATGGGGCAAAAAAGCATGAATGGTGAATTGAAGGGTTATGTGAATACGCATTATCCTGTGACGAAGTCTGATTTGATGACCATTTTTATGGAGGTTATACCAAACCTTACGGCTGATGATTCACGTTTTGCTCTAATCAATCTCCCCTCTTGGTTATTCCTTTCTTCTTTTGAAAAGATTAGACAAGATTATATCGACAATTTCACTTTCGACAGTCTCTTGCACATGGGTAGAGGAATTTTTGGAATTGACTTTGGATCCGTGGCATTTGCCATAAAAAAGACGACCAACAAAGATGCTATTGGTAGCTATTTTAGGTTACATGAGCGTAACTTCCAACACATTTACTACGAGGATATTGAAAAGCTGTTTCTACACAGTAATAATAACGAAGCCTACAAGTACGACTTTGCACAATACCGTGGTGATGAAGGAATAACGGAAATTCCAAAACAAGGTACTGCTAAAGGTTTAAAACTATTTTATCCAAACATCCCTCAAACAAACTTCTCCAAAATACCAGGTAGCCCAATTGCTTATTGGGTGAGCGATGAGATGGTCAAAGTTTTTAAGTCAAAAAACATCAGTAATTACTCTACTTTATTCCAAGGAATAATTACCGGCAATAATGGATTGTATGTTAGAGAATGGTTTGAGATTGATAATAGAGATTCTCAAAAAGAGCTAGTTGAAATATCTGAATTTGACCCCAAAAATGGGAAATGGGTTCCGTACAATAAAGGAGGTAATACTAGGAAATGGTATGGAAATCAACAGAAATTAGTGAATTTTGAAGAGAGGGGTAGGAATTTTACTAGAGGTAAGCATCAATTCTCTAATTTCTTTTTCAAACCATGTTTTTCTTGGTCCTATATATCCTCAGGAGATATCGATACAAGATATTTTGAGAAAGGTTTTATATGGGATGTTCATGGCTCAAGTGCATTTCCTCATGAAAGTGATGACATATTCTATTTTCAAAGTATAATTGGATCAAGAGTTGGTTCAACAATATTGAAAATCCTGAACCCCACGATAAGCTTCCAAGTGGAGAATATTGCAGCGGTTCCAGTCATTTATCCAAGCGATGATTTAAAAGCAGAAGTTATTTCCATCGCAAAATCTCTTATTCATATATCCAAAAAGGACTGGAATAATTATGAAACCTCATGGGATTTTGAAAAGTCACCTTTATTCAATAGTTCCATTTCGCTTAGCAAAGCATACGAAGCTTGGTTCAAACAAGTAAGTGATGACTTTTTTCAACTGCATGCCAACGAAGAAGAACTCAATCGCATTTTTATAGACATCTATGGTTTGCAAGAAGAGCTTACTCCGGAAGTGGCTTTAAAAGACATTACGATTCTGCAAGAAGAGTTGGATAGAAATGCTTTAGAAGCTTTGGAGCCTGTTTTTCGTGAGCAGGGTGCAGTTGCTATTAGTCTGCCCATCAATAAAACAGAGGTAATTAGTCAGTTCCTTTCTTATGGTATTGGCTTATTCTTCGGGCGTTACCGCTTAGATAAACCTGGCTTAAACATTGCCCACCCTAATCCAACGGAGGTAGAATTAAGCAAGTACCAATACAACGGACACATCATAGAAATAGATGATGACGGCATAGTACCATTAATGGGTGAAGATTGTGCCTTCCCGGACGATGCCTTAGTACGTACCAAAGATTTGGTTCATGCCGTTTGGGGTGAAGACAGCTTAACCGAAAACATCAACTTTATTCACGATGCCTTGGGTATGGATCTGCACAAGTGGCTCACCGAGAAATTTTGGGGCTATCATACAAGCATGTACCAAAAGAAGCCCGTTTATTGGCTGTTCAGCTCCAATGTGAAAAAGCCTCAAAATGCAGCCTTTAAGGTATTAGTGTATATGCACCGCATGGATAAATACACCGTGCAGAAAATACAGCGTAACTACCTGCATCCGCACCAAGAATACATCAAGCGAGAAATAGAAAAACTTTCGGACAACGAAGAAAACCTACGCAAACAAGAAATAAAACGCTTGGAGCAGTTACGCAACCACGAGTTGGAATGCAGAGACTACAACGAGGTGTTAAAGGAATTAGCCAACCAACAAATTGAATTTGATTTGGATGAAGGCGTGAGTGTGAACTATGAAAAGTTTGAAGGGGCTGTGGCCAAGATCTAGATAGCATGATTGTAGAGAAAATAAAGAATATTTTGGGTCAGGACAGGCAAAAGCACTTGGTATTTCATTTTGATCCGGATGGTAATCTAGTAGTAGACTTAATTGCTATCGAAAATGCCGGAGTTCAAGTAATTACGGTAGATCAAAACTATTTCGAGTTAAAGTATAGACTGGAAATGGAATTGTCGGGGAAGGACATTCTCCTATACCATCCTTTTGCCCGTCCCACAGGAGAACAGCTCAAGAAATATCCACTATTGGATCTCTTGAAGGCAAACCATGAATTGCGCTTAGATGATGCTTCTGAGTTCATCTCTTTTTATGGATTGCCTGAGTACACACTTCCTTTGGTGAAGCGCTATTCTAAACAGTTAAAAACAAAGACCAATCAAAAGAAGTTGGCGAGGATCTTGGATGGCAGTCATTTTAATGAGGCCAACTTGAAGTTAGGGTTGATATCCGTAACACTTGACTTCAATACAGTAGCGGATAGAAACATCTGTATGGCCAAATGCCTTGTTCTTGCTGCCGATGCTAAGTCGTTTGCAAAGACGATAAAGTCACTGGTAGACCTGGAATTGGATCAGGAGCTAGTGAAGTGGTATAACGTTTTAATGGATACCAACTTTCAGGAACTCAACCAGGAGAACCTACAAGAATGGGCGCGTATGCTGAAGTACATTGTACTTACTGCTTACGTTGATCATCCCATTAAAGCAGACACTTATCAGCAATTAAAGCTGCAAAGATCGGCAGACATGAACAGGGTCATGTCTTTCTTCCAGGATTGGGAGAATCACCCAAATCTTACGGATGAAATTGAAAGCGTCTTCAATCAACTAGCTGCTGATATTCAAACGGATAAAATAATGAGCTGGTATGGTGGCGAGCATGAGTTCGGGTACTATTCGGAGGAAATGTTAACGAGCCTTATCCGAGATCTTTATAAAACGGTTTCAGACAATCCTGTTAAAACCAAAGATGCTTGTATTCAATGGCTACGTAAAAGCAACCTATCTGACGATCAAAGACAGCAAGTTAAGTTTCTGTATCATACTTCCGGAGCATACACTATTCTGGATAGCTACAAGTCATTCAAGTTCAATAAACCCGAAGACTTCATTAGAGAATATACTTCTGAACTACACTTGGTAGATTACAACTACCGGAAGGCCATCATCGCATTTGACCAGGTTCGGGACCGCTTATATGAATTTGAGGATGAAGCTTTAAAGGTATTTGATTCCTTAAACAAGAAGTATGACCGTTTTCTTATTGAGCTCAACGTAGAATGGCAGCAAGCCTTAAGCGAACAGAAATTTGACTATCAAAAGATCAAGGTTGAAAAGCAGTTCGACTTCTACAATGAAAATCTAAGGGACTTTGATTCCAAGATCGTAGTGGTGATATCAGACGCCCTTCGTTACGAGTTAGGCCATGAACTGTACAATGACCTACTAGCAGATAGCAAAAACCACTTGTCTATTACACCGTCACTTGCCTCTATACCTTCTTACACCAATTTGGGCATGGCTAATTTGTTGCCTAATACTGGGATGACGGTAAGCAAAGGGGAAAACGATTTAGAGTTTCGAATTGGAGATAAAACAACCGTAAGTAGCAATAGGGAATCCATCCTTAAAAAAGCTCATCCGGAGAGTGCCACTATTGATTTTTCAGAGGTAATGAAGTTTAATCACGGTTCAGGTAGAGCGTTTTTCAAAAAGAACCGTGTGGTCTATGTCTATCATGATTGGATTGACGCCATTGGTGACAAGAAAAGAACGGAACACCAGGCTTTTGAAGCAACTTCAAAGGCGGTTGAAGATATCAAGAGACTCATCAAGAAGCTCTACGGCTGGAATGTTTACCACGTATTAGTTACCTCGGATCACGGTTTCCTGTTCAATTACAATGAGCTTCCTGAGAGTAGCCGAGAAGCGTTGCCAAAACCAAAGGGATACTCAAGAGATCATGTTCGTTTTGTAGCTGCTGAAGAATTCGAAGGAAAGGTTGATGGGTACCAGATGAGACTGAGTGACACAACCAATCTGGAATCAGATCTAAAAGTGGCTGTCCCTAGAGCTATAAATCGATATCGCAAACAAGGAAATGTTGGAGTCCAATTTGTCCATGGAGGATCAAGCTTGCAGGAATTGCTAACTCCGCTGGTCAAGTTTTACAAGCACAAAAAAGAAACCCATCAGATTGTTTCATTCAAGCGAATAGATCAGACAGATAGAATAGCTTCAGGTAGCCTTAAACTGGCTTTGATTCAGGATCAACCGGTATCCAATGAATTCAGAAGTACTGAATTGATTTTTGGAATTTATTCTGACACTGGAGAACTTCTTACAAACGAGGAAGAGCTGCACTTAAATGCAACCTCGGAGAACCCGAAAGAACGTTACTACGAAGCTACTTTATCGCTGAATACAAAGGGTTCCAACGCAAGCTTTGGTTACCTCAAGGCCTTCTATAAAACGGATAAAGCCAGGTTAAACCCTGTGGGTGTCAACGATCTCATCAAGATCAGCTCTCTCATGGAAAAGGATGAATTTTAAATATGGAGCAAGACAATAAAATACTTAGTCAGTTTGAGGGAAAGGTTGTTAAAAAAGACTTGACTTCTCGAATAAAGAGCAACATAGCGGTTCCAACTTATGTATTGGAATACCTTCTAGGTCAACATTGTGTTTCGACTGACCCTGAAATAGTTGAGCAAGGGATTGAAACCGTTAGGACAATTCTTACCAAGCACTTTGTCCATCGGGATGAAGCGAATAGCATCAAGTCAACAATTCGTGAGAAAGGTTCTCACAGAATCATCGATAAAATTTCCGTTCGCCTGAACGATCGTTTAGATCGCTATGAAGCCAGTTTTGCAAACCTTGGCTTGAGTAAGGTTCCTATAAATGACAGCTTTATTAAGCAATATCCAAAGTTGTTATCAGAAGGCGTTTGGTCTATCATAACGATTGGATATGTCCCCTCAGAAGAAGGCAGAGACCTGCCTTGGGTGATTGAAACAGTGAAGCCTATACAGATTTCTCGAGTATCTCTGGATGAATATAAAAAAGGGCGAAAAGAATTTGCTACGGAAGAGTGGATTGATTTGCTGATGCAAAGCATTGGATTGAACCCAGAAGAGTTTTCTCTGCGCTCAAAGCTTCTTCAGTTGACACGTCTTGTCCCTTTTGCTGAGAACAATTATAATCTAATTGAACTGGGCCCAAAGGGAACGGGTAAATCTCACATCTTTTCAGAGTTATCCCCTCATGGAATTCTGATATCTGGAGGCGAAGTGTCCAAGGCCAAACTATTCGTAAACAACAGTAATGGAGAAATTGGCTTGGTAGGTTATTGGGATGTGGTGGCCTATGATGAGTTTGCGGGAAAGACCAAACGAGCGGATCGTGGCCTGGTAGATATCATGAAGAACTACATGGCCAACAAGTCCTTTTCACGGGGTACCAATGTATACCAGGCAGAAGCTTCCATGGTGTTTGTAGGTAATACCGACCACTCGGTTCCCCACATGCTTAAGCATTCCGATTTATTCGATGCCCTGCCCAAAGACTATTACGATACCGCGTTTCTTGATAGGATTCATTGCTACCTACCAGGTTGGGAAGTGAAGAAACTCAGAAATGAGATGTTCACTTCTAATTACGGTTTCATTGTGGATTACCTGGCCGAGGTCATGAAAGGGATGCGTAAGGAAGATTTTTCGAAGGCCTATCAACAATACTTTGAGTTATCCAACACCATCACTACCAGAGACAAGACAGCTATAGAAAAGACCTTTTCAGGATTAGTAAAGGTGATATTCCCCAATGGAGACTTGACCAAAGAAGAGGCTAAGCTCCTTTTGGATTTTGCCATTGAATCCAGGAAGCGTGTTAAAGACCAGTTGCGCAAAATGGATGAGACCTTCAATGATGAAATTGTGCATTTCAGCTACACGGATTCTGAGGGTAAAGAAACCAAGATAGAAACGCTGGAAGTGCTGGAACATGGAGACCCCAAACTTGGAATTCAGGCCGAGACCTTCGAAGAAGTTAAGCAGCCAAAGCAAGAGGAGAAGAAAGAATTACCAAAGCAATTGGCTGGATTCCACAAAGGAATTCGTGATAACCAGTCCAATGTGAGCTACGACCGATTATTTGGAGATTACCTGGAAGGAGCAACAGAGTACACCATTCGTGATCCCTATATCCGTTTACCTTACCAGATGCGTAACTTCATGGAGCTGTGCACTCTGATCGCCTCCAAAAAGCCCGAAGATCTTGAGTTGCGTATACACCTTATCACCAACAACAACGAAGACTATATCGAAGGGGCCAAAGAAGCTTTCAAGGAGATCTATGAGAGCCTTCTGGATTTAGGTATTGACTTCAGC
>Ga0228674_1001059_pt1 | contig 17132 bp, 7 predicted proteins | sample 1D_rmetaG_FD_189054 | JGI IMG/M metagenome (GOLD analysis project Ga0228674, IMG submission 189054) | Seawater microbial communities from Monterey Bay, California, United States - 1D_r | ecosystem: Environmental > Aquatic > Marine > Coastal | place: USA: California | collected 2016-09-26
AAGGCTGTTAAATTCGATATTCGTTCTGTCATTCCTCCACTTAGGCAGCACCAGGTCGGCAATCGGCGACGGCGAAGCTTTAGTGCAGAAGACTGCAGAGCGTGTAGAACAACGCGTGGTCGGAAGCACCCTGAAGCAGGGTGAGAGACTAGCTGATGATGGTTTGAAAGATGTGCTTGGAACAAACACCAAAGAATTTCTACAAGGTGCAAGGGCGCTTGCAAACGATGCAAAAAACCCACTCGATGCATTAGGAAGAGCTGACATATGGGCTACTAGACGTCGGCAAGTGGTGGATGCACAGCCGTTACGAACCAGTATTACAGATGACTCTCCAGAAGCAGCGTTTGCTTCTAATTTGCTAAAAGGGAAGAGCAGCAATATGGCGATCGAGCTCCGCAGTTATATTAGGAAAACAAATGACAAGGAGTTATCAAACTTTGAAAAGTTTGTACAAGACATGAAAGTTGGAGCTGATAGAAGAACATTGTTGGGTAAACTTCCCAAGTTGAAGATTCGGTTGCATTTGGAACCGTCTAGTTTGAGTAGTAAACGAAGAATGAAAGAGACGTGTGGTGATTTGGATCAAGAATCTTTCATGTATGTCACCAGGCAATATTCACACTCAGAAAAACGTCTGAAAAGCGAAGTGTCTACGTTTGAAGAATGTATTGACACCGAAGTAGTCTCTCAAGACAAACGACGTTTGGGACAAGTTGGCGCTTCGAGTTGGAATTTACAGGTTGGTGATTTGGTATACACGCCTATTCTTGTGCGCGATGAGAGGTCATTTTCAAAGTACTTTGCCTATAGAGACTACATTTCTAGTCTCAAACAGCTATTGAAGCTCATGAGACCACTTGGACATCTTGTGCGCGACAACTATATGCATATTGCAATCGTTCTACCTTCTTCAATTTCGAATGCACTCGAGCTTTGTGACAACAGTGCATGTGCTAGACTCGATGGCCTAGATTATGAGATCATAGAAAGCGCTCGGATTGTGCGTGCAAACCCAAAATGTCACGACGTCGACTGGGTCTCCGTTAGGCGTGCATATGACAACGCAATGTCTTTCCAGCCGTCACATTCAATTGGCAAACGACCAGACGGAAGGCCTTCGGAAACAGCGCTACAATATTTCAACCATACGCTCAGGTCTGTCATAGATGACACATCCACCAGCAGATTAGAGAGTGTGGGGCGCGAACTGCTTGCGACGATTGCAAACGCAAGCAATAGTTCGACCGATTTATTTGGCGACCTGGCCCGGTTGTCTGAGCCGTTGCGTCTGACGAACGACTGGATAGCTTCAAATGTACACGCCGTATCGTGCTCTTCACTCATTGCACTTGTCTTGCAGCGTAGTGGAGTACTTCCGAACGACACTTGGGCAAGCGAATGTAGTCCAGTGGACATATCGCTGCTGTACCCCTGGACAGACGATTGCATGCATTCGCACAAGCAGTGCTTGTCCTCTGAAGAGACAAGCGAGTTGGATGCGCCCCGCCGACTTCAAACGGTCGAAGATACGGTTTATCACATTGTACAAGACAGTATGTGGTGCCCCGTTGGAGTCGAAGCGTCGGAAACAAATGTGACTATGTCGACATCTCCTGTTTCGATCAAGCCCGTGTACATGAATCGATTGTGGGGGTCCGCTCGACCCGCAGACGTGAACAGCTACTTGCTTGAAGCAATTTGTGCCTACAATGCGATAAACATGGATCGATGGGTGTTTCAGAGATCAATTGCCGCGTTGCCAATATGTGAAACCGTCGTGTTTGCAGCCGTTAATGTGGATGGACTACCTCTAGACCAGGTATCACAACTCATGAAAGACCATTGTGTGACCAGCACTTTGCAAGATGGATCGGTATCGTTGCCATATTGCTTGAATTACCAGTCTGCAGTCAACGACATGCGCTCGTGCACGAACATAATTGTGAATGCAACAGAAAGCATAAATCTAAACAGCAACCAGTACAATTTATCGCAAGCGCATCCTAATCTTGTATGCGCCGTCAGCATGTCGAAAAACTATCAATGTGGGTACACCGTCGCAAGTTGGTTCTATGGACAGTTCTCGAAACACGTACAGGTCTATTTTGTCGATGACTTTGCAGACAACAGCGCTCGCACAATTCCAACATACCAAAACAGAGACTTGGAAAATGGGTTTCTCATCGCAAACACGGTCGTATCGTCGCTTTGTGTAGTAGCGGCAATGGTTTGGGTTTTCAGACCGGTATCCATTGCGTATAATGCGGTTGCTCGGTGAGTTACTACCACGTCGGTTTTGTACAACAACCACGGTGCTTTTTGTGTCTGTATGTGACATAAGAAGGAGTGGGTTCGTATTGGTGGTAACATAGTTTGCATGTTGAAATAAACTATTCAAATCTGCGGTTTCTTGCACGGTGCTCCTGTGCCCAGACGAGCGTTGTAATAGTAGGCTGTGTGTGGCACCGAGTACGTGTTTTGAGACGTGTTTCGAGACGTGTCAAGAGATGCGCGTGGCGTCTCTGGTGCTTGTTGCACGGCAGCAGGAGCTGGTGCGCCGTGCACTTCTTGCAGCGTCGGCGTCGATGCGGCGGAGCGCGCGCGCGATTGTGCGTTCAAGTAGCGGATGATGCGCTCCACACAGTGCAGGCTGTGGGCGCACTTGCGGTCGAGCTCCTCTACTCTCGACGTGAACGTCTGCACGTCTGCAGCAAGCGCCTGCACGCCCTGCTCCAACGAGTGCAGACGACCGCGATTTTCGGTGGAGATTGCATTCATACGCGCCTCCAAGGCCGACATGCGCGCGGACACGGCGGCAATGTTGACCTTCATCGTATGAAGGGCGATGGGTTGCTTGTCGTCACACTCTTTATTGCATGGCACTACGGTTCGCGTACGCTTGATCGAGATAGGACGCGCGGCGGTCAACTCTTGCAGATTGGCGTTTGCGTGCTGCAAGGCTTCGGGAAAGTCGGCGAGTGAGAGATGCAAGCGACGTGTCTTGCCGTAGGCGTTGGCGATCGGATCGAAGGTGTCTTGAAGCACGTCGCGAAAGACGTTGGCGTCGTCGCAAGAGACGTCTATGGAAAAGTTACAGTTCATGAGCACAAACGAGTCCTACGATGCCTTACACTACTACCACCTGTGGTGCATAGCTAGTGTGCATAGTTCGTGTACAAACAACTAGCGACCCGTGTCGGAGCTTTTGAGGGTGGCACGCTCGTCGCATTCGTAAGGGGACGCACATGCGTGCATGCGAACACACTCATACTCGAGAACGTTTTGCACCCCCTTTGTGGGCCGTGTGTTGGGCCGTGTATTCAGCCGCGTGTTGGGCCATGCCGTGGGACAACATGTTAAAATCATCTTCGTGCATCTGCCTTGCGACGGGGTTCTTATGGTACAAACACAGCTCGTCGAGTGTTTCGTAGGTTAGCTTGAGCAGATGTAAGTAGATGCTCCAATGCGCGTCTCGAAACACTTCGGAGATCCCAGTCGCGGCTTCGTCGCTTAGATGACCTTTGACGACCGCACGCTCGGTTGGAGTGGGCCAAGCTCCTTGCACCGCACCGTCGGCGTCGCCTCTGTACACTGCGTACTCCGAGTTGTAGTTGCCTCTCATGACGCTTCTGACGTGAGGACCATATGCCTTCAAAATGTCTTCGCCAGACATCGTATATGGGTCACCCAATTCGCGAATCACGTGACCGTCCCGATACAAGAGCGCCGCGATGATGTGCTTGCCCTTGTCGATGTTTTCGGCCTTTGTAAAGTCTATGTCTTCGGCGCGACCATGCTCTTTGATCAGCTGTGCCTCGCTTACAAAGTCGATTATGGCCTCCTTGTCGACTGATACGTCGTTTGCATCGTCGCACGCGTTCAAAACTCCGTGGATCTGCAACTGGAACACCTGATGTCTTGTGTTCGAGAAGCGACAGCTTATTTTTATCGTGCGCGTGGTGTCCACCGGACCGATGTTAAGATTGAGGTCCGCAGGCACAAACAGCACTTGAAACTGCTGAGCAACTGGTCTGTTCCACTTGTCCAGGTAGCCATTGTTCTGAATGGCGATCTCGGCGTTCGCCAGTTCGTTGTTCATTCGTGTGGTGAAGGATTGGTCTATGAGCAAGTCGTTGATGCGTCTAGACAGGGCATCATCCACGCTGCGATCGAGAGTAGGAATCCTTTGATTCCATGGAGCACTGGCTAGCACTTGCAGGCCGATCGGCACTGTTGAGAGTTTGGATTGCGGTGCGCGTGAGGCCGTGTCGGCCCTGGCAGCAGACAATTTGGACAGAGACGGGTACATTGCACACGCCAACTCGGGAGGTGCCGTGTGTTTCAAAAAAAGCGTTGTCTACTCGTCACTTTTATACGCAACACCACACCTTAACTGCGCCAATCCAACCAACGCAACCACACGATCTCCATCACGTTTCCTCCAGGGACGATGCACAAACGCACACGCACACGCGCGCTTGGTGGCATGCGTGCTCTCCTCCGATCCGTTTGCAGGTCTTGGGAAGATTGTTACGATGCGGTAGAGCACATCCGTGCTCTACAACTTCATGTCCGCGCCCTTGCGCCATCTCGTAGCCTGTCGTGTCGGGTGCGTGTGTGTCTATGCACTTGTTGTTTCCCGTTGTCTCAAATTTCCTGCACTTGCTGCGCCATGACAGGAGGAAGCTGTGCACCAATGCTGCGAAGACAGTCGTTCTGAACAAGGTAAAGTCGACGCCGATTGCGTTCAACGACATGGCTCGACTTGCGAACAACTTCTTCACCGTATGCGACTGGATTATTACGAGCTTGTGAGAGCTTGGCTTCCGCTTGGTCTATGTTGGTTTGCATCGTGTCGCGATTGGACGATGCAACTCGACGACCCGTTTGCGCACGATAGTCTGCAAGTGGCATAAACCAAGTTCGCAGCGCGGCAATTTTCCGTTGTGTCGCTTGGCTCTGAAGTGCGCTTCTGGCTTGCGGAGACGTCAGTTCCGGAATGAGTCTGTCGATTCGATTGAAAAACTCATCGGCTACATCACTGCTTGCAGGTGTGTAGTCGGATGCGAGCTGGCTTACTGGAACGTCGTCGTTGTTGAATCTCGTCAACCATTCCGAATCGAACTCCACTCGCGCATTTGCGAGTTCTTGTGCACGAGCTCGAGCGGCTTCGGCCTCGGATGCCCTCTGAGCGGCTTGAGCCATCCTGTCGGCTTGACCGCGGTTTGGATTTGCACTCGCTTCCCGTGCAAGTCTCTGTTCTTCGTTATCGACGCTTTCAAACACTTGATCGAACTGATCTCGCAACCATTGTCGAAAGGTGTCAAAATTACTACCGACCTGTGTCACGCTTGGTGCAGAGCGTGCTATGTCACGAACCCTCAATACGGTTGAAGATACCACCTGCGCAGTAAGCGTTGGGCCATCATTTGGGCTGTTATTGTGCGCCTGTGCCGCGTTAGCCGCCTGTGTCGCCCTAACAGTCGCTCTATCAGCCGCTGCCAACGCTTGATCGACAATTGAATTTTGTCGCTGTATTGCAATTCGAACTTGCTTCACGACTAAAATTAGAAGGCGGAGTTCCTTTTCTTTCGCAGAGCGCGTCAAAGATGTCACCCTGTCCTGTGCCGCTCCAATGTACTGTTGTATCACAGGCGGTGGATTAGTACCGGCTTGGCGAACGTCTCTCAAGAGTTCGCGGTGCGCCCTGTCCCTCACAATGCTGCTTTCGAGAGTGCGAAGGCTTCGCTCGAGCGTTCGTCGGTCCCCCAGCGACATCTGAGCAAATTGGCCTGGGTTTACAGCCGAGTACTGCAGCAGCAGCTCCTCTATGGACGTGCGCGCGCCTTGGTTGTTCTGTGGTATGATCAATGGTATGGCCACTCCGTTTGCGTCGTCGTCGCCAATCGGCGCTACCGCGTTTTGGCACACGATGAGAAGTCTGTTTTGAAGACTAAGGTCGTCTCCTGGAGTCCATCCGCTTCCGACCTCTGAGATCACTCGTCTGCACTCCGGGCAATGAACGTATCTGGATGCGACCTGTCCCAACGACAAATTGCGGCGTATGGTGCCAAACTCTTGTGCTACGAGCTCGGCGTACGAGTAGGCAAGCATCGCGTGCCCGCATGGAAGTCCAATCCACGCCTCCGGTGATGGGTTGGACAGGCTGTATGGCAGCGCATCTGCGGCTGCATTATTGTTGCCGGGTTCGTGCACAAACGGTGGCGGCTTCCTCTCGACACCAATCGTGTTGATGACTTCAAGCGATATGGCGTCAATCTCCGGCTCTTGCCAGTGTGCTGGCTCCACGACCACAGACCGCATGACACCGTCTACTTCTTGATTCGCAGTCTGTGCTGCTTGCCACGCGCCCGTAGGTTCTGAATGGTACGATTTCAAGTCGCTCTGAAGCAGTCCCGTGCAAGGCTTGCAAGCGCTGTGTGGCGGTGGACCTCGCAGCACGCCTTGCGGCGGTATTTTGTGGTCTGCCTGGATGGACATCTTGGAGAGACCTGGAATCATAGTCTCACTCACGAGACCTCAACCCAGTCGTGTCCGGCGTTGCGGCTTTGCGACAGGTTTGGCGTTCGAGAACGCTTTGTGCTTGCATTGTTTATATCTCACCTGCTACGAGAGCGCGTTCTTTCGACAGTGGGGCGATGGTCGTTTCGCGCCAAAGACACTCCGTGGTCGGTGGCCATCGCCCAGTCTTGCTGCGACGGTTGGGGTGGAACGTTCTATTCCCATGATAAGAATTACATCGTTTCAAGGGCCTGTGACAGCAACGCGCCAACCTCGGCTCTCGTCTTATTCGTCTACAACATTGTATAGTACCACGTTGTATTAAATGAGAACATCAAGCTGCCCTTTTGCCCGTTTGCCCGTTTGCCGACTCGCGCGTTTGTTGCCTTCGCCATTGACCATCGAAGAGGCCACCATCCTTATAACATATAATATAGTACGTCTGTGTCAACCCATCGATCAACAATGCTCGTTCTGCCGCCAGTCTCCAAGACGCCACCCGGATCGAATAATGTAAGACTCTCCGTGTCTTTACAACCAGCCATGTGTGTCTGGGTAAGCACGACAGCTGCGTCGATTCATGTATTATGGAGGGTAGCTTTCGTGGCATTGTAAGCCGACCCCACGCCCCACTGGCACGCCTAGCAAGACATTCGCTAGTGTGCACACCTTTCGGCAGCTGCGATCGCTCACAAGTAGACGCAAAGGCATGACCATTCTTTGCTCGGTCGGTTGTCGATGAATGTCTGACTCCGAAGGATACGACGCGGACTGGGACGACGACAGCAGCCCCAAAACAAACGCCGTAGTTGCAAACTTCAAGGGGCAGCAAGTCGCGCTGATGAGTTGCCGCGTCGTGCTCAACCCATCGGACACGCAGCGCGAGCAAGCATCGGACAGTGGTGACGACACAGATACAGATTGTCGTTTGGATCATATCATACAGCAACTCGCCAGTGTCGTCATACAGTCGTGTTGGAGAGAAAAACAAGATCAAAAAGAGCGACGCGTGCAAGACATGGAGCGCAAACGGCAGAGGCTGCGTAGAGACGCGGTGAGATTGGGATACATTCAGATATGATTTCTTTGTACATTATCCAGACCCTTCCCACCGTGCACACCCTTCGGGCAGACGCACCTGTCACAATCCTGGTCAAATGCTGTCGTAGCACCTATCAACTGCGACGGCACGCACGCACCCTATGCCATGCATCACGCCTGTACATTTGTACGCTACTAAAACACACTAGAAAAAAAATCCGCTGCACGGCAGCCACCACACGCGACGTTTTTGCAGAGTACGTGTAAGACATGCGTAGGTCATACAGGTATCACATTCGACACCTTCTGGTGGTACTCATTTACAAAGTGTGTCCGGATGCGCTGGTACTGCAACCAGTCGCGATCCGTGAGCGTTCCTAGCTGCCGCCACACCTCCTTGGCCAGCTCGCGATGCGTGCCGCGAAACGTCATGCCTATCGATGGCATGGCAATGTTGCGAAACAGCTGTGGAGTAAACATCATCGTCGGCGCGGCGCTGGGATGCTGCAACGCCAAAAGTTGCAGGTTTCGCTCACCCATCACATGCTCTTGGTGCTGCAGTCGCATTCGAGCACTGATCAGTGCGCGCAGATCGCACGACCCGCTGACGGCGACTGTCACGACCAGATCAAAGATCGAGCGGATCTTGCCTCGGTTGTCGTAGTGCACACGTATGACAATGTCCATCAACGAGGCCCCTCCTACGACCGCCGCGCTCATATCCAACGGCAACACCTCCTTCGACTTTTGCACCTTGTGAAGCTTTGCCACGTTGAAGCCGTAGTAGTGGCGCGGCGAGTGGGTGCACGCCGTGTTTTGTTCGGCATAAAACCCTCGATCGGATTTGAACCTGGGCTCACGCTGTGTCAGTTTCAAATAGACCCCCTTTTTGAATCTCCATACGACCACCGCCGGGATGTTATCCGCAATGTCGTCGATGTACAAGTCGACTCGGAACGCGCAATGCTCTTCGTTGGACGCACCGGCGCTCTCCAGTGGATCAGAGCGAGCATTGGTCCCGCTCGAAGTCAGATCGTGAGTGACGGCTCTGCCGACGACGACCGGGGCCGTGGCGGACGACGAACCTGGACCGGTGTTGCTGCTGTTGCTGTTGGACGCCTGGCGCTGCGCGCCGTCGATTCCAAATGCGTGTGAATTGTGAGCATGTGTGTCCGCAGAATCGTTTGGCGGTTGCGACATTAGCAAATGCCGACTGATCGACCGGCCGACAGGTCTTCGTGACGCGTCTCGGTTTGCGTTGGAAGCCGAGGTCGACGCGTTCGTTTGCAGCGGCAAGCTTGGGATGCGGACGCCGTTGGAAGACCCCAAAGCTGCATGGTCGGAGGACACGGAGCGGTCCGCAGACGGTGCGGCTGCATAGCCGTGCGCACTCTGTGCAAGGTTGGAGACCGTCAGCTGTTGCATCTGTTGCTGCTGCAACTGTTGCTGCAGTTGTTGCATCTGTTGCTGTTGCATTTGCTGTTGCATGTGAGCGAGCGTCACGGCTTGTGCCATTGCATTCGATGGAAGCGCACTCGTCTGTGCGTTGGCCAGGTTGCTCAGCGGCAACGACTGCATCGATGGCATCGACTGCATTAGCTGCATCGCCTGTACGACCTGCATCAGTTGCGTTTGCTGATCGTTACTGAACGACGATGGCGTGATTCCCGTGCTGTTTGTTTGCGACGTCGGAGAACTTGGTGGCTTCGCGGTCGACGATCCAGAATGTCGAGGCGGTTCGTCCTCTTCTGATGTCTTTTTGCCTTCCATGATTGGCGCTCGTAGCTTCTTCTTGGAAGAAGAGGCCTTCGAACGACTCGGCTCGTTTGCCGTATCCTTATCGTGACGACGACTTGGAGCTTCGTCTCGCTTGCGTCTCGATTCGTTGGAGGTGCCCGATGCGTTCTTAGCAGATCGTTTGCGACTCGGTGCCACAGAGACACGACTCGTCTGACCAACCAAAGACAGCTCGGCAGGCGGTCGATACATTGTCGTGGGTAAGCCGTGGATTTGTACGGACATCGGACTGGGAGGTGGCAAGACGGCACAGCTAGGGAGAAAGGTGTCGAGTGGGTTGCGTTCAATGTTGAGCTCACTGAGGTTGACGACCGTTTTTACGGCGTTAATGCTGCGCCTCCAGTTGGCATTTGCGGTCGACGCTCGTGACGGGTTGCTCACGACCATGTCGTAGTCTACCTCGTCGGCCGATTCCTTGGACGACATTCCAAGCGCATCGGCTTCGCCAGAGGCAACGTTGTGTGATCGCGTGTTCACGGCAGAACGCTTCAACTTCTGTTTTCGCAAGCGTCGTGCTCGATTGGACCCGTCGCTCCCATTGTCACTGTCCTGGTCCGCGCTTTGCGCGATGCCGTGTGTTTGGCTGGACGCGGGCGGTGCTGCTGGTGCCGCCGAGCCGTCTACATGCCTTGCCTGCTCCGCAGTCGAAAGATCGTTGTAAAGGTCTTCGTACTCTTCGACGAGTTCATCAAAGCCGTCGAAGGCCGACGCTGCTGCGGCATCCGCGTCGTCCGCGGTGCTCAAAGGAGGTGAGACCGTGTCCAACCCAGCCTCGAGACCCGACGCCGGGTGACTGGCATTGTCTTTGCTAGACGAAAGGGCATCGATGCTGCCGTCGGTTGGAAGCACCGCCGCGGCCGCCGGAGCCTCGGAAGGCGCCTGTGTTGCGCTCGTAGGTGGCTGCGACGAGTCTGCGTTGGACACCCGGAACGACACATCCCTAGGCTTTGTTTCTGCACAACGAGAGACGTTCATGACACATGTGACTTCCGGAGTCGCATCCTCAATGGCATCATCACATTCAGATCCGTCGGTGCGCGACGGACCGGACGAAGTGCTGCTGCTTCCGGACACAGACATCTCGTTGTGGTCTTGAATGAGCTTCTCTTGCGATCGAGGGCTGTGCACCGCCTCCGTGGCGACCATACGCGATTGCAAGCTGAGCAACACGGACCGTTTGCGTGAGGACTGTGGTGGAGCGTCCTTGAGTGGGCGGCGATCGTCGTCCATCGCCCGTTGACGGTAGGACATCTGAGGGGCATCGCCGCCTCGCTGACGGTACGAAAGCGGTCCGTCTCCATCGCGAGCTCGAAATGTTCCACTGCCGCTGTTGGACGCAGCAGCATCTCGGATGGTTCTGGCAGAGACGCTGCCACGCCTGCCCATGCCGAGGGGCGTCCGCGCGGCGGTTCCAGGTTGTGGCCTCGCAAAGGACGACGACCTGCGAAATCTTTTCTGGCGATTGGTCAGCTGTCCAGTTTCGGTGTCCAGATCGAGTGCCTCGGTCACCATGGACTTGCGAGCCGACGCAGCTCGTTGCAGCCTCGCAGAAGGCAGCGCGGGTTGCAGCTCGTCCTTTGCAGCGCCAACGGATGTCGCCGAATCCGTATTTGGGTTGCCGATCGACGACGAACGCTCCTGTATGCGAGCGGAAAGCAGGCCAAAAAGCCGACTTGCCGCTTCTTCGTCGTCGACGTTGCTCTCCATGGCTTGTATGTGAGACGCACGACTGATGTCCAGCGGCATCATCAAGGACGCGCGCGTCGACGCTCGGTCGGTTGGCGGAGACGGAGCAGTCGGAGTGTGTGGATTCTGTAGAGTGTCGCCGCTTTGCACGGCCGTCGATCCGCCGGTCTGTAGAGCGACATCTGCTCCCTTTGCCATCCAGTCGATGGCACGCAGACTGCCTGTGGGTTCTTGAAGGATTGCGCTGCCATCATCGCTTTGTGCTAAGGCAGACTCGACGACTCTGGATTCCTGCGACCGTGTGCATTCGGCACTCGTCATGTGTGATGGCGTGATCGTATCATGCATGCCATGAAGACGTGCATGCGCATCGCGCAAACGGGCGCTGCCAGATACAGGGTTGTCGGGAGCAGTGGATTCGATGGAACGCGGTGATCGCGAGCGGTTTGCGCGCAGCGGCGGGCGACAACGAGGGCGTGCACGATGAGACTCTACGACGCATGTACGCGGCGGGTGTGTGTAGTGCATGTCGTGGCAAACACTTTCCTGCGCGGAGTCGAGTGCTGCTCGACGATCGAGCTCTCGTTGTACGCTTGCAAAGGTAGTTGAGCTGAATATGGTCGATTGTTGACGAGCGCGAAACGTTCCAGCTCCCGAGGGCGTCGTCTCTTTGAAATCGGTCGAGAGCTTCATTTCGGACGCGGCGTTTACGTTCTTGGCTTTCCGGACGTGAACTCCGAATTGCTCTCGTTCCGCCCCCGAAATTCGATCGTCGTCTAAAGGTGATGCTTTCGGAGGACTCGGCTCTTGCGCGTTTGCAGATGACTGTGGCGGATCGTCTTCTTGCGCCGGCGTCGAAAGGGATGACAGCGTCGACGCGATGGCCGATCCCATGCTCTCGACAATCGAGCTGTGCCGACCGTGTCCTCGTTTTCCCACGTCGCCGTCCATGTCCAAATCGATGCCCGTCAACTTTTCGACTTGGTTGATCCTGGCAGACAGCCATCCCTCTTCCTTGTGACTTTCCGGCTTAAGAATCGCAGCGGCTCCGCAGTCACTGGCCTGCTCCTCTTCGTCCTCCTCTTCGGTTATGCGCATGCTATTGAACGAGAGTCGGTTGATCGATGCGGTGCCGAATGGTGGAGTGCTCTCTGCGCTACTGCTTGCAACGTCAGTGGTTCCCTTTCGGAGTGGGACGCTGGACGTGGGACCAAGCATGACTTCTTCACGGTGTGTCGTTTGCATTTTCTGTTCGTGGTGTTTCAAAGACGTCACCCCGTTGAGTTTGGGTGTTGGGAAGGTGGAAGAGCGAGTTGCACCCGACGAAGCAGCATCGCCAAAGACGGCCAGTTGCTGCTCAATGCTCTTTTTGCGGGCGGGCTTGAAGCTTGTTGCGGACTGCGTCGATTCGTTTGCACTCGGTTGATTTGGCCTGTTGAACTTCATGCGCGCGCGCTGCACCGCCGACAAGCCGTCGAGGTGAGTCTCGTCTTGCTCGTCGTCGTCGCTTGGTTTGGGAGGAGGCCACTGCTGCACGCGCCCTCGCGTGCCTCCTTGCAAGAGCGCTTGAGTGCGCCAGGTGTTTTGAGTGCCACTTGCAGATGCATCGGCGGAAGCAGAAGCGCTCGGTGGAGCAGCGTTGCTTTTGAAGCGTAGGGGCATGCGACGACGCGGTTGACGATTGGTGTGTGTGTGTGTGTGTGTGTGTTAGGCGCCACTCAATCCATGCGACGCCACCCTTGTCTTTGCAAGCAGTGCGCCAACTACCGGTGTCCGAACACCCGACGCCGTCTCTATGAGACTCCAGATTCAGACACTACGTAACGCACGTCCACCCTTATTGGTGACGCGACATGCAATTTCCAATACACGATACCATCACACACACTTGATGTGTGTGTGCGAGCGGTGCGCCGCGCTCGATTTGTGTGTGAACTCAGGACCAACGAACCGTCACCGCCGCGGTAGAAGCGTTGATCGAACGCTTGAGTGCTCGCGTCACGTGCACTTCCAAAACGACGCCTTTTTCGTGTAAGCCTTGCAGCTTCTTGCTCGGTTTGAGACGTAAGAGCTCGCCTGGCATTGGAGTGTCAATCTCCTTCGGCTGCTGGTGCCGATAAGCCGTCTGATCCTCTCGCTTGCGCTTCGACCGAGAATTGGCTTTGGGTAGCTTGCAAAGCAACTCGGTTGTGCCTTGGAAGCTGCGCGTCATCTCAAGCTTGATTGCATCGATGCCCAGCACCAGCGTCATACCGGAGAGGCTGTCGCCATTTCCGTAGTTGAGCAGGCGGTATTCGCGGTTGTGCTGATCCACACACATCGCCGCGCCAAAGTCGTTGTAAGAGGGTATGTACGACTGCACCTGCGTGTCGAATGCCATGTTGACTCGGCCTCGCGAAATGGACGCAACGTCGACAAGTGCTGCTTCTCCATCACATAAAAAAGAGTAGGGTGGCGCTCCAAACAACGCTTTGACGCGCATTCCTTGATACCGCGACGCCACGTAGAAGAACAACTCTCGCGTCTCTTGCGGCGACAGGAGCGAGCGGATGGTGTTTCGGAGCGCCGAATCACCCTTGGTGAAGACCTCTGGAGAGATGCCGGTGCCGAGCGCTTGGTCCACTTGAAGGGTGCACGCGTTTTTGAGGTGCTGCACAAGGTCGCCCCTGCGTTCGATGGATCCGTGAAGCAACATGCTGGCGACGCTGGTCAACGTTACGCCCTGCGCAGACGTGTAGGAGCGCAATGCTGGTGTCGCCACCGTCCTTGGCTGCGCTCTTTCGTTGGACGTGTTGACAGCCGACGGCGAGACCGCTCGTGGCGTCTGCAGCGGCGCTGTGTCCGTGGCATCGATCGCTGCAAAGTGCTGGTGGTAGATGGAACGTTGCGGAAGGTGTGTTGTGCTCATTTCTACAGACTAGGATCGCGCAACTCTATGCAACTCTATGCAACTCTATGCAACTCAATGCAACCCACGAGCGTGTGGCAAGGACGAGTCAAACACAACCCAATATGAGTGTCGTGACACCTGTTTGTGCAAATGGTTGTGAAAAAGAAGCACACGCGCCTTATAGCGACCTTCCATTCCGTTCTACACGACCAGTTCCAGAACATTTTCCAACATGCATTCCGTAGGCTCACAAGTTACACTGTACCGTGCACACGCACGCGTCGCTCTGGCGTGCGACGCGTCGATCGCACGCGTCCATCCATTGCGCCCTACACAAGGTTACGACAGAAGACTCGCAAAAATTAGATGCCAGGCGCGGGTCTTCTCCAACACTTTCCAAGCTTGAGTGTCTTGCTTCGACCACTCACACACCTTCGATAAGACCACGTCGATGAGCGAGCGCAGCGCGCTGCGGCTTTGAGAAGAGGCGATGCACGCGCCGACCATCATCGCCAGACGTGAGGTCTCGGTGATGCGACACGTGAATATGGACTGCAAAAACGAACGCCTTTCCTGGCAAGCAGTGGGGTCAAACGTCGACTCGTCGCTCATGTCGATGATCCAAAGCCGATGCGGCGGCGCGCCTTCCATGGCGCCGTCGAGCTTCTGCACCAGCACGTTGCGAGGAGAAACGTCGCCAATTCCAAGCATTCTTTGGGTGATGCAGCACTGAACCAGTCGGAAGGTGTCCATATCGTCGATGTTTGCGGTCAGAGAAGACCCAATCTTGAGCGGGAACACGGGTAGGTTGGGTGCGCTCCAGTCGACGACGCGTACGCGCACGTCGTCAAAGGTCGTGCAGTCGATCAGCTCAACGTTGATCAGTGGCATTGGCTTGCAACCTGGTGGAGGTGGAAAGTATATCTGGTGGATTGCGTCATGAAAGACCCAGTCGCTGACCATGTCGGGATGAAGCGATTTCATCCATCCGTAGTGAAGCTTGGTCTTCTTGTAGGCGCGCGCGTCGTAAAAGACCTTTGTGCACCCAAAGGTAAGCACTTCTTGCGAGTCGACCACAATCACGTCCATGACAACGCGTGCTTTGAATGCAGCCGTGGGCTTTTGTGCCAGTATCTTGTCCTGAAAGCCCATGGAAAAGGACTTGAGCTTCTTGGCCTTGGCAGACTGCTCGGTGTGACTACGAGGCGCGTCGACGGGTCCCTGAGCGGAACGCGCGTCTTCGTTGGACGCGTAAAAGACGCTGACGTCAAACTCGTCGTTTGTCTGCTCCTTTGTAGCGTCGGTCGTAGTGTCCATTGTAGCGTTGGTGGTTGGATTGTGTGCTGCGGAGGTTGTAGACAAAGGCAACGTGTCACTAGACGACGACGCGTCGGCGCGCGCGCTCGGCCGAGTCGTCGCGCGCGAAGGGTCGCGGTCGCGAGCGCGCTTTCGGACGGGAGGATGAGCTCGGCGATGAGAGACGTAGCGTTCTCTCCACTGCTTGAGCGTAGATCCAAACAACACCATCGTCTCCGGCTCGCCTTCCACCAGGCTCCCCTTGGAAAGAAAGTCTTCGTACGTGCCTTGTCCCGTGTGCACGTCTCTGATGCCAAAGTCGTCCACGAGCTGCTCGTACGTCGCGTATCCATCGGGAAGTGATGCTCGAAGCGGAGCAGCGCTAGCAACACGAGTCGAATCTTCGTCATCGGATGGTCGCAACAGTTGCTCTGCCATCGCGTCGCAAAGCACCACTGCGCGATAGACCATGGACGCAAACTCGTGGTGTCGGACGCCGACGCGCGCCAAGGACGACAGGAAGCGCGGCGCCTTCTTGTGAGTGCTGTCGATCATGCCGTCGATACGAGAGATGAAATTACAGTAACCGGACTTGGTGTCCACCTTGTACTGCGACATGACGTCCTGCCACTGTTGCAAGCACTCGATCGACTGGGGAACGCGACAGAGTTCCAGCGCGTCGAGCTCTTCTTGGCGCGCTTGCATCCCGAGGTAGGATATGATTCGCGATCGACCAACCGTGTAGATGAGCGTCATAATGTTGCGTAGGCTCACTTCAAACTCAGCGACGGCACGTCTCAGTTCGCGAACGCTCGAGGCTTGCTTGAGGTCCATCGACGCGGTCACCAGCGCGTTCAGGTGTCGCGTCACGCTTCGCGCGGTCGACAGCGAGCACAGAAAGAGGGCGCCTTCTTCAAGCAGCGAGATGGCAAACCGATTCACGACTTGGGTGAACATCGCTCTGGTTTGCGAGCTGTACTTGTTGGCCGTGTGCGAATCGCACAACTCCACGGCGTTCAGCGTCGCGCGCTGCGGCGAGTAGCTCACGGCCAACTCCACGGCGCGCTCCGTCGCTTTGCAGGCGCATCTCATGACCAGCCAGAGCAAGCAGGTGCCAGAGTCTTTACGTCGCATGGACTTGTGTATGGTCGACGTGATCATGGACGAGTGCACCACTCCGAGGGCGCGTCCGGCGGCGAACAAATGCAGCGCGCCACCGCGCATGCTGCCGATCATCACTCCGTCGTACGACAAATCGACGTCTTGCAGGTTGTCATGGGTTGCAACGTTCGTGTCGAGAACGTCGGCATGGTCAGTCATCGTTGTAGCATTCAGCGTTGAAGATTGCATCGTTGCGTGCGGTTTATTGCAAAGCGTTTGCAAACGATTCGGGTCCGAGTCGCTTCTAGCGGGTTGCACGTGCTCGGATTCCGACCCCTGCTCGAAAGCAGGTCCGTGCTGTGTGGATTTTTGCGAGCACGTGTAGAATGTCCGTTGTAACATTGGCACCCTGTAATATGCCTGTACTGACGACACCAAAGCGGATTCTGGCGCTACACTGTTTTCGAGGGGGGTCCACCCCCTGGGCGATTTTCGGAAAGTGAGCACTTTTTGCCACCCATGTGCATCCGCGGGTTTTTCTAGGCAGATGAGAATACCACATGTCATAATATCGAACGCCATGCGCCCATTTCCATAATAGGACAGATGGCTGCGGTTAACACCCGATACACCCTCTAATACAATATACTATATTCTCATCTGTCTGCCAAAACCCGCGGATGCACATCGGTGGCAAAAAGTGCTCACTTTCCGAAAATCGCCCAGGGGGTGGACCCCCCTCGAAAACAGTGTAGCGCCAGAATCCGCTTTGGTGTCGTCAGTACAGGCATATTCC
>Ga0228674_1001061_pt1 | contig 17119 bp, 14 predicted proteins | sample 1D_rmetaG_FD_189054 | JGI IMG/M metagenome (GOLD analysis project Ga0228674, IMG submission 189054) | Seawater microbial communities from Monterey Bay, California, United States - 1D_r | ecosystem: Environmental > Aquatic > Marine > Coastal | place: USA: California | collected 2016-09-26
GTTTAAGGTTTGCTAAAATAACCAATTATTTATTTTTTGCCTAAATCTAAGCCCCCTAATCCTGAAACGTAAAACATCACCTTTAAAGCCGATTAATAGCAACAATCTCGAAAGCTAAATGAAAGTATTGCTTAAATTTGTGGCATGAAAACAAGAAAAGCTATAGATACTCTTTCCATTGCAACTAAAGTAGTTTTACCAAACGACACCAATACTTTAGGCAACTTATTTGGCGGTGAGCTACTCGCATGGATGGATGTCATTGCAAGCGTAGCAGCACATCGACATTGCCGCAGGGTGGTGGTTACCGCTTCAGTAAATAATGTTTCCTTCAAAAAACCAATAAAGCAAGCATCAATTGTCACTTTAGAGGCTAAAGTTTCAAGGTCGTTTTATTCGTCAATGGAAATCATTATTGATGTATTTGTGGAAGACCAGGTTACAGGAGCTCGCGAAAAGTGTAATGATGCAATCTATACTTTTGTTGCCGTAGACCAGCATGGCGGTCCGATTCAAGTACCTGAATTAATTCCAGAATCAAAAGAAGAAATTGAACGTTTTAATGCGGCTTTAAGACGCAAACAACTTTCTTTAATACTTGCAGGTAAAATGGACCCTTCAGAAGCAAGTGAGTTAAAACGGCTTTTTAAATAAACTTCATTTTTCCCTAGATTCCCTTTATATTAGGGCATGAAAAAAATAAATTCCCTTTTAAATCAATATGGTGAAAGTCATAAGAATGGCACCAATAAACTTATTCATTGGATTTGCGTACCAGCCATATTCTTTAGTATTGTAGGTCTAGTTTCTATCATTCCTTTTCCATGGGAAATTAATATCTATGAAGGAATTAATCTAAGTTGGGCGCTTTTTGCACTCGTTCTAGTGTTGCTCTACTATGTATCTCTGTCAGTTTCACTTTCATTAGGAATGTTGTTGTTCTCCATTGGATGTATATTTCTATGCTCAAAAATCAATGTCTCGATGTATGCACTTTGGATTTATATTGGGATTTTTGCCTTTAGCTGGGTTTTTCAATTTATAGGACATAACATTGAAGGAAAAAAACCCTCCTTTCTGCAGGACATACAGTTCTTACTCATTGGGCCTGCCTGGTTAATGCATTTCATTTTAAAGAAATTAAATATTCCTGTATAATGAAACTTACTTTTTTCTTTATAATTATTGCACAAGCGTGTTTATGTCAATCACCTTACGGAGATTGGTATGCGACTTTAAAGGCTGCCGATCTACCTTTGGTCTTCCATGTAAAAAAAGATGCGAAGAAAAGTACCATTACCGTTGATTCTCCTAAACAACAAGCGTTTGATATGCCTGCAGAAATTGTGATCGCCGCAGACCAGACGATCAAAGTTGAAATGACGAATCTCGGGGTTACCTTCGAAGGAATCTATTACAATGATTCGATTTCTGGAACCTTTAAACAAGGACCAATTGTTGAAGCAATGATTTTTTATCGAGAAAAAACTAAACCTAAGAAGGCAAAACGACCTCAAAATCCAAAAGCCCCTTATTCCTATATTCAGGAGGAGGTTAAGTTTAAAAACCTGCAGGATTCCTTCTCTCTTGCAGGAACACTAACATTACCTAAAAATAAAACGAATCTTCCTGCCATTGTATTGGTTAGTGGCAGTGGGCCTCAAAATCGAGACGAAGAAATGATGGGTCACAGACCTTTTTGGGTGCTCGCGGATTATTTATCAAATCAAGGCTATGCTGTTTTAAGATATGACGATAGAGGAACATTTGATTCCGAGGGTGAATTCACCTCAGCTACTACTTTTGACTTTGCAAAAGATGCAGCATCAGCGTATTTTTATTTAAAGAATCGTCCAGAAGTGGATTCAACTAAAATTGTAATTATGGGGCATAGTGAAGGGGGGCTCATTGCAAATATTTTAGGTGCAACCATCCCAAATCTGTCTGGTATTGTTTCACTAGCAGGAACGTCAATCAGAGGGGATTCTATATTAAAGATTCAAACAAGATTATTAGCGGAAAGTATTGGAGAAAAAGGTGCGCAATTGGAATTAACAAATGCTTTTAATGACGCTGTTTGGGATGCCGTTGTGAACTCGAAAAACATAGAAGAACTCGAGCCAGAATTAACGGCTATTTCAAAAATGTTTGCCAGAAAATTAAGGAAGAAAAAGTTCATTAAAAAAAATGAAGAGGCGCAAATTATTGATGCTGTAAAAATGTCAATTCTAAACCCTTGGATGTATGAGTTTATAAGATACTCGCCCAGTATGCATATACCGAATATAGCTTGTAATGCTTTGGTTTTAATTGGTTCTCGAGACATTCAAGTTACAAGTAAAGAAAATATAAAAGGTTACAAGGATTTATTACCAAAAAACGATAAGTTACATTTGCTCAAGGAATTAGATGGATTAAATCACCTGTTTCAGAGCTGTAAATCTTGTACCGTTACTGAATATGGTCAAATCGAAGAAACTTTTTCTACAATAGCCCTTGAAGAAATACGTTCTTTTCTTAAGAAAATATGGGAAGAATAAATCAAGAAAAAGGGAAAAAGATTCTGGTCATCAGGTTCAGTGCAATTGGAGATATTGTATTGACAAGCCCAATTATAAGAGCCCTTAAAAAATCAGGATATGAGGTTCACTATTTAGTTAAACGTCAGTTTAAATCAGCAATTCAGAACAATCAATACATAGATAAACTTTTTACACTCGAAGAACCACATTTAAAAGAGTGCTTGAGGCTTGAGAAATACGAAATGGTAATTGACCTTCAAAATAATTTAAAATCACTTAAAATCAGAAGTGGTTTATCCAAAGATATTCGGATTGTCAATAAGGAGAATTTAAAAAAGCTGGTTCTTGTAAGAACTGGTTTAGACCTTCTAAAAAGAGAACATATCGTAGATAGGTATTTCAAAACAATTGAGAATACAGGTGCCAAAAATGATGGCAAGGGTTTGGATTTTTACCTTATTGATGATTTTAGACTTGCTCCAAATAAGACTGAATGTTCAATAGAACAAACATACATCGCTTGGGTTATTGGTGCCTCTTACCCAAAAAAAACACTTCCAGCAGAACACATTATTCAAACCTGTAATGTTCTAAAGATGCCGGTCTTACTTGTAGGGGGAGCTCAGGACGAAAAAAAAGGAGCCAAAATCGTATCAGCTGCAATTGGAAAAAATGTTCACAATTTATGTGGCAAACTGAGCCTAGAAGAATCTGCATTCGTGGTAAAAAAGTCAAGTTTAGTATTGTCAAATGATACCGGATTAATGCATATCGCTGCCGCTTATCAGAAAGACATTATATCATTCTGGGGCTGTACAAAGCCGAGTCTAGGCATGTTTCCATACAAACCGGGTACTCGATCTAAAGAAATGATTAGCCCCAGTCAAAAGCCCCCTTGCTCTAAGCTTGGGAATAGATGTAAATCTGATACAAATGGATGTATTCAGCACATAAAGGTCAATGATATTATACTTGAAATAAAGAAAGTATTACCTGAGGCTTAGAGCGACTTTAAATTCATTGTTATCGAAGTTCCTTTACCCCTTATTGAATTAAAAGTCCCTTTTATGCCCGCCATATTCATGCGGTATTGAATGTTTTCTATACCTAAACCTTTTTGTATCGCTTCCATTTCGAAACCAACACCATTATCCATAGCCTTTAGCTCAATACCACCATCAATTCTTCTCAATGAAATACTAAACTCAGAGGCTTCGGCATGTTTTAATGAATTATTAAATAACTCTTGAATAATTCGGTATAAATTAAACTTGTCAACACTATTTAAATCCTGTTCTTGAATACCTTCCTCAATATCAATTACAAATTGAATCTTCCCTATCGAGCTAATCCTATGAGCGAAACGTTCAATAGCATTTAAAAATCCTTTTTCAAGCTCTGGAGGCAACAGGTTGTATGCGATATCTTTCACCTCTCTTATACAATTTTGCAATAAGTTCTGAAGATCATTAAAGCTTTCTTTTTGAGCATCAGAGGGATTGAAATTTTGGAACAATAGATTCAATAAAACCATTTGTTGCCCAAGACCGTCATGGAGTTCTCTTGCTATTTTTTTCTTTTCTGACTCTTCAGCTTGAGAAACGACCTCAAATTTACGTTTTTCGAATTCTAACTCTTTGGTTTTATCTATAATTAAAGCGATATACTCCAATTGATCAGTATCAGGTTCAATTTCGTTAATAACGATATCTACAATAATTTCTTCTCCATCATTTGTGAGCTGAATAAAGCGCCCACCATCAGCAGTGATTTTTTGACTTTTATCTGCATTGAAATTACTAAAAGGTCTTTTTGTTAATTCTTTAGGCGAGGCATTATAGAGTTTTTGAGCCGCATCATTGATTAAACCAGTTTGAAGATCGAGACCGATAAGTTGAATTATAGGAAGAGGAGATTTATTAAAGACATCCTTGAACTTCATCTCTGATTTTCTAACCTTCTGAGTTAATTCACGACGTAACAAACCATACTTGATTGTTCGCTCCAGAACTTTTGCATTTAAAGCACTCTTTATGACATAATCTTGACCTCCCTTAGAAACGATTTCTAAAGCAATAGATTCATCATCCATCCCTGACAAAACTATTACGGACGCTAATGGAAAAATATTAAAAACCTTCTCATATGTTTCGACGCCACTTGAGTCCTCAATATTCAAATCTAAAAGAATGACATCAGGCTCTTGAAAATCGCGAACCTCTATTACCTCTGCAATAGAGGTTACAGATATTATATTATCGCTTTTGATTTCAGAAGTAGAAAGCTGAAATTTAACATTCTCAGCAAAAGATAAATCATCCTCAACAATAAGAATCTGAGCATTCTCCATAATTAGTCGTTATTTCTAATGAGCACCTTATCTCGATCGATCATTTTCTGAACCTCTTTTTTAAAGACACTAATTTGATCTTTCTCAAGGCAGTCTGTCGGGAATAAGAGTTGTAGCTCTTTAATGTAGTCAAAATAAATTGAATCTTTACCCAATGTTATTTTTTGGAGGCCAGAAAAATAAACTATTACAACTTCTCGATCTGCTGCAATAATTGCCTTTGAAGATACTCCAACACGAAATCTACTCTTTACTCCAGCTAACAGGAAAATGATACTTTCCAATGAAAAAAACATAAGCACAGCTGCGGGAAAAACCCATAACCCGAGAGTGACATACAAGGCGAATGCAAGGCTCGACATTACTAGAACTTCGAGCAGTGTATAGGTGATTACGCGCTGTTTTCTTTTATTACTGATTGGAGTATTCCAAGTAAAACGATTTGTCTTATTTACAATATAGACACCCATCCATCTTCTAACACTCCTCCAACCTAACAAACCAAAGAAAAGCAAGCCAAAAGCCAAATAAATATAGGATTGAAAAGGGAGTTCAGCCCCTGATAAATGTAAGAAGTCAATTTGAACATCATAACCTACATATATACAAAAGCCAATAAGTGGAATACTAAAAAATAAAAGGACACTATTCGTAAAACTATTCATTTGGAATTAATTTTATTTTCCTTTTTAACAAAGATATGTCCTTTTTGATTTGATCGTTTTTTTGATTCACTTGGGCAAATAACTTTTCTGCACCTTTCGAAACAGAAAAATAGCCCATGTTCGTTTCTGCCTTAATAAGCTCATTTTCTAGCTCGGTAATCCTCATCCGTAATGCTTTACGCTCTCGTTGATATTGAGAGGAAGCATCCTGAGATGATGAAAGACCATTTATTTTAGACTTAAACATCAATAAATCTGCAGTTTCAGGTGACATATCAGATTTAGAAAGCTGCGCCTGAATGGCTTTATTGAAGCTTAACATAAGCTTATTATAATGGGCCGATGCCACATTTCCTAAAGCTTGAAACTCACTAATAATTTCTTTTATGTCTTGATCAGACTTAACCGACCTCTGCTTAATTGATACAATGTAAGCTTGCTTCTTTTCTAAATTTAGAATAAGCTCTTTATCCAATGCCTTAGCCGCATCTTCTTTTTGATTGAAAAAATAGTCACATGCCCCTCTAAATTCCTCCCAAAGCTTCTTTTCGTATCGCCCTGCACCCTTTAAAGTCTTCCACTGTTTTTGTAATTGAATTAAGGTATGTGAAGCTTCCTTCCAATCCTTAGACGACTTAAGTTCATTAGCTTTATCTATTAATACTCTTTTTGCATCTCTTGCATCTCTATCTTTATTGTCACGAACTTTAAAAAAGTCTTTCTTGTTGGAGAAGAAGGTATCACATAACCCCCGAAATTCTTTCCATATCGCATCGTTATCTTTTTTAGGAGCAAAACCTATTTTTTTCCAAGAGGATTGAAATTCAAGAACTTTTTCTGTACATTTTCTCCATTCTTTTTGACCATTTACCGTTTGGTTTTCATCTAAAAATGACTTCAGTTCTTTCAATATGAACTGCTTCTTTTTAAGGTTTTCTTGCTGAGATGCACGATGCTGTTCGTAGTGTTTGTTAATCTTATCATAAATGGAACGAACAACTTCCCAATAGCTGGACTTCAAACCTTCCCATTGTTCATGCTGAACCGGACCGACATCTTCCCACTCGTCTTGAGCTATTCGTAACTTTTTTTCAAGTTCGCGAATACTCTCACATTCATTTCTCAGCGTCTGTAAATCAACAATAATTCTTTCTTTAAGCTGCGTATTTCTTTTGTAGTCATTCTCTTTTAGCTCTTTATATATTGTTATGTTATGAAAAAACAATTCTCTCAGACGTGAATACTCTTTTTGAATTTCATCTCTTTTATCTCTAGGTATATCACCTATTTTCTTCCAGGTATCTTGAATAGAATTATAGCCATTAAATGCCGTGCCTATATTTTCTTCATTTTCAACCAAGTCTTTTAGCTCTGAAATTAAATTCTTTTTGAGCTTCAAATTTTCCAGCTCAAGCTTGTTTTTTATTTCTAGCTGTTGCTTTTTAGCATCCTTATATTTTTTAAAAAGCTCACTAAATTGTGCCTTTATTATAGCATAATCGATCTGTTCAATAGTTTCGCCTTTTTCCTTTGCTTTTATGGTTTCAACTTGTTGCTTACCCTCACTATGGAGTAGCCAATCATCGAAACTACTTTTTAGCTGTCCAACTTCCTTTGAAATTGAAAGAAGATCCTCTTGCTGAAGTAATTCATTTAGCTTAATTATAAATTCATTTTCCATATTTAGCCTTTTAATTCAAACGAAGAAAGGTCATTAAACACCTTTACTCTTTTATCAATATCACTTTGAGCGATTTCTAACAATCGGTCTGTACCAAACTTCTCGACACAAAACGAGGCCATTGCAGAGCCGTAAATAACTGCTCGCTTCATATTTTCAAAACTTGTATCTTCCGTGGAGGCTAAATAACCCATAAAACCTCCTGCAAATGTATCCCCTGCGCCTGTTGGGTCAAAAACCTCTGCAAGAGGTAAAGCTGGGGCAAAGAATATTTGATCCTTTGAAAAAAGTAACGCTCCATGCTCACCTTTTTTTATGATAATATACTTCGGTCCCATGTCTAAAATAGCTTTTGCTGCAGTAACAAGGGCGTATTCTCCAGTTAATTGACGGGCCTCCTCATCATTCACAATTAAAATATCAACCATTTTAATAGTCTTCTTTAAATCCTCTAATGCTATATCCATCCAAAAATTCATGGTATCCATAGCTATGAGTTTTGGTCTTGAATGCATCCTATTTATGACCGAGCTTTGTACTGAAGGACTCAAATTACCTAACATTAAATAATCCGAAGCTTGATAGCTATCCGGTACAATTGGATCAAAATGCTCTAGAACATTAAGCTCGGTAGCTAACGTGTCGCGGCTATTCATATCATTATGATATTTTCCGGACCAAAAGAAAGTCTTTTCTCCCTCCTTTATTTGGAGTCCTTCAGTATTTATGCCGCGTGAATTCATTTCTTGGATTGTTTCTTTTGGGAAATCCGAACCAACCACAGAAATTATACTCTGTTCCTGCATAAAGAAGGAAGATGCCAAAGAAATATAAGTTCCAGCTCCACCTACGATTTTATCTGTTTTCCCAAATGGTGTTTCAATCGCATCAAAAGCAACACTACCTACTGTTAAAAGACTCATAAATATTTTTTGTGCAAAGATAGGTAATTCCAATAAGGTCAACCCTATTATAGTCATTCTTGTTAATGCGACACGGTGTTTTATTGATAATGAATTTGTATTTTTAAACTAATGAAATGTATTGTCCTTATTTTACTGCTGATTTTCAGTACAGTACATAATGTGTACAGTCAAAACAGTGCACAACTATCAACGGATGAAATATTTTCAGGTTTTCAACAAAACGCTCAAAATGCTGAGGAGGTTAACGCCGATATTTACTCCCAATATGTTCAAGCAATAAATTCCGACAAATACACGAGAGAAACGAAAGCGAAATTAACATCTCTACTTTTGATATTCTGCAAAGAAAAGGGGCTTATTGCATTATTTAACAAAGCCTTCAATGAGCATAAAAATGAGCTTATTAAAAATTCTGTTTTATTTCAATTTTGGGGTACAAAAGCTTTAGAAATTGGAGGCAAATATGCCGCAATGCAAAAGGCTTCAATCATACTTTTAAATAATTCCTTGAGAAATGGAAATAATAAAAATACGAGCGATGCATATCGTCTAATTGCGCGAGCAAAAATGCATTCGAATCAAAAAGATTCGGCGCTGTTTTATGCAAATCTCGCATTGAATTTCGCCAAGAGATCTAACTCAAAGAATGCCGTTGCTTTAACCTTTAAGGACCTATCTGTTATCTATGCTCACTATGACATGATTGGTAAAAGTACGTCTACCCTACTAAAGCTAAATCAAGAAGCAGATAGACTTAGAGATAATTATTTGTTGTGCTGGTCAAATTTAAAAATTGCAGAGCGATCCTTTAAAGTAAAATCTATAAGTGAGGCAAGAACCTATTTTAGGAAGGCACTAAACATTGCAGAAAAGAACAATTTTAATGCATTCAAAGTGCAAATCTACACTGGACTTTCAGAAATAGAATTACTAGAAGAAAATTACAATGAAGCTAAAGAAAGCATTGCAAAAGGTTACAAGTTTATAAATGAGAAGGAAGAGAGTGTATTTGATCTAGAATTAAAATTAACACACGCCAAATACCTAATTAATGATGAGTCCTTTAATGATGCGAATGAAATATTAAATAGTGTTCTAAAATCATACAATGACATTTCATGGAATCAAGGAAAAGGAAATACGCATCATCTTATTGGACGTTCTTATTTTTACAGCTCCCAATGGGAGAAGTCAAAGCGCTCCTTTCAAACCTCTAAAAACCTATTAGAAAAATCAGCACAATCAAATTATAGGATTGCTAATTATAATTTTCTCGCCAGGGTATATGAAAAGCTAGGGGTGTATGATGTAGCATATGAAAACTTGATTACTTATCAAGATTTAATGGACAATAATTCTTCTTTAAACAGCAGCAAGGCAATAAATGAGCTCACTCAGATGTATTCTAGGGAACTCAGGGAATATAGGATTAAGGAACAAGAGCGCGTTATTAAAGACCAAGAAAAAGAAGCAGAATTACTGTTATTGAAGAGTGAAAAACAAATGTCCTCAATTGTATTGATTATTATCATTCTCTTATCAACTATAGTTATTGTACTTTTCTATTTAAGGCAGCTAAAAATAAACCAAAACACCAAAGAAGTTGAGATGTCGCAAACGCTTCTTAGGACACAAATGAATCCGCACTTTATATTTAATGCGATGTCAGTAATACAAAGCTCCCTTTATGAAAACAATCCATCTAAATCTTCAAAATTCCTTGTGAGCTTTTCTAGACTTATCCGACTCATTCTTGAAAATTCACCTAAAGAATTTATCACCCTTGAAACAGAAATAGAAATTCTTGAAAAATATTTAAAAACACAGAAGTTGAGGTTTGAAAACAGATTCGAATATCACATCAATGCACCAGAGGACCTGGTCTTTAAAAAAGTACTTATCCCACCTATGATAACACAACCATTTGTAGAAAATGCGATTGAACACGGACAGTTAAATACTATTGAAAATGGAAATATCACCATTAATTTTGTAGAAAAAGAAAACATGCTTTTTGTTGAAGTCTCAGATAATGGTATAGGTATACAAAAGTCGAGAGAAAAAAAGAGTCCCATGAGCAAGCATAAAAGTATGGCTATGGATATCACCAATCAGCGGGTCTCAATCATAAATAAAAAATACAAATCGAAAGCACGAATTTCGATAAGTAATCTAACGGACGAGAAAAACTCAGGAACCTGTGTCCAAATATTCTTACCATTACTAACCGAAAATATTAACTTTGAATCTGAATGAAAAAGGTACTCATAATAGACGATGAAAATAAAACGAAAGAGTTCATAAAGAGACTCCTTATTTCTTTTGGACATGATTTCGAAATATACACTGATGGTTCGAACGTAGAAACGGGTATCAATGCAATTAATAAAATTGAACCAGACCTCGTTTTCCTAGACATTCAAATGCCTGATGGCAACGGTTTTGATGTACTTAAAGGAGTGAAGTACAAAGAATTTGAAATCATTTTTATTACAGCCTATCAAGAGTATGCCATACAAGCAATAAAATTCAGTGCCTTGGCATATATTCTTAAACCTATTGATGTAGAGGAGCTTGAAGATTCCGTAAATAAAGCATTGACCACATTAGAGAAGAAAAAAAACGAGGTGCAATTTAATGCCCTTGCCAATAATATTGATCGAAGTGTAAAAAAGAAGCTTGTGCTGAAAACACAAGAAAGTGTTTATGTTCTAGAGCTTAAAGAAATCATTCGGTGTGAGGCTGATAAAAACTATACGTCTTTTTATCTTGAATCTGGAAAGCGTATTTTGGTCTCTAAAACACTGAAAGAGTATGATTTATTATTATCAGGTCATTCTTTCTTTAGAGTGCAACAATCTCACCTCGTGAATTTAGACCATATTAACCGATATGATAAGGCAGATGGTGGAGCTGTTATAATGAAGGATGGAAGCTCTGTGCCCTTATCCCCTGCAAAGAAAGAGCAGTTCTTCCAAATTTTAGAGAACCTCTAGTGCTTGATTTAAATCTTCTATTAAATCTTCTACGTCTTCTATCCCTATACTCAGCCTAATCAAACCATCGATAACACCACTCTTTTCACGAGATTCTTTTGGAATTGCGGCATGTGTCATTGTTACAGGATGACCAATTAAAGATTCAACACCACCTAAAGATTCAGCGAGTGCAAATATCTTAACTTGTTTAAGTATGTTTAGTGCATCTTCAAGTTTATTCCCTTTTAGTGTAAATGAAAGCATGCCTCCAAAATCTTTCATCTGACTTTTTGCAATATGATGATTAACATGTGTCTTTAGACCGGGCCAATAAACATTTTCAACTTTCGGATGGGACTGGAGAAAATCTGCAATCCGTGCGCCATTTTCACAATGTCTTTGCATTCTAAGATGCAAGGTCTTAATACCTCGCAATACTAAAAAACAATCCATCGGACCAGCAATAGCACCTGACGAATTTTGAATACGATAAATATCGTCGGCAATTTTTCTATTTGATGTCACTAATGCCCCCATTACCACATCAGAATGACCTCCTAAATACTTGGTGACAGAATGCATTACAATGTCTGCTCCCAATTCCAGTGGATTTTGCAAATAGGGCGTGGCAAAAGTGTTATCGACACAAAGTAATGCACTAGAACCATTTATGATAGCAGCTAGCCCCTTTATATCAATAATATTAATCATGGGATTGGTAGGAGTTTCAGTCCAAATGAGCTTTGTGCTTTCTGTCATCGCCTCTTGAACGTTAGTTATATCCTTCATGTCCACAAAATGAAAAATAATACCATATTTCTCAAAAATAGTTGTGAATAGTCTATAAGACCCACCATAAAGATCATTTGTAGCAATGACTTCATCCCCGGGTTTTAGCATTTTAATAACACAATCAATAGCTGCGATTCCTGAGGCAAAACACGCCCCAAATGATCCATTCTCTAGAGCAGCTAAATTATTTTCTAGAACGTGTCGCGTTGGGTTTTGAGTTCGCGAATACTGATATCCTTTATGATTCCCAACACCATCTTGGACGTAGGTGGATGTTTGATATATAGGTGTCATGATAGCACCTGTAGCGCTATCAGGATTTATACCGGCATGAATTGCTTTTGTTCCAAATTTCATAGTACATCTTTTGTTTAAAGATAGTCTAATTGACTATGGAATTTTTAAGTCTTGGGACGGATCCCAAAAAAAATGCTTAAAATTCAAAATTTTATCTTCCTGTATTACAATTCCCTCTTTTTCTAAAAGCTCTTGCATTTCCATTGCATTTCCAAAATGATTTTTACCTGTGAGCATTCCTATTCTATTTACAACACGATGTGATGGGACATCTGACATTTTATGTGAGGCATTCATGGCCCAACCAACCATTCGAGAGGATTGCTTTGAACCTAGATAAGCGGCAATTGCTCCGTAAGAGGTAACACGCCCCTTAGGAATCAGTCTTACAACATCATATACATCAGAAAAGAAATCTGCTTTTTTGAGCATGAGAAGATTAAAAACTAAAAGTAATATATTTTCAGAAGCATAAAAAAAGCCATCTCTCGATGGCTTTAAAATTAGTTATCAAGTATGAATATTTTATATACTAATTATTATCATCATCATATTGTGCCATACACATAGCCCTTTCATCATCACTACATCCCATCTCATCACACATTTTCGCACATTCTTCTTTAGTCATTTCTGTACATTTTGACATACATGACATCTTTTCTTTACCAGCACAACCTTTTTTATCGGCATCTTTTTCACAACATGCTTTTTTATCATCAGTGCTACAAGCAGTTTGAGAATTGTCTTTATCACATGACTTCTCCTTTTTATCAGCGCAACACTCTGTTTTTGTAGATGAACATGCGACATCAGCCTCGTTACCATGACCATTTCCTAATATAGGAGCTATAACCAATCCAATAAGACAAGTTAATTTAATGAGAATATTCATGGATGGTCCTGATGTGTCTTTAAATGGATCTCCAACAGTATCTCCCGTAACTGCTGCCTTATGTGCCTCAGAACCTTTATATGTCATTTCTCCGTTAATCTCAACACCTGCCTCGAAAGATTTCTTAGCGTTATCCCATGCACCACCTGCATTGTTTTGAAAGATTGCCCAAAGAACGCCTGAAACAGTTACTCCTGCCATATATCCTCCTAGCATTTCGGCAACAATAAGGTTATTTTCAAGATAAACGAGCTTTCCTAGAAGAACGATTGCGATTGGAAAACCAATAGTGAGAATTCCAGGTAACATCATTTCTTTTAAGGAAGCCTTCGTTGATATATCAACACATTTTGCATAATCAGGCTTTCCTTTTCCTTCCATTATTCCGGGAATCTCTTTGAATTGTCTTCTTACCTCATAAACCATTTCCATAGCTGCTTTACCTACAGAGTTCATTGCTAATGCTGAGAAAACAACTGGAATCATTCCTCCAACAAAAAGCATAGCTAGTACAGGTGCTTTAAAAATATTAATCCCATCAATACCAGTGAATGTTACATATGCTGCAAAAAGCGCCAAAGAAGTCAGTGCCGCTGATGCAATTGCAAAACCCTTACCTGTTGCTGCAGTTGTATTTCCTACTGAATCTAAAATATCTGTTCTCTCTCGCACAATCGGATCTTGCTCACTCATTTCAGCAATTCCTCCTGCGTTGTCTGATATTGGACCAAATGCATCAATAGCAAGTTGCATAGCTGTAGTAGCCATCATCGCTGAGGCCGCTAGAGCAACCCCATAAAAACCCGCAAAAGCGTATGATGTCCAAATCGCAGCGGCAAAAAGCAATACAGATGAAAATGTTGAAATCATCCCCGTAGCCAATCCCGCAATAATATTAGTACCTGCTCCAGTTGACGATTGCTGCACTATTTTTAAAATTGGTTTTTTTCCTAAGCCAGTATAGTACTCGGTGAATGAAGAAATTGCAGCTCCAACGACTAAACCAACCAGAGTTGCATAAAACACATTCATTGACGAAATTGTCTGCACACCCTCTCCGTAGAAAGACATTTGCATTTCTGCAGGTAGCATCCACTTGACAAGAACGAAACATGACACTGCCACTAATGCAATAGAAGTCCAATTTCCGATATTCAAAGCTGTTTGAACCTGAGCCTCTTTTGCATCATTTGATGAAATTTTAACAAGCAAGGTTCCTATAATAGAAATAATAATTCCAAAACCAGCAATTGCCATTGGAAGCAGAATTGGACCAATTCCTCCAAATGCATCATTAATTGCGCCTCCCATATCCTCAATAACATAGTTACCAAGAACCATAGCGGCTAAAACAGTTGCAACATATGAGCCAAATAAATCTGCGCCCATACCAGCCACATCTCCTACATTGTCTCCTACATTATCTGCAATTGTTGCAGGATTACGAGGGTCATCTTCTGGAATACCTGCCTCAACTTTACCAACCAAGTCAGCTCCTACATCCGCAGCTTTCGTGTAAATACCACCACCAACTCTTGCAAACAAAGCAATGGATTCAGCACCTAAAGAAAAACCAGCTAAGGTCTCAAGTACAATTGTCATATCGGCAGTGTTCGTCCAAACACCTCCCATTACATAATGAAAAAACAAAATAAAGAATGCTGTGAGACCTAGAACAGCTAATCCAGCAACACCTAATCCCATTACGGTACCACCACCAAAAGAAACTTTTAACGCATTTGGTAGACTTGTCTTCGCAGCCTGAGTTGTTCTCACATTTGTTTTTGTGGCTATCTTCATTCCCATATTTCCAGCGAGCGCTGAAAAAATGGCACCAACAATAAAAGCAACAATTATTAGGTAAAGTGTAGTAGGTACAATGTATGCTACACCGGCAAGCACTAAACTTGCTCCTATGACGAAAAAGGTCAATAAACGATATTCAGCTTTTAAAAATGCCAAAGCACCTTCATAAATGTGGTCTGAAATTTCTTTCATTTTGCCGTCTCCAGCATCTTGTTTCATAACCCATGCTTTTTTAGCAAACATGTATAACAAACCTACAACAGCTAAAATGATAGGTAGGTAAATTGCAATTGATTCCATAATTATAATTAATAGTATTTTAAGGCGCCAAAAGTAGACTATTCTGTCAATCTTTGCAAACCTAAGACATAAAAAAAGGAGTGACAAGCACTCCTTTTTCTAATATAAATGTATTGTCTACTTGCTGTAAGTAGCTTGACAGGTTCCAGAACCTCCTGTTAACGGAGTTGTATTCTGCCAAGTAAAAGTAATGGTGAAACTCAATCCATCTGAATTCATTGATCCAAATCCAGAATAAATGATGTCTCCAAGACCACCGGGGGCGCCGTCAGAAGCTTCAGCAACCGTTATTAGCTCACCATCTAATTGACAAATAGCGGTTCCGTAACTTCCAGTTATACCACTAAAAAAATCTGTGATTAAAATTTGTTCAGCATTTCCTCCGGCTATAACATTCGGTGAACCATTTAGTGCAAGACCTGTTCCGCCACCGCAATTATCAGAAACATTCCAGTCACCTAGCCACGTATCTTGATTCACCACGACATGAACCATTCTTGTTACGGTTGTAGTACCGTTATCATTCGTAGCTGAATAAGATACCGTATAATCACCTACTTGGCTAGCATCTACGTCACTAACATCAGTAACTAGGACTACTGCACCGTCAATATTCGCTGCTGTGGCGTAAGGGTCAGTCCAAGTTGTAGCAACACTTATCGTCGTATCTGCCGCTCCTACAATTGAAATTACTGGTGTATAAACACAAGAACCATCATCCTTTTTAGCTTCTTCATTATAATTTGCTGCACTGATATCTGTACATCCTTTTTTCTTGCATGAAGCTGAAAACATAATTACAGCAAACAAGGCAAGCATAGAATAAAAATTTGTTTTTTTCATAAAGTCGTTTTTCCAAATGTAATTAATTTCTGAATAAAAAAAAACGGCACCGAAATGCCGTTCATTCAAACGATTTGCTATTAACCTTGTGTGACTTCAGTCGAAACTTCAGGCGCCACAAGAGCATCTTTGATTTTTTTCTCAAGCTCTTCGGACAGTTCAGGGTTGTCTAATAATAAATTCTTAATAGCATCTCTACCTTGGCCCAGTCTGGTTTCTCCGTAAGAAAACCAAGAACCACTCTTCTTCAAGATATTCAGTTCAACACCTAAATCAATAATTTCACCAATCTTAGAAATGCCTTTACCATACATCACATCAAACTCTGCACGTCTGAAAGGTGGTGCCACTTTATTCTTTACAACTTTGACCTTGACTCTATTACCTTTTACTTGATCCCCATCCTTAAGCTGAGTTGATCTACGTATATCAATTCTAATCGAAGAATAAAACTTTAGTGCATTACCTCCAGTTGTGGTTTCAGGATTACCGAACATAACTCCGATTTTTTCACGAAGTTGATTGATAAATATACAACAGCAACCTGCTTTGTTTATTGAACTGGTTAATTTCCTGAGCGCTTTAGACATAAGCCTTGCCTGTAAACCCATTTGAGAATCTCCCATTTCACCTTCAATCTCCGCTTTTGGTGTCAAAGCCGCAACAGAATCGACAACTATTAAATCAATTGCACCGGAACGGATCAAGTTATCAGCAATTTCAAGAGCTTGCTCACCGTTGTCTGGTTGAGAAATTAGTAAGTTCGCAACATCTACACCTAAATTTTTTGCGTAAAACTGATCAAAAGCATGTTCCGCATCAATAAAAGCTGCAATACCACCTTGCTTTTGAACCTCTGCAATTGCATGGATTGCAAGCGTCGTTTTACCCGAAGATTCTGGACCATAAATTTCAACAACACGGCCTTTAGGATATCCTTGAATACCTAGAGCTAGATCTAAGGTTAGCGAACCTGTAGGAATAACATCTACTTTTTCAACAGGTGAATCTCCGAGTTTCATTACTGCACCTTTTCCATAGGTCTTGTCTAGTTTTTCCATGGT
>Ga0228674_1001065_pt1 | contig 17044 bp, 8 predicted proteins | sample 1D_rmetaG_FD_189054 | JGI IMG/M metagenome (GOLD analysis project Ga0228674, IMG submission 189054) | Seawater microbial communities from Monterey Bay, California, United States - 1D_r | ecosystem: Environmental > Aquatic > Marine > Coastal | place: USA: California | collected 2016-09-26
GCATTGTAAGCGTTTACAATATCGCCGTATATATATTTTCTAAAATCAAGATCGGTGTCGGCCACTTTGTTGCCATCGGGGTCTAACCAATACCAATCGCCATTATCAATCTCGTCGTCGTTATCGTAGTCGATGCCATAATAAATATCTTCATAGCCCATATCACGCACAAGGTCCCACCAGGGCCTGTCTTCTAAATATTCTGCAATAGGGTTATAGCCATACGCTTGGTGTTGTCTAGCTGCAATACCTAAACTAAAATCAACTTCACCAATATGTAGTCTTCCTCTTACTTCAACTTGAGTGTAATCTAGATTAACCAATCCCTGATTAAACAGCTCCGCCTTTACCATCCAATACCTAGCTAGGTATCTTAAGAAGTAACGTTGGTTTATATAATCGTTCCCCTGTTGTCTGCCACGATCAAATTGAGCTAAGTACTCAAAGCCTTCAACAGCACCTACAGTTGCAAATAAAGATGTTGTGGACTGGTTGTGTCCATCGTAAAAGGGGTTTTGTCTTTTCTCGTAATCGTAACGAGCTACACGGCGAATGCCAAATGTATATCTGTAATCAAACGGGTTTTCAACGGTTATATCCATTAGGTCCCCACCTTGAGAAACAAAGTACTCTGACTGTGCTTCCATTGGCGACGCTCCGTACACACTTGTGTACAACGTGCTGTACTTTAACAATCCCTGCCCAAACGCTGAGGTGGATATAAAAAATGTTATAAGTATATTCTTCATGCCTAAAATTTATTAGCCCCGGTTAATTGGTCAACTTGTTTTTGTATTTCACGATAATCCACATGGCTAAGTGAAAGATTAATCCCCGCCTCCCATCGGATAATTTCTTTACCGTTTTTGTACAATACTATTGTGGGTACAGACCTTATGCGCTCATCTTGTTTAAGAGTAGCGTTACCGTCAATAGATGCTTTAAATATTTTAGCATCTTTAATTTTAACAACGTCTACATAATTATTTGCAGAGTTGAAGGACGCGTTATAATGCACTAAAACTATGCCTCGCTTGCTAATAGTGCTAGAGGCAAAAGAACATAGTGAAAACGCGAGTAACAGAAGTATTGTCTTTTTCATATCACTTCATTTCAAATAGTCTCTTTTCCATCTTGTCAAGCTGCTCTTTAATATCGCCTACGTCATCTTGTGTATTCATGATGGTTTCACGTATTAACTGATCTTTAAGATCGTATTCCATTCTACCAACCTCAGCGGGTGGTAACAACTTAGCTTCTTCAATGCCTGCTTGTAGGTCAAAATACCCGAGTGAAATAACTCCGACTCCGGCTATAATAGCACCAATAGTTTTTAAGGATAAACCTACTACTGTGTTTTCTGAAATTTCTTTAGCCATTTTTAGTAATGCTTATATTTTGTTTTGCCTTCTTTTTTGTACGCTATTAATCTTTCTCCGCGGTTTGCACGGTTGTCAACATAAGAAACATGAACCCAATCTGGTTCATCTTTTGTACCGAATTCCCAAATAAGCTGGTCGAAGTCAGTATGTTCAGAGATATAATTAAATAGTTGTTTGTTGGTTAAGCCGCCAAATGCTTGGGCGTCGAGATCAAGAGCTTGACCTTTAGAATGCTGAGAGGTTTTACTACCGCCAATCCGTTCGTTAAGAGCTTCGCTGCGATATCCGGAAGTTACGGCAATAGGGTTTTTAAAATAATCACGTGTTGGTTGGAAGATGTTTAGTGCAATTGCCTTTAAATTTTCCAAGTGCTCTATAGTAGGCTCATTACTGATGCCACATCTTTTTGCTGTGATTGATTTGGTTACCTCGGCAACACTTAAGTTATCTGATAATTTCATCGTGTTTTTCCTCCTCTTGTTTTAACAGTTCTTCCTCTACTCTTGGTTTTTTTATTTGCAGCCCTAGTTTCTTTTGCTTTTTCTACCCCCGCTGCTTTGCGCTCTTTCTTTGCAGCTTCTTTAATGGCCTCCGCGTTTTCTTCTATAGCGCCTACGTCCCACGTTTTCCAACCTAATGCTAATGCTATACGCTGCCATGCTTTGTTTCGTGCATCGAATGCTTCACTTATAGAAGTAAGTTCATCAACCACACGATCAAGAGGTACACTAAACGCAGCAGATAAAACTTTACCTAATATACTCCAATTTGGCCCTAAATCTAATCTGCCATCCGCTACTACACCCCAGCCACGTGCTGCAATCTCATCTTTTTCAAACTTTCTTGTTTGAATAGCACTATGCACTTTACGAGCCTTAGAACCAATAGGCGGTGATATATTAAATAAAGACAGTACGGTATAAGCATGGTCTGACATAAACCCTTTTTTCTCTTGCTTATTGTATTCTTGTATAACGTTTTTAACAGTAGAGAACACCGCGCCGTATACACCAGATCCACGAAGCAAGGTATCAAGCATACTATTTAATACCCTGGCTATTTTAGCCTCTTCTTTCGCATTTTTCTTTTCTAGCTCAGCAGCGGTAAGGTCTTCGTCATCGTCGTCGAACCCTGGTAGTAGAGCAAAAAGTGCACTTTGTAAAGATGAGAATATAAAGTTTTGAATTGCGCCGTAATAAGTAATCCTTGCTACTTTAGCTCTCCAGTCACCCCGCCCGTTAATAATATCTAACGCATCTTTTTTCATTAAGCGCGTCATCTGCATAGGTGTGTTTTGGAAAGCAAATACAAGACGCCCTAGATTGCTTCTTTGAACTTGTGATACCAAAGCTGGATCCGAAGATTGCTGTGTTTCATCGGATATTTTAGAAAAATCTAAGAAAGCTTGCTCTTCCGCTTCCTTTTTAGACATGCCTTCTTTAATGTAAGTATTAACGCGGTTACGGTAAAAAGTAGCACCACCAGATGCGATAGCCATACTATCCGCAATTTGCGTAGGCGTGAACCCTAATTGTAGTAACCTAGCTAAGATGGCTTGTGGGCTATTCTTGTTTGCATTAGCTATACTAGCTATTTCATTAGAACTTACGTCTTGCTTTAATCCACCACGGCGTTCTTTAAGCTTGTCTGAGTTAAATATCATTGCCCAGTCTTTCCAATATTGTGGTTGGTTAGCGAATGCAGCAGCCGCTTTAAGAGGGTTGTTATCAGAATAGTTTATAAAGTTAACAGTAGAAAGCATCTGTAACAATGCAGAACGCCTGTTGAAGAACATGATTGCACCTGTAGAACCGTTAATCCAGTTTAACCATGCGTTAACCTGCTTATTACTTCCTGATTGGCGATTTGTACCGTTTTTCATCGAATACAAAGCGTCTTCAATTGCATCGCGATGTGCTCTACCGTACAATGCCTCAATTTTGTTTAGGTTTTCTTCAGTAAATATTGCATCAGCGTTTGCTATAAACTCTTCTAAATATTTTTTACGACCGATCTTTTCGGTCATGCTGTTAAGATCTGACAGCAATGTACTTGCCGACCAATACTCGCTCGGTTCCATCCACGTATCGCGGCGAGCAACAACAAGCATTGCGTCCGCAAAATCCATTAACTCCGGGTTTTCGCGAATAGCGTCTTGCAATATTTTTGTATCTTTCTGAGACAAGCCCGGCACTTTAACGCCTGCTTTACCCCATAAGTACACTCTAACAGCTTGATCGTAAGTAAAACCTGTCTTGCCAATTTCTTTATTTAGCAACTGGTACTGCTTAGGGAATGATTTAACCGCTGTTTTAAAGTCGCGTTTTATTTGCTGGCGTATGCCGTTAATAGCAGCGACGCCTTTAGCATAAGGTGTCATTAAGTTGTCCTCAAGCCATTTCATATCAGCTTCGCCTTGCTTGCCCTTACCGGCAAATGCATAGTTAACTAAGCCTCTAAAATCATCAACACTAGGTGCAATAAAGAATTTAAACCTACCTTTCTTCTCACCGCGCTTTTGCGCTTGTACAGCTGAGAATGTTTTAAATGCTTCAACGCCTGTTTTGCGTTCAAGTATGTTATTAAACTCTTTACTTAGCGAAGGGTCTATAGATTTAGATGCTTTGGTAGTTTCTACAGCTTTAACATCTTTAACAGCTTTTAAATACTGTTTGGAGTTAACGTCAAAAGTTTGTTTAGTATTATAAGCTTTAGCGTACTTTTCGCCTATTAATTCACCGCCTGCAAAAGGCTTTAAAGCGTATTGGATTTTACCTAAAGTAAATATGTTGTAATATCTTTTATACCAAGGGGTTTGTCCGGGGACATAGCCAATAGCCTGGCGAGCAGCAAAGCCGGCAGCAGTAACAACTTTGTCCATAGCTAATGGTATAATAGCTACCTTATAATCAGCTTTAAGAGCGGTCATGTCTATGGATTTGTCACCCTGCACGTAGCTTTTAAACATTAACGCTAGAATAGCTCTCGCTGGCGTGGCGTGCTCGTATCTATAACTTTTAGTATTTTTAGAAGTTGCACCTTCAGCTATATGTGTAACCGGCGCAGCCACTCTAGCCACTGTGTTTGTGCCTGAATTCATTGCAGCGATAACCATCGCTTGAACATCTGGGCTGTAATTCTTTAATCCTTTAACTATAGTGCTAGTTAGCTCCCACGCTGCATTTGCTGTAGCTGCGTCTTGCGCTTGCAGTTCAGCAGAATTTTCAAACTTACCATTCAAGTAGCTGACTTTAACATCAGCACTTGCGGCCATTGTTTCAGCGTTATCCCATTCTTCTTTAGTGTAGAGCTTACCTTCACCTACAAGAGCGTCCTGTACGTCAGCTACATTATAAAAGAAATCTTGTCTAGAGTCTTTTTTGACTGTACCGTCTTTTTTAAATACGCCGATTCTACCGGAGTTAGCGAATGTGCGTGCCATAAAAGATTTAGCCACTGCAGCGGGGACATTGTTTGATTTTAATATGTCAACAATTGCTTCTTTAGACTCCGCTATTTTAGCTCTACTTCTAAATAAATCGGCAACAGTAGCAGAAGCGCCGGTCATTTTATGAACGTTTTCTACAAAGTCGATGTCATTATCAATCTCTTTAAGTATATCAGAAATATCTTCTTTGGCAATACCTAGCTCTTTTATATCTATTCTTTTTATAGACTTAAATATTTTGTGTAGGTCTTTAGCTAAATCAGAATATTGCTTGGCGGTAAATGTATCACCATAAACTGCTTTTAAGTCGTTTCTAATTGAACGAACAGAATAATCCTCGTCCACCCCAACCATTCGTTTAGAGAATTCATCTCGCTTGCTTTCCCACGCCATTCTTTGCTCGGTGGACATAGCTCTTATAGACGCGGATCTTTTTACACTACCTCTTTCAACGTCTCTCGCTACCTCCTGCACGAAAACGTCACTTAACTCAGTTCCTAAAAGCTCTTGCCTGTTTTCATAAGCTTGCCTAATTTCGCTGTTTGGATCCTGCAAAGCATCGTTGATAATATCAAATGAAAGTTCCTCCGCTATAGCTTTACCTAAAGATTCTTTACGGCCGCGTATAGGGGCTCCTGAGGCGTCTAAAATATTAGACAAGTAATCAGCATCAGATAATCTAGTTGACGCGTTAGGTAGTCTTCTAACAAGCTCTGCGCCTGACGTGCGCCCTGCTTTGTCTGTGTCTACAGACTCTCTATCAATCTTTTTGCCTTTCCAGTCGCTTGTCCACACACCGTCAACTTTCTTTTGGATAGCATTTGGCATTGCTGTCATAAGATAAGTGGTGGTCATGTTTTCTAGTATAGCCGCTTTGTTGCGTAATAGGAATTTACGAAGCTGACCGTCTTTCTTACCGCCCATAGCTTTCTTCAGGTCGATATCAGCTTGCTTACCCATTGTTTTGCGCAGTTCCGCAATATAAGGCTTTATCGTAACGTTCTTAGAAACAGACTCGTCCATGCGCGTTTTCATAACCCGCACGGCTGATTTAACTTTTGCCTTTATAGATTCCAGTACATCGGCATCAACGATGCGTCTTTGCAACAAGCTTTTATATGTTGGCTTTTCAGCTACAGGAGTAGAAGTTTCTTCTTTAGCAACCACTTGCCTGGCCGTTTCGCTATCTGTGCTTTCTGTCTGCGCACGTTCTTGTCCTTCTTCAAACAATGCTTTACGCGCATCTAACTTACCAAAGTTAACGTTGGAAAATATAAACTCACCTAATGTTATTTTTGCATCGCCTGACTTACGCTTAGCCTCAGGGTTGAAGTTGATTAAACGATCACCAACACTTTCTATAATCTTTTGCGCTTCTTCTTTACTTACAGAGCGTGAGCGAATATAATTAGCTATAGACGGGTGAAGTTTACCGTCATTGTATATAGGATTAAACACCTTGCGATCAAAAAACTGTTCTCGCGTTTGTACGGATTCAGGTACCAACGCATTAATATCGCCTAGTAGCGACTTAGACTTTTTATTGCTAGCTGGTTTATCGTCTTCAATCTCGTCAGCTTCATCAATAAAGCTTTTTATAATTGCTTTTGTTTTAGCGTTGCGATTTTTATTCGCGTATTCTGCTATAAACGCAAACGTTTGAGCGCCGTCTTCTATGCTTAATTGCGGTGATGACTTTGAAAATACTTTATTAAGGAACAAATTAATTTGTGTAAGCGCGCCTAAATCTACTTTATTACCCTCCGCTATATAGTCCGAAAGAGCATTCATTGCTTCTTCATAATACGCAGCGTCTTTTACGTCACCTTCTTTGTAAAAGAAATCTAACTTATTTTTAATATAAGCCGCCGTTTCAGTGGTGTTATTTTCTAGCCAGTTAAGCAGCTTCTCACCGGCTTTATTAGCCGCGTCATTACCTATAGATTGCTTAGCTACCGCGTGCAGTAATTCGTGTGAATAAACAGATACTTTACCACTTGCTGCAGACTTGTCTACGTTTATGTATATATCGCCTGTAGCATCATCTATAAACGCGTCTGTATTTTTGTCGGCTTTAGGAAATTGTTTTATAAATTCGGCGTCTGATAACGAAATAATTTGATTTGTTAAACCTAGCTCTTCTAATAAATTCCTAGCGTTGGCTTCATCCGCTGCTAGCTGCTTTTTATTTGTTTCAATAAAAAACTCAAGTTTAGCGGCTTGATCTATATCTTTAACGCCTGATTCTTTTGCTTTCTTTAAATATTTGTTTTTAGAAACATCATCTAACTTATCAAATCTAGCACCAGACATAGCTTGCTTTTGAGCCAGTTCTTGCCTAAACGCAACTTCAAATGCTGTTTTTGCGTCTATGCTAACTTTTAACGATGCATTGTGCCTGGCTGCTTTTCTTTGCCCTGAGTTATCTGTTAATATAGCTTCTCTCTGGCTTGATAGATTATCAAACTGTTCTTGCAATGTGTTTTTAGCAGCATCAATTTCCGCAATACTAGCGCCTGATTCCGCTAAGCTAATAAGCCTTTGGTTAATTTGACGCATTTTTAAATTCAACTCACCGACCGCTGCTAAATCTTCAGCAGACAATCTAGAGTTCATTCTTGATATTGCGTTGTCTTCTAGTAATTCACCCTCGGTTTGCACCTCTTCGATTAGTTGTTTAATCTCAGGGCTTATATTTTTAGGCAAAGGAGCTGCTGGGTTTAATAAAGAATCTATGTTCTCTAAGCCTGATAGCTCTCTAATTTTTTCTATTTTGCTCCGGTACGCCTCTATCTCAGCATTTGTCATGAACTGATGGGCGAGGTTCTTATAAACCGCAGGTAAAGATTGTTTTAATTGTAACGGGGCTCCTATTAATGCACCACCAGCATAAGATTCTAAAGCGCCGTCCATTATATTTTTATCCTCACCTAGTATATAGATAGAGGCAAAATTGTTGGTTATTTCCGTAGCCGCCTCAGTCATACCTTCCTGGTTAGCTGATTTAGCGACAGCCTTAGCTATTTGCGGGCGTAATGGGTTCACAGCATTGTTAACGCCTTTTAAAATAGCCATAGTACCTAGCCTTTCAAACACAACTTCCGCAGCACCAGAAATTGCAGACACAGACATCTCCTTCCATAGAGGCATGTTAACAATTTTAGCATCAGCCTCCATTTGGGCTTCTATGCTAAGTATCTCTTCGTCAGTTAATGTGCCTGAAACTAAAAGCTTTTTGTTGGCTAGCATTCTATCCGCAGCGGCATATTCTTGTGTAGCTAGTTCGGCGGCTTTACTACCGTACCCACTTGCAAAGAATAAAGGCATTGCAGCTGGACCCGTGAAAGCCATGGTTAATGAAGGTATAGCTTGTACTGCTGTGTTGCCTGCCCAATTGATTAGTGTGCTAGGTTCAGATAAATCTATATCTTCAAAAGCTACACCTTGTGATAGTCTGCCTTTTTCTCTTTCTGCACCTTGTAATATTTCCTTGGCATTTCGCTCTGCTGCTTTCACGCCTACACTAGGACTTATTCCTAACCTCGCTGCACCTAGCGCACTAGTTATTTGATAAGCACCATAGCCTATGTTAATAGCTAGGTCTTTAAAATTAACACCTAGCTTGCTTACTAAACTGTAAGTTTTTGAAAAGTCCTGTGTAGCACGAAGGGCTATTTGTGTTTCTTCGCTTTGCAAGGTATCTAAAAAAGAATTGTAATCGCTTTCTCGCTCTATTAAGGCGGCCGCATCTCTTTTAATAGCTAAATAGCCTTCCTCTGTTGGGTTTTCTTCGTACGCCTTAATATCGTTAGTTAAAGCAAAATTGCCTGCCTCAAGGCTGTTTCTTTCGCTTTCTAGGTTATTGACGCGTAACTGCAAGTCTAATTTGTTTTTAGCAGTAACTGTTTCAAGAGCCTCTCTATCTTTGCTGGGTAAGGCGTTAATATAGCCTTGACTAACTTTAGATTTTTTAGCTTCAAGCATATCAATCTTAGCTTTAGCTACTTCAGCGCTGGACGGCTCGATAAGCCCTGTTTCTTTCCAAGTTTCATACGCTTTAAATTCCTCAGGGCTGTCAAAGTCGCTTTCTTTTAAAGTTATTTCAGACCGAACTCCCATGCCCATGTCGAGCGTATCCATTTCACGCCACTTAGCGGCCTTATCAGCTATTAAACTATCTTCAACTTCTTCGTCGCTTATTTTAACATTTTTAAGATCCTGCTCGTAATCTTTTAGTAGGTCTTCGCGTCCCTCTATAAATTGGGCCGCGTAATTTTCATCTGCGTATTGCTCTATAAAAGAATTAAAATCAGCAAGCACTTGCTCTCTGTTATCGTCTTTTAAGCTTCTTTTTACATAAGCATCGCGGTTGGTTTTCGGATCGTATTCTTGTATAGATTGTAAGCGTATTTTATCCGTGCCTAATCCTTCCTCTGTTAGCTTAATACCTATCGCTCTCATTTTGCTGTTTAAGCGATCGTATACTTCCTCTTCTGTTCCCTCTAAGTCTTCTAAAGTAAGTAAATAGGGGCTAGCTTTGGGTGACTCCAATGAAGTATCGGCCAAACTGGAATCCCCAGCGGCCGCTTCTTTTACTGGTCCCGTCGGTGGAGTCGTGTCCTCCGGAACCGTTGTCTTTCCCTCATCACCAGCAACATACTGCCAGTTGTATTTTTCTGCAATTGCGTCAAGTTCACCACCAAATTTAGCGGCAAAATCGCGAGCTTGCTCATCAGATAATTCTTTATCTCCTATAATGTACATTCGCTATTGTATTTTATATTATTTGTAAAAAAGACTCGGGTGAGAAATCATAACTTCTTTTAAAGTTTTAAAGCTTCTAGCTTCCCCGAACGCTGCATTTAAATAAGTCCACTCTTTTCTTTTTGCATCCCACGTAACTTTAAGACTACCTGGATCGGACGTTGGTCCAAGTTCAAATTCACTTAGCTGAATTGGGCCTGGCACGCTGGAATCCGCCTCGTTTTCTAATAGTTGCATAGCTTCAACCGTGTCTACTAGTTTAGGCTTTATAACATTAGTAGCTGTAGTTCCTCTTCCCTGAGGCGTGGAAGGCTTTTCTTCTGTAAGTCCTGTCCCGCGTGCGTCTAAAATACCCTGGGATAGCATGTCAATCGCTAGCTGTTTGGCATTAGGATCGTTAGGGTCAATGCTATTTAACGGTATAAGCTGCAGCTCGGAATTAGACAATATACTGTATAATACGTCCGGGTTCGATAAAGCAGAGTTTAACTTGCTTTTAATAATCTTTACTTGATTTTCCGTAGCCTCGCCCTTTAAAGTTTCCTGCGCTTCAGCCAAACCTAAGATTGCCTGCGCTTCATTGTTAGCTACCGCAAAAGGCTTTTTAAAGCTTTTAGTATTATATGAAAAGTCTTCAACGGTAAAATCATCCCCCGCGCCTGTCATATTAGGTATAGTGTATCCTTTGAAATTTAACGAGCCGTCATCACCTATGCTTGATATACTGCCCTCTAGTATAGCGTTAGCTCTTAGTAAATTTTCGCTGTTTTTTTGAGAATTAGAATAAATTCCCTGATCAAAACCATTTGCGTATTCAACCTTTAAATTAGCTATGCCTTCTAAATTACCGCGGAGCTTTTCCATTTTGCTCATGGCGTCGTTCATTTTATCCATGTACATCTGGTACTCAGGGCTAGTCTTGTCTTTAATTTTAGCCGCTCCGTTCGCGCCTTCTATAAATTCATTGCGGTTGGCTATTACTTGGTCTTTAACGACTGCTTTATCTTCGTCGCTAAAACCAGCTAAATCTACGTCTCCATCAAACTGATCGACATACGCGTTCGTTTTAGCTTGCAGCTCTTGGTTTTTAGCTTCCATTTTATTCTTAGTCTCCATAGCTTTATCATAGCCGGTCATAAATTGACCAACCCGATCTTGAAACTGACCTTGCGATTCTGACACCTTTAGTGCCGCTGCTACTACCCCTGATCCTCTTTGCTTAGCCATCTTAAGGGTTTGTAAAGTTTTCGTAGGCTGCTGTGCCTATATTTTCAAAGAACTTGCTACTTGGTCCACCAAGGCCAACACCCACCGCGGTGCCAACACCCCCAGCCATTTGGCCAATACCTTCCATTCTAGCTTGCTGTGCTGCTAAAATTTGCTTTTCAGCTTCAGATAGCTCTCCAGCATCTATTTGAAATTCTTCGCCTAACAATTGCGCTTTTAACGCTCTGGATTGTTCGGCTCCTGCTCTTTCCATTGACTGCAACCTGCCAGCTTGCCCTGCCGCTGCCATTTGATTTCTTTGTTCTTGTTGACCAATGCTTACTGATGCTTGCTGCGCGCTCTGCGATTGTTGATTTGCTAATGATTGCGCTAATGCGGCAATACCGCTACCGCCCGCGGCTTGATTCATAGACCCCATTATATTGGATAGCCCTTGTGCTTGCTGCTGAGCAGCAAAATCCGCCGCTTGTGTGTTTACGGTGAGGTCTTCCATTGTATTCTCTAGATTAGAATACAAGTTAGATGTATCTTGCGCAAAGTATTTTTGCATAGATTGGTCATAGTCACCTTGAGCTTCTCTACGGCGCGCTAATCTTTTTTTGCCTCCAATGTAGGAAGCCCCAAACCTTGCGGCTCCTTCTACTATATCTCCTAACATATTTAATTAGTTTATAAGTTATTATTACGCATTATTCGCTGCTGATAAATATTTCAGAGTTCACCGCGAACAACTCTTTCTTGTCTGAACTTGAAGTGCTAAATACAGCTTCACCGTAATACCCCAATAAGCCTGATGTATTAACCTGGCTGTTTTTGGCAAATAACATAAAGTTGGGGGCCACAGGTGGCGCACCTGGTATCGCGCTAGTGAGTCTTATAGAGTTATTTACTCTGTCAACAACAAGAACCGTGCCTATGACTCTTAACGTATTACCAGGGTCGTTTGAATAAATAACATCACCGGGCTGCAATGAAACATTAATTTCCCCGTTTATGGTTATTGTAGTACTGCCTGCAGAATGTGCCAGCACGTTGCCTATTCCCTGCACGCTAAATTCTTTTAAATCTATATTAGCTAGCGTAGTAGCATCACCCATTATGTAATTAAAGTATATGCCTTCGCGCTCTTTCCATGTGCTTACTGTTCCGCTTTGTTTATTTGTTGCGATAGAAGCAACCCACCCTTCATCTCCCTCGTACGAGAGAGTCTTAAAGTTTTTAACGCTTGTTGGGGCATCATTGAATAAAGGTGTAACAGTTGTGTCTTCTTGCACTCCATAGAAGTTTGATCTAGTCGCGTTTGAATGTTCGTACAGTTCTCCGTTTTTAAACGTGTAATACTCGTTGTTTAATGATATGCCAGCCTCAGGATCGTAAGATAACCTAGTGTTCCATCCGTCAGACTTTTCTTTAAACGATACGCCTTCGCCACCGACAACAACGTTATAGGAACCAGCGTCTGAATCGTAAGCGCCAATTATGTTTGGGTTAACGTTTGTTTTAAGGGCATCTTGGAAAAAGTAAGACATGCCTTTGTCACTAATGTCTGTAAGACCGTCTCTTGATAATCTCATTACAGCACCTCTAGCTTTGTCGGTAAAGTATGCTCTAAAACCAAAGCTTGCAAAAGACTCTGGGTTTTTAGATATACCGTATTCGCCAACGAAAGGTATTGTTTGCCCTAACACGTTAGCGTTAGAAGTAACGTTAGTATTACCGTCTGCATTAAATAATGCGTCTTTGTTCGCTAGTATTTTAAAACACTTGTCCTCTAGCAGGGCTATTAGATCCGTGTCTCTGGCGTGCAACTTTTGAATTGAACCGTAAGTTGGATTTAAATCTTTAGTTATGTTTTCTGCAATAAGAAACTGATTGGTATTGTTTACACCGCTTGTAGAGTTAAAAATACCGCTAAATATTAAGCTAGAAGCTCTTCTCTCTTCTTCGTATGGCTCATCTAATGTTGAGGATACTCTTACACCATTGCCCATTTGAGGTGCATTAAAATCATCTCTAATGCGATCTGACTCAACCCCATTACCGAAAGAATAGCAATTAAACCAATCTAAAGTATTAACATTGCCCGCGGCTGCGATTAGCAAAGCCTCGCCGACTTCGTAATATATATCTGCATCAGCAATATCATTGGGCTCTGTTTCAAAAACAGCTGGATTAGTGGAAGACAGCACGTCCGTATCAGGAGCAATTCTTTCACTAACTATCTGTATTCCGTTTGGCACAATGGTATCATCGTATGAGGAGGTCATTGTAATTTCATTAAAATACCCACCAAAAGAATTACTTCTTGTGTACGTAGCATTCCCTAGATTCCCACTTGCCGGCACAGACGAAGAAAAAATAGTATAAACACGACTAAAATTGTTGTTAGTATCGTAAAATCTTACATCAATACCGGGCTGTAAGCTTCTAATTAAAACCGTAAGTGCGCTCGAGACAGGGAGGTTCGCAGCGGTAAAAGTCCAGTCAGCACTACCCGCAGTCGGGGCGCTAAAGGCGGGGCCGCTGGTTTTCAGAGGGTCGGTCCAAGCTGCGCCGGAGCTAGCACCCGTACCTGTTGTTATAGTGCTTGCCGTTTCAACATCAGCGGATTGATCAACTATTATATTGGAAGAATTGTTTTTAAACGGAACTTCAACGTTATCTATAAACGTTTGGTTCTTGTTTATTTTAGCAAAAAATCTACCTTGAAATTCCGGCAAAAATTGATTACTTTTATTGTAAAGAATAACTGTTAATTTGATACCATTGTTGAGGTTTTGCAGCCATGTGTCTTGTGAAAGTATAGCCTCCTCTAGCGTGGCTTCAAAAACCTGAGTAACAGTTGTAGAGTCTAGAAGACCTGGTCCGCCGCTTTCCACACTGTAGATAGCTGATCTATAAACACCATCTGTAAATTGTAAACTAGAAAGAGTGTTAAACAAGTTGTAAAAATCTTCAGCATCTCTATTTGATGGCGCAACAAAAGATATCTCTTTGTCGCCAACGGTAAAACCAGAGCCTGTTCCTAACGTTTCCCCCTGTACCTGTGCTACAATAGCGTTTTGGTTTGATATATAATCAGGTGCCTCGCTCCTTACATCTAATATTTTATACCTGTTTTGTGATTTTACAGGTAAGCTAGCATCATGCTGTTTTTTAAGCAGTATATATTCTCCTTCTTGTATTTTATTTACCTCGCTAGACGGGAAGCTTAACCAAACATTACCGTCTTCAGAATCGTAAAATCTATCTAGTGCTAAATTATAATATTCAGCTGTAGGTTCTTTTATATAGTATTTAAAAGCTGTAGCCCAACTTGGCGGCGTTGAATTTAATTGCGCAGTAAAGGTGTTGCTTTTTTCACTATTTTTAATCTCAACAACCTGAGAAGCATCCTTGTTAGTAAACACAGGTGACTCTCTGTTAAATTCGTCTATAAATGTGATGCCTATTTGGTATGTTCTGTCAGTTTTAATAGACTGCAAGCCATATCCAGGGTTAGTATGCACACTATTAACCTGAGCAGCGGTTATATCGACAGCTGCGTTTACATCGTAATTTTGCAAATAATTACCGTATACTATTCTGTTACCAATAACTTCTTGTGATTTAGCTTTTTTAGGTACATTATCCCAAGGTCTTAGCAGTTGAGAAGATTCAACAACATTGCCTAATAACTCATCTGTTATAACAAATGTATTTAAAGCTCCGGCTGACAAATCTATAGTCTGCAGAACGTATATATTATTTGATACAGTGCTTTTGTAAAGTATGTCTATATTCTCAACACCAGACCCCGGAGATTGAAAATTACTTAGCGTTATTTTCCTAGTAACGTTGTCCATACCTTCGTTAAACCCGTTAGAAGAAAGGTATTGAAATTTATTAGGTACAAAAGCAGCTTTAGTAAACGGAGCGTAGGTAGAGTATTCACCATTAGAATATCGCCACCTGTAAGAAAATCTAGGAAAGTCGTTCCTAAATATAGGGTCAGATTCGATAAGCAGCATGCTCCAAGGAATAATTTTATCAGGCACGTTAGAAGAAGCGCTAATAACAGTTAAATCACCGCTTAGCCCGTTGGCTGCAATATTGCTTAAACTACATATAACTTCGTAGTTTTCTATAATATTTGATTCGTTTACAGCTTGGGCTGTTAACGACACTTCTACTATAGAATCAAATAAAACAACAGCGGAAAAGGGAACGCTGGTATATACAGTGCCCGGGGCTACAGGTTTAAAGGTAGGCGTTCCTGTGTTAAAGTTTAGCTGCCCAGTTTCAACAGGTGTTATGCCTGTGGCATTTCCGCCAACCAAAGAGGGCTCTGCTAATACTGTAGCTTGTATATTAGGCGACTTTACAATAACAGTAACGTTTTCTAAAACAAATGGCGCGCCATAAATATTTGTTTGTGTAACAAAATCTGTTGATCCGGCTTTAAATGCCGATATATTTATTACCTTAGGTTCGCTAATATCATCTGTAAAAAACAATAAACCTTCTAATATATTAACACCTGTAATAAGGTTTAACTTATTAAAGTTTAACACACCATTTACATCAACTAGTATGGGAGCTACAATACCTGTGGTTTGATCGTATTCAACAATAGCATCCGTGTTAGAATCTGCTGAATTTAAAAACCAATATATTTTTTCGTTTTGTGAGTCTTTAATAACGCCGATACAAACGGGGTTTTGCAACCCAAATCTTGGTTGCCAAAACACATCTGGCCCAGTGCTTCTTAAGTTCTTTATAGTGTTACCAAGTATATTTTCTACGGCACCTACATCAGATCCTTCAGATGTACTTACCTGAATATTCTGGGCATCGCGATATTGTCCGTTAGGTACCAACCTTTCATCAAGGTCTTTGTTCATTTTACCCTGGATAAATGTATGCTGTAGCTTAGCCATATATTAGTGTTTAATCCACTTGGATTGGTTTCTCATTACTTGTGCTAGTTCAGATATCTTAAGATTAGACATACGCAGCTTAGCGTTGCGCTTTGCTGCTACCATTTCTTTCTTGAATCTAGCTACTTGGTACTCAGGCGTATTAGCTCTTGTTCCCAAAATTGCGTGAGTAATATATTTATACACTGCTTCTTCGGCAAACTTATGCACACGCATTTCTTCTTCTGTACCGAGGCCATCGCTAATGTACTTTAATGTAATTATGCGATTTACCATATCCGAGCTAAAATGCACAATGCCGTGCAGCTGATCTATGTAAAAGACCCCGTTCATTTGCGCTGCTTCTGGTTGTAAGCCATAGCGTCTGCCGTAACGGTACATATTAAACAGCATGCCTTCGTTCAATGCGTTGTCTTTTGGATTGTTATATGGTGCTCCGTAGTAATCTGAATTAAACTTCTTTAGCGTTTCAGATTCATGAGCTTTAAGTATGTTACCGGCATGGTCAAACGTATACGTGTAGTCATTATCCTGCGCAATAGCAGAAGGGTTACTTGAATCACGAATAGGATATATAATTCTTTCAATACCGTTAGCGTCCACCCAAGACATACGTACGTAATTAACGTAATCCTGTGGTAATATCATTGACAAAGAAGGTGGTATTTCTATTTCATATGCTTTTTGCGAAGGTAGCGTATCAAAGCTAAACTCTTGAATAGCGCGCTGCGCGTGAAAGGCCACATCTGTTCTTTTAATCTTGCTTATAATTTTGTCTTCGCCCACATAGGCTATCATAAAATTATTAACCATATCTTTAAGGCTAACAAACTGGTAGTCACCGTAATCTTCATCTCCACTATTCCAAACGCCATCGGCGCCGAGATAGTAAGCTTCGCTAGTTTGATTTAATAATGCCATGTGTTAAGATTTTTCTTGTTGAGTATTGCGCGCTTCTTCTTGAGCGGCTATTTGGTACACTTGCAATTCGCGTGTTGAAATACCGGCAAGCTCTAGTATTTTCATTACTAATTCTGTTTCTTCAGAAGCGTGAAGAGGAAAATCCTGAGAGGTGGAAGCATTGTACTGAGCAACACCGTTAAGTGTATTGTAAGCCCACTCTACTGCCGCGGGTCTTTTAATATAATTACACGTTACACCAGCAGTTAACTCAGCCGCACCATATACTTTGTAGCCGTCTTCACTAGCAACAAAAACAGGTCTTGCATCTGTAGGCTTTGTTAAAGGCGCTTGGTTTATGTATAAAAACTCTTTTTGATTAATTCTTTCGACCTCTATATTAG
>Ga0228674_1001073_pt1 | contig 16932 bp, 30 predicted proteins | sample 1D_rmetaG_FD_189054 | JGI IMG/M metagenome (GOLD analysis project Ga0228674, IMG submission 189054) | Seawater microbial communities from Monterey Bay, California, United States - 1D_r | ecosystem: Environmental > Aquatic > Marine > Coastal | place: USA: California | collected 2016-09-26
TTGTCAAAGAACATAGGCTTATACCACCAACCTGACACACCAATCTCCTTTAGTGTAATGGTTTTGATATTTGCATCAATACCACGTAGGTCGTCTGTAAAGCAAACAAATTCATAAGGAACTGTTAAGTGCCTTTTGCACATGTTATAAAGTTTATTGACATACTCTGATGAATACTTACTGCCATGTTTTAAACAAACTACATAATTTTTAGTATCTTGATTATGTACTTCGATAGTAGAGCTTACCGTTGGCTCTTGCGGAGGTATTACGGCCTCAACCGGGGGATTCTCTTTAGCTAATTTAGAACGTTCTTTTTCAGCTCGGCGTTGATCTTTTTCAGCTCGTCTAGCCGCACGAATAATATTCCATTGTGCTTTAGTGTACTGGCTTTTATCAACCTTGGCCAATTTTATGCCTCGTAAATTGCTGAGTTAGCACCGTGTTCTGCACACTCTACTCGTACACAATAACAACGATTATCTGTTGCTTCACGTATAAGTTTGTCTGCAAAGTTAAATGCATGTTCTGCAAACTTCTCTGCTCCAACACCATCTAGTACCACAACACTACAAAGGTGTTTTGCTTCTAAAATCCTAAAATCATTTAAATGAGGGTCTTGTAAATCAATAACTGTTTTATGATCAAACGTATCTTCTAGCCACTTCTTTAATGGCTTTAGTCCGCCAAAGTCTACTGCCCAGTTTTTGTCATCTAGTTTATCACATCCAAATGTGAATGTAAATGCTAAACTGTAACCATGTAGCAAATGGCAGTGTGAATGCTCTGCGTTAGGTTGTCTAAAGACTGCTGAAAGTCCTATGTTGTGTCCGTATGTTTTTGTGCTATAATAAGCCATATTATTCTCCTATATTAAACGGCGGAGTATTTAAAGAGGGTCGACGCATAAAGTCCTCTGTGATGTTAATGTACTTATTATACTATAAATTATCTATGATGTCAAGTGAAACGTTGTCCAAATTCCACTCTTTTGGTAACTGCCAGTCTTTATTATTGTATATTCTAAATGTTGTTTTTGGAAACCATTCGAACACTTTGGCTATTTGATATATCCAATAACTATAATCAACTGCATGTGAGTCTGTACTACTGTACCCTTCTGTGCCTTTGTATATGTTATTAACTTTGTTATCTGTACTGTATAGATCAAATCCTACTAAGTTTACTTTATTATCTAGTGTTGCACCTAATAGTATTGCATACGGTCCACTACCCCAATGAAACGGATCGTCCATTCTTTGTGTACCTTTTTCAACTAAGTTAGGAAGTGCTAGTACGCCTAATTCTTTGTGCCATCGTTGCCTAGTGTATATATTTGTGTGATGTGGTAATGCTTGTTTAACCATGCGTTTGTCACAACATACTAGATGTTGTACATAGTAATCTCTAAAGACTGCATTACAGCCTATCTTCTCTTGATATATCTTGTCAAGTAGAACGCCGTCACGGCTAGATCCGTTACCAATTACTAACATAAGATTATTTAGTTTGGTTTTACTACTAAGTAAATATTATCGAACGTTTGCGATTTTTGTGTTTTGAATATTAAATGTACACATTCAAACTCACCTGTCATACTAACACGATACTCTCCACCGTTTACCATATCACTAGGTACAGCCATATGCCAACCATTCTCTACTCTATCACCTGGCGCTGTGTTTTGTATGTAACGTTTTGTAAACTTGTTTAGATCATGTGAGTGACTTCCGTCTACTGCGTGTGCCACACCATATGCGGCTGTGCTACTACACTCATATTTCTTTGATCCAACCATATAGAATTCTATGTCTTGCCCTTTTTCAATTGGATTGTTTACTACGTTAATTTGTGTGTCTTGGAATACAAATGCATTATCAAAACTCATGTAGGCAACTCCAAATCCTATTATAGTTACCATACTTAATCCGCTGATTATATTTGCTATAGCCTTCGTTATTATAAACTTTCTATCTTTTGTCATTACTTCTCATTGCCTCAATATCCTGTGCTACGCTCTTAAATTCAGCTCGCACTTCGGCTAAGTTTTTACTAGCCCTGTTTAATGTTTTTACTAATTGTCTGATGGTGTATATTGTCCAAAACCACCAAGTTACTGCTGTTACAGCGAATAGGGCCAACCCTATCCAGAATGCCTGTTCAAAATCTATTATACCTGTAAAAATTAAGCCTGAGCAAGCCACAAGAAAAATCGTAGGAATTACTCTTGCGAATACGTCCCAACGTTCTACTTGTTTCTCTATTTTTTCTTCATCTATCATTATTATTTGCCTCTGTGTTGTCCATAGTTCTACAATGTAAATAAGATTACATCGCATACTATTTACTGCTTTTGTATGTTTGATTAAATCGTTAGTTAACCTGAAATTGAACCAAAACTGCGCCACTCACCTGGAGTGCCAGTTCTAATACAAATCCAACCTAAGTTGCCGCCCGGGGCAGGTGCATCATGCCATACAATGTCACCTTGATTGTAAAGACCAATAGTTGGAATACCGTCACCAACTTCCATCTTTTTGTTTTGAAACTTAACAGGTCCGTTAGTTTCTAATGCTACGCCATTTGATACTGCCGAAACACCAATTCCTACACTGCCTTCAAATACTGTGTTTGAAGATCCTTGTACTTTAAGTGTGCCGCCGCCATCAATAATAAGTCTTGATGTTGTATCGTCTCCGGCGATTTGATTGATTGATAGAAGTGCATTACCTAAACTGTTTAGACCTTCTTTAATTGCAAGAACGTTATCTGCACTTATGTTTACTAATGCTGTCATGCTTCTATCTTCCCAAATTGTTTCCATGTACCAGGTGCACCACTTTCTATACATACCCAACCCATAAAGCCTCCTGCTTGTGGATTATTATCGTATACAATATCACCTTGGTTGTTGTTTCCTGTAGTAGGCATTTCGTTACCTACTGCTAATCTTTTATCTGCAAATCTAATTGCGCCTGCTACTTGTAAATCTACATCATCACCTGGATACTGTACTTTAATACCTAGTGTGCCTTTTACTTCAACACCGCCTTGTTCTTTAATAACAATACGTTCTTTGTTGTCTGTAATTAAACTCATTTTACTTGTAGTGTATGCACCTACTCTAATATGATCAAACTCAGGATCAACTACAAACTCTGCTTCATTACTTGCTACACTTAATTGTGCATTAGGTGCTTCAGCGCCGATAGCAAAACGCATTGTTCCACTGTCGTATGTAACAAATTCATCAACACTTAGATCGCCTGCTATACGTAGACCGTTTAATGTTCCTACAGTTTCAAGTTCACTGTGCTTAACAGTAACACCTAGTTTGTCTGCACTTAGTACAGGAATATTATCTATTTCAATAACTGCATTTCTATGCAGGTCAATTGTATTACTAATGTAGAATCTATCTCCACGCCATACAATTTGTTTGGTTGCTTCACCGTCTTGTCTCCATTGCATACCCATCATGTCAATGGTTCCGCCTTGGGCAGTAAAGTCAATATTTTGTGTAACTTTTTGTGTTGAACTTAGTTCTTCAACATGTAGTTTGCCAGCAGTAAGAATTCCTTGTACATTCAATGCACCACTTACGTCGATGTCTCCTATTAGGCTATCTACGTCCATACTACCTACAGTAATCATATCATCTTCTACAAGCAAACTAGTTCTAGTTGCTTTGTCGTTGATACCTGTACTTCTAAGTAATGTAATTTTTCCGCCATGCACTGCATTACCGCTAATACTGTTTACAGTTGCGGGTGGCATTTCTGCGGCTTGTGTGTTTGCAATGGTCTCAACAGTCGTTGCTAGACGTGCGAGGCCTTCTCTTATATTATCTATCTGGCTCATGTAAGTATTTATCAACTTACCTTCAGAAGCACAGTATCCGCATTTATCCTACCATTAAGTTTAATATCTACAGCATTGATATCTTCTAAGAATGTACGTAGTTTAACTTTGCCTGCTTCTTTAAACTCTTTAAGTTTCTCTTCAGGCTTACGCATTGTCTTTTGTACACTTTCGGATTCTTTAAATCCAATGATAGTAGTACCTTTTACACTAAGTCCACTACCTTCACGTTGCATACCTTGTGGATCTATGTTTTTAGCAACATACTTACCAATCTTACGTGTCTTAATATTAAATACCCAAAGCTCGTTAGCATAGATAATCTCTATTGGGTTAATACTTGCAAGACTATTCTTATTATCTACCTTACAGTATTTCAACTTCTCAACTAGTTTTTCAGCACTCTTAGGTTTACGTTTTCTAGTCTTACGTGTTGCTTTACTTGTATCAACTACTAGTTGACAAGCCATTTGAATATTACCCATTGCTTCAAGTATCTTCTTAACATCGTCTTTATTAAGATGTGCATATGCTTCTTTGAGTTGTTCCAACATGTCTTGTGCATGTTCGTCCATCTTTGCAATTTTAGCCTTACTAGGAAAATTTAGCAGTTCATTATACTCTTGAATCTCTCCGTCGTAGTATCCTGAAATCCTACGTGCATGAGCCTGTGTTACTCCAAAGTTTTGAAAATGTTCTTTAAAATTAAACCCTTTAGGGTCAAACGACTTTGGGTCTGTTATCCACCCATCTAACCATTCTTCAATAGCTTCTGCTTGTATATTTACTTGTTCACGTATACGTTCTTGTATAGTAGGCTGATGTACTTTTGCTTTTTCTTCTTCTACTTCTTTCTTTTGTGTAAGAAGATAAGCACCTTGTTGCATTGCTTCTTCAATACGAGCTTTCAAAAATTTTGTTACAGGAGCAGTAACGCCCATTGTGCCAGCTAGACTTTGCCAATACTCATCATGCTTTTTATTGTAGTCGGGCATGCCGTTCATTAGCAGTTTGGCTGTAATACCAGCAGTAATGCTTAGTGCATGTGTAGGTGCGGCTCTAACTTGTTTAACTTGTTCTTTTGTGTAACCGTTCTTGTCCATCCAAGCACCAACCGCAGGATATAAATCAAGTGGCTTATAATGTTCGTAATACCAAGCTCTTGCATGTTGGGCGGCACGATGAAACTGTTCACCAGTCCATTCTTCCCAACCTTCCCAACTAGGTTCTGTCATTTTAGCACCGCGTTTTAACCTTGGTGCACCACGGGGAGCCTTCTTTTTAACAGCTCTACCTGTGATTTTATTTACTCTAGCCATGTGCCACTCCTCTAATGTGTATAAACAGTATATAGCCGACTTAACAAAAAGTCAAGCATTATTGGAAACTTTTCTTTTGATGAAATGCTCTTTTATACATATTATGCAAGAACAAGTTCATCTTACTTCTAGTTGTTGGACGCTCATATTTAAGTGTGTGCTTCCAATTATCTCTTTTAAAAGGTATTACTTGTACCAATGGTTCACCTGGCTTAATTAGTTTTACAGGATCAGTTAGGTAACAAGGAAAATTAAGATTGTTTAAATCAAATTCATCAGTATCAATAATTGCAGGCATTATTACAAACTCTTGATCAAAATGCCAAAACGGTTGTACAAACAAACAACTATAGCCCGGCGGAGTTTTAATCTTCCAAGGCACAGATACTTTAATATAAGATTTCTTTTTGCCTTGTATATGTACAGGACATTGTTGATTTGAATGAAATGCACTTGGTGCAGTAAACTTATTTTGTAGTTCCATAAACTCACCAATGCGTTCAACAGGAAATACTCTTTCAAGTTCTTCTTCTCCTGTATCTCGATTAGTTTGTGCTATAATTTCTTGTTCATATACATTAGGTATAATGTAACCTGCGGTTACCATATCTCTTACAGGCCAACAGCCAGCAATGGTTGGAACACCATTGTCGTCATTTGCTTTAATACTACTGTACCAGTCAGGTAAACAATCCTTAGCCGGTACAATAGGAAAATTTGTTAAGACACTTTTGTCACCACAAATAAATTCAATATTCATTAAGTGCTTTCGTCCATATTAATACAAACTGCTTGATGTCCTGCTTCAAAATAACCATTGCCTTTGCCGTGTTCTATACTAAGAACTTCTCTTGCTTGGAAACATTCAGTCATTGATGTATGAACACTAACTAGTTCTACAAAAGGAGTTACTTCAAAAAAGTATACAAATACTAAAGTCCACATGTTACAATCCTAGTATACCAAATAGATTGAACCAACCCATTGTTGTTCCAATAATTACGGGTACACCTAACATCATAAACGCAATAATTAAAAATGCTATTCCAGCACCTTTATTATGATAAGGTTTGTTTGGATCACTCATGTTCGCCGCCTTTACCGCGACCAAAACCACCAAAGTATTGTGGCCTCCGCTTTGCAGTTTCAAATGTACCAACAGTAATAGCTACTGCTCCTAGTATCAACGTATGCATTAACATACTGAATACTCCTGCATACATGCTACCTACAATAATACCAAATACAATACACCACATCCATGCTAATACTTGCATAATCATATGTCTTGTGCTAAAGTCCGGAATTACACTTAATGGATTCTTCTCGTGATCCATTACTACGTTCCAACAATTATATACCCATTCTCTCATTGATATAACCTTTCTAAATGTTACCTTTACAGGATAATGTGCATCGGCGACATCGCGCCAATCTATTGCGTCATACAGATCATAAAATGTCTGTGTAACTTTGTGATTCTTAAAATATGCTGTGACCTTATACATTAGATCTTCTCACCAGCTTGAAATCCACGAAACGTTTTGAATCGTGGAAATCTCAAACTGTAAGTGTCACTGTCTTGTGATTGTGTTCGAGCATCTGCTCTTATTTCAATCAACTGACCAATGAGACTAGAACGTTCAGTCCAGTACTCATCACGTTGAGCGTCAGTGAAACCACTCCCACAGTTAAGGCGATAATTGTATCCATCGTCTTCTCCTTCTACTATTACGGCACCTAGTCTTCCTTCGTTACGTCCTGTGCCTTCTTCAACGTCAACGACGGTTAATGTAATTTCAATAAAAGGTTTTGCTTTGAGCCAAGCATGTGTACGTTTGCATTCGTAGGGAGCATCAACATCTTTGATCATAACCCCTTCATAACCACCGTCTACAGCCGTCTTATTAAGCTCTACAAAGCGGTTATTGCCTTCATCAGTACTCAGGTCTACCTCTTCCCATTCACACGCTTGTACGTGCTCTAAGAGGTCTTCGTTTTCCAATACCCAATACTTAACTAAGTTACTACGATATGTTTGTGGTTTATCCCAACCACCTTCTAAAAAGTCTTTCAACGGAATAAAGTCAAACAAGTGTAATACACTATCAGTTGCGGCCTTACCATCTTTTCTATGTACTTGCTTCATGAGGTCTTGAAAGTCTTTGCTCATTACTTCACCATCTAGTACACAATCATATGGACTAGGCTTACGTTCTAACACAGATTCAATCTCTGCAATGATGTGTGGAAAGTTATGAAACTGTTTGCCGTTACGACTAAACAATTCTACCTTGCCGCTTTTACATACTGCAAGTACTCTTACACCATCAAGTTTAACTTCAATTTGCTTTTTGCCTACCATCTTCTTTTCGTGGTTAGCTGAGTCATGTGCTAATGCACAAGTAAATGTTGGAATTGCATACTGTGGAAACTTCTTAGCAATCTTGTTTACAGTCTTTTCACTACATCCACAACGTAGGTCTTTGATTAAGATACGTCTATAAAAGCCATTCCACTGTTCAACTGTAGCAACACTCATTACCAATTCAATAGCATCACGTGCCGCATGTCCTGTAAGCTCTCTATTGATAAGTTGATTGGCAAGTACTTTGAAATCCTTCCAAATAAGACCTTGTCCTAGCTGTGTGTCTTTACGTTCTGGTACTTGCTTTACTCCAAATGTAACAAGTGGATCAAGTGCCATACGTACACCTTCAAAGAACTCATCTAGTCCTTCTTCCATTGCTTCTAGTATCACTTGTTCTTTAGCTAGACGACTGTTGTCTGCTTCTAATTTTTCTATAATAGCCTGCGGTTGCGTTCTCATGTGTGCCTCATTAATTAATTATGTTACTATAATAGCATCAGTATATAACAATGTCAACCACTTTTGGAAGATAAAATTGGCATAGGTGCAAGGAATCGAACCCTGTCTTTCAGATTTGGAGTCTGACGTGCAACCATTAACACTTCACCCATAAAAAAAGCCCCTAATAAAATTAATTACTAGGGGCTTATTGAAATAACTTTTTTTACAAAGTCATGTCAAGACATACCCCCGGATGGTGGCCAACAAGTAATATATGTTGTATTAGTCTGTGACATGTTTTAAAATCCTTTTACTTCTTACTATGTATTTATAATACTATCTTCTATTATAAAAGTCAACCTATTTTTTTAGATTTTTTGTAATCTTGGATCTGAACTTAGTATGTTTTTTTCAGCTCTTGGTCTAGACAAACGATTCTCAGCCATTTTGCGTATAATTGCTTTATGTGCTAATTCTGTTTTTCTTTTTTTACGAGCTAGTTCGAAGTCTTTGTAATTCATAACACTCTCCCTTTTACAGTTAAGTGCGTTCCTTCGCTTAGTGCTACTTCCGGGCTCATTGCCTGAACGTATAGTTATTTAGCTCTAGATTGGTAGTCTTTTATTGCCGCTTTGATTGCATCTTCAGCCAAAACACTACAATGTATCTTAACTGGCGGTAATGCAAGTTCTTCTACAATGTCCATATTCTTAACTGCTGATGCTTCGTCTAGTGTCATTCCTTTAACCATTGTAGTTACTAAACTTGAACTTGCTATTGCACTGCCGCAACCGTAAGTTTTAAATTTAGCGTCTTTAATGATTCCATCTTCTACTTCTATCTGTAGACGCATAACATCACCGCAGGCAGGTGCTCCTACCATTCCTGTTCCTATGTTATCTTTCTTGGGATCAAATGTGCCAACGTTGCGTGGGTTTTCGTAATGGTCAAGTACCTTTTCAGAGTATGCCATAATAGTCTCGTGTAGTTGTATTACACTTATTTATAACTTATTACTGATAAGGATCTAGATCTAGGTACTTACCCCATTCACTGTAGTAATGACGCATACCTACTTCATCGTGTATAGTTCCATTCTCATGTCTGCCATGTAGTATGTTTCTACGTTCAGTACCCGGAGCCATTGAAACACCTTGTCCAGTAACACCTAGCAAGTCTTCGTGCAAGTTACGTCCAAACGGTCCCCATATAGTATTGTGATGATCTATACGTTGCTGTCGCTCTTCGGGTGTGTCGTTTAATAAGCCATAGCCTCTAAACTCTATAAGCACACTATTAGGTCCTAGTGGAGTAACACTATCACTACGATAAGCACTACCACGTAGGTTAAAGTTAAAGCCTGGAAACAAGTCTACCATGTACCATTGGTTTGGTGGTAGGTTAGGAAAACTTAGTTCTCCGCGATCAGTTGCTCCTGCAAACTCCGTATAGTTAACTGTGAAACTACTTACGTTTACATGTCCGTTATCAAACGGAATATTCTTACGTGCAAAGTATTCATCATTAAATCCTGTTACACGATTAAAGTAATGCATAAAGTCGTGATAGAATTCACTATTAGTATCGTGCCATAATTTGTAATTGGTTGGAATAAGTGCTTTATGATAATGGAACACTTCTAGTTCTTCTGTGTCAATAGCATCAGCAATACAATCAAATGCTCCGGCGGTCCATTCTTCAACACTCTGCGTTGGATTAGAATCAAGTGTTACCCATACCATACCTCCGTGCTTTACTTCACAGTATAGTTCAGGCTCACTTGTTATAATAGGTGCTTCAAGTGTTCCAGAAATTTGATATCGTGCATCATAGAGTTTATAGGCCTTAATCCTATCACCTGCATTTACTACAATAATATTTTCAAACGCAATCTGCGATGTTCGATAGTCGCCTTCGTTTCTTATTTCGCTTTTGTGGATAACAGGTACCCATACTTTAGCAAAGATGTTTTTAATCTCTTGTTCAAATATTTCTTGACTGCTATAGCATTCGCTACTGATAGATTCTACTGGTGGTTTTGCTAACCAATTCTTGTGGTTACGTGGTGGCATAAACATTTCTCCTTTTACAATGTTATTTAATATATAATAACACCAAAAAAGGGAAAAGTCTAATTGATTGTTCCTATAAGCTAATAGGTATTAGTTGACTAATAGTAAGGATTATTAAAGTTAGGATCGTCCATGCCATCTACAGCATTTACTTCAGGTACATAATGTTTAAGCATATTCTCTACACCCATTTTAAGTGTAATAGTACTACTTGCACAGCCAGAACATGATCCTTGTAGTAAAACACTTACACGGCCTGTTGTTTGATCGAAGTCTTCAAACTTGATAAAGCCGCCGTGTTGTTCAACTGCTGGTTGAACATATTGATCAATAACTTTATTGATTGTTTTTACTATTTCGTCATATTCTTCTTTGTTCATATTAATATTTATAATAAAAGTTGGCTCTGGGGGAAGGACTCGAACCTCCACGATAAATAAATTGCAGTATATCTATCATATGATTAACAGTCATACGTGTCTACCAATTTCACCACCCCAGATTATTCTTATACCTTGTTGATTTTTTCTAGTGCAGGAATCATACGTGTAATACCTATGCCTCCGCCTACTCTTTGGAAGAAGTCAAACTCTAAAAACTTTTCTAGTTCTGCTACTACACGTTCTTTACCAAATAATTTAAACAACAGCTCCGAGTAAGCTCCGTCTGTAATTGTGTGGAATGTATCTCTCATCATATCAACATCACATGATCTTTCTGCTGAACCAATAGTTTCCATACCACCTAGTATGACATCAATCTTTTTACTTGTTCCACCACCATCGTTTCTACTCATATTCCAAAATGGGCTAGTCATCTCTGGAAAGTCTGTAATCATTGTTTGACCAAAGTCATCCGCCATCTTTAGTTCATGTTCAGCATCCATCTCGTTGATCCAATCAACTCCGTAATGCTCTTGCCAGTCTCTATAAGTCTTTTCTGTAATGTTGCCAAAGCCTAAGTATTCACATAGTTCATACTCCATTGCTTTAAGATCATCAATGCTACCTGGCATTTCAAATTCAAACATTGGAAATATTATGTCATGTCTGCCTGGTATTGCATTTGGCTCTTGTCTATAGGAAGTGGACACACAAAAAAACCCCTTACTATCGGGGCTACTTAATAATTCATGTTCTAGCCACATCTGGCCTGTTTGCGGTAATGGCCAAACCTGGCCTGCGTAATTGTAAGTTGCTACATTGAATGGATCTTCACATGCGGCAAGTATGCTTAGTCTGTTTTGGGTATGGACTTCTAAGAATCCTTTGTCCAAAAAAAATGACCTTAAAAGGCCAACTGTGTTCGTAAATTTACTTGGGGATATTAGTTGCGTCATCTTTTTTCCTTTTTGAGTTGCGACCTAAAAAAAATTTGCTCAAAAAAAATTCGAGCCTATTTGCTTTGTCGAGTTATTTATCTTTTTATGTGGCTGGGTCGATAGGACTCGAACCTATACTCTACGCTACCAAAAAGCGGTGCATTACCATTATGCTACGACCCATTGCCGTTAAATATTAAAGTGGTGCCGGCACCAAGATTCGAACTCGGGACCTATTGATTACAAATCAATTGCTCTACCAACTGAGCTATGCCGGCATATGGCGGAAGATGTAGGATTCGAACCCACGGTAGAGTTACCCCTACGACGGTTTAGTAAACCGCTCCTTTAAACCACTCAGGCAATCTTCCTATTTGTTAGTTACTTAGTAAACCTTAGTGTCTGTTGTTTACCATTGTACATAAAAGTTACAATCGAATGACTGTAAACTTGTCGTTGTGATTCTTCATACCTAGTTTCAATTTGACATTGACGTTGGGTAGTACTAGGAGTACTCTTGTTATTATTACCTCCAAGTATTGCACCAGTCATAGCACCAATACCTGTAGCCGCCGCTTTACCGCCACCTTTACCAAATTGGTTGCCAATAACTCCACCAATTAGTCCACCAATGATAGCACTACCTTGATCAGTCTTTCCTTGGATAACAACATCTTTACAAACTTCAACTCTGTAAGGTGTTTGTTCGATTATAGACTTAAAATGATCTGTTACTGTTTCAGCCATTGCTGATGTAGACATTAGAGTAAGAACTCCTGCTACGATTAATTTATTCATTACTTTCTCCTTTTAAATGCTTAATTCTATCTTTCATCCAACTAATTGCTGTATGGATATGTCCTGTGTCATGTTCTTGTAATTGACTCTGTGCATATTTAACTTCGTCTTCTAAGTATTTGACTCGAATAAGGTTTCCGCTAAAGTCCTTCAACTTTGGTAACTCTGTCATACCTAAAACTCCTCCAACCTTTAGCATTTGTGTCCCAAACAGTTACATTGCCTTCTTTGGTTGCTTTGTCCGTTTTAGGCTGTGCCTCTTTAGGAATGATATCAAAAGACTTTGTACAAGTCATTATACGTTCATTACCGTCTAACTTATTAAATGTAACAACTAAAGTTTCTTTGCGTAGTTGTTCAAGTAGTAACTTTTCTGTAGGTATGCCTTTAAGGTCTGCAACAGTATCCTTTACTTGATTCATTTACAACTCCTCTGCTATACCTAATATTTCAGCAACAAGTAATCCTGCCGCTAACCAACCCCAACTACCTGTAGCTAGGGCCGCTACACAACCTGCAATACGAATTGCACTTTTAACAAGACTAATATAAAAATGTTTCTTGCTTGGATCTTTTGGCTCAGGTGCTCCTGGCATAATAACTCTTTCTGGAATAGGCATTACATCTTCTCCACAATGCGATCAATAAGTCCGTAGTCAAGTGCTTCTTGTGCAGACATAAAAGTATCTCTATCCATGTCTTTAGTAAAGTCGTCAAACGTTTTACCTTTAGTATTGTGCTTAACATACAGTTCAGTTAACATCTTTTTATAATGCATAATTTCATTATAACTAATTTCAATATCACTAGCCATACCTCTTGCTCCACCACTAGGCTGATGAATCATATGCCTTGCATGTGGTAACATCATTCTATGTCCTGCTTCTCCTGCTTGTGCTAAGAAACTACCCATTGAACATGCTTGTCCCATCACAATAGTATGTACTGGTGACTTAATAAATTGCATTGTATCGTAAATACTCATACCATCACTAATAACACCACCTGGACTATTAATATAAAAACTAATAGGCTTACCTGGTGATTGTGATTCTAAGAATAATAGTTGTGATACAATTAGACTTGCTGACATTGAGTTAACATCAGTGTCCATAATTATAATACGGTCCTTTAGTAGTCGACTATAAATGTCATAACTACGTTCACCTTTAGATTCTTTTTCAACAACAACTGGTACTAAATTAGGCATCTTTCCACTCCATTAAGGGATCAACTGATTGCGAGTCGTGCCAGTCAGTTTGATCTTTATTAAACTTACGTGTTGTTACTTCTTTACGTAGCATACCGTCTTTGATTCGATATGTAATTAGTTCTTGTTTAACTACACCTGTAGGTTCAGTTTGAAAAGCACTTACAAGTGGGCCGTCGTATTTTACGTTCATTATCTTCCTTCCTTTACATTGTATGATTCTGGTCCTGGTGTAGTAAATTCGTATCCAAACGCATTACCTACATACACCCTTCCGTTATATTTCATATGGATTTTGTTAGTAGCCATAAACACATTCATAGAATCTTTAGTTCTAAAGTTATCTACTTCTGCTTCTACAATTCTATCGTTGTTTGTACATGTTACCATGCATTTGTTTTCAAATACTTCCATTTTACACCTTATAAAGTTTAACGTAATTAAGTCTAGTTTCGTTTGCACTAAACAATTTGTTTTTTGTTTGAGCTTTTACTTTGCCTTTTACACGTAGCATACTACCTACGTCATATGGAAACTTATTCATAAAGCTCACTAAGTTTCCATCTATAACAGCCACATAGTTATAGCTCTCCCATTGTTGGCTGTAACGTTTATCAAGTATTTTAATAACACCATCAACAACATCTTTCTCTTTGCCTAGGTATTGACTGTCACGATACTCAATACGAATTTCTTTTGTAAGTCCTGTTTCGTGTTTGTCACGTTTTACAAACTCAGGAATAAATGCAATTCTACCTAAGTTGTTCTTTATTACAGTATCCTGTGAAACACTATCAATCATATCACGTTTAAATTCATCTAAGTCAGCAAGTCCTAACATTACATAACGTTTCATCCACTTATGTATTTCTGCTACTTCTGCATAATCGTCTGCTGTTGGCTTAGGCAGAACAAAGTCATTTGGTCTATAGTCAGGATTGAATGCAAACTTAACTATTTCTTTGTTAGAAAAGATAGTTGGATTGTCTTCTGAAAATCTACGTGTGTCTTTTACATAGCCTTTGTTAATACGTTGTGCGGCTACTGCAAATGCTAATGCTTCTTGTGTAGGAACTGTTTTCAATGGTAGTGCATCCTTACTTAAATATCCGTTTTTAATCTTAACATCGCTGATCATAGTGTGCCTCATTAGTTAATTATGTGTATATAATAGCATCAAATACTATAGATGTCAACCTATAAAATGTCGTCTGCTATACCTAAATCAACCAATTGTTTGGCTGTGTAATATTGATCGGACGGGTTCTTAATAAATTTAGTATTGACTTCTTGAACAGTCATACCTGTTGCTTCACGTAGTATTTGCATACATCTCATTTCACAGTTTTTATTTTCTTTCATCTGTGCTTTCATGTCATGCATCTTAGCATCCATATTATCACTATGCTGATGATTCATAATACCAGCGTTCTTACCAATCCAACGATATCCTTTTGTACCACTTGCAAAAATCATAAACCCTGCACTCATTACAGCACCAATACCTACTGTGCTTATGTTGTGATAACTTGTTTTCATTACATCAATTAAAGCAAACATCTCGTATAGATCGCCGCCGGTGGTGTTAACATAAAGTTCAAGTGTACGTTTGGGTTTTTTAATTAGGTTAGCACTAAGTATCCATTTAATGGCTTCACTTATATTTTCGTTAGTAATTTCTCCGCTTAGATAGTGTATGTCGTTATCAAGTAACGATCTATCTACTGCATCTGAGCTGTTCCAACTATCGTATTTAGGCATAATTTATTATATACCTATTTATTACATGTTTGTCCATTTATACTTCCCTAGTTTATTTTCTTCGCAATAACGTACAAATAAGCCTACTTCACGTCCGTGTGCTTCAATTTCCCATGGTAGATCCCAATAACTTAATTTTTTAGGATTTACAGTTTTACCTAACCAAGCCTCTTTACTTGGGTGCAACTCACGTCTTGCATATTGTTTAACATGTACCATTTCGTGTGCTACAGTTTCAAGTAACTGACGCAAAGGTAATGTCCGATCAATCTCTAGTTCAAAGGTCCTATTATTTTCTAATTCTAAACAGTAACCTAATGCACCTGTAGGATTACACAAATGAACAAAGATGTCCAAATTATACAAACGTGGCATTAATTTATTAGCACAGAATTCGACCATGCTTTTAGTATGTTTCTTTTGGGATTTTGAACCGCCAACTACTTCTACAAACATGATCACTCCTAACTAATATATACAGTATACACTATAATAATTAAAAAGTCAAATATTTTGGTTACAAAGTATACTCAAAGTTTTGGCAAGAATTATGCTTTTCTAACAGTTCTGCACCATTTCTTAAATGAAAACGTTCTGCCATATCAGTTAACGGACTGAGTGTTATAAATCTTTCAGCTCGTTTTTCATCATGTAACTGTTTTGCAACAGTGTTTACTATTTCTCTGCCGGCACCTTTTGAGTAACTCCATACTGTATAAAATACTGCAATATTTCCTCTTTGTCCGTCTTGACATGCTTGTTGACTGTACAAGTCTAATTCGTGTTCGTCTTTAGGAACTTCATTAGTATAAGCAACACAGATTACTGCTTTTATATCGTTATCTGGAAAATGCTGTTCTGCATACTTGTCCTCGTATAGTGCATAGACTTCTCTATGGCTACTAGTTCTAAAGTCAGCATCTAAGTGCGGACGAACAGGATCGTCCTTTATAATAGTATCAACTATTTCTTTACCAATATTCGTTATCACGTTGTCCTCTTTTCAATGGTAGTGCTTTGTTATATTTAAGTGCAAATAATGTTGCCTGCTTGTCATCCGGAATATCAACATATATATCACAACGACAGTATATATCTTCTGGCATTGTTTGTGATTTAGATCTGATTAAAACTAAATCATAACCTTTGGTTGCAACGTGCTTTGCAAGCTCTTCTCCAAGCTCTCTACGTACCCAAAGGTCCTCCATACTTTTATGTGCATGGCTCCATTTATATTCACACTGGGCTAGAAAAAATCTCAACTGATATCTTTCCATTTTGTATATGCTTCTTCAAATCCTTCTAAAGCATATTGGGACCTTTCATGATTGCCCCATATTCTTTTAAAGTAACCGTTATATGATTGTTTCATAGTTTCAAATTCTACTAGATGTCCTTTAACCATATAAAACATTCTTGCGATTTCTTTTTCATCTACATCCATTACCACCATCCTATAGCTTTAGTGTTTCCTGCGATAATCATTAAACATGTAAACACATGCAACACAATCCAAAATGTTCTAAAGGCTAGTGCTTTCTTTACATCAGTTTGTGTAATAGGAAGAAACTCTGGCTTGTCGTTATCGTCCAATCCAATAGGCATGCCAACGGTCCTGGCCCATACTCTAAGCCATCGCCGTTGTCCGCTCATTAATGACTACTCTTGAGGTAGTCTAAACAATTCTTTGGTGTTGACTCCTCGTAAGGATCTTCGTCTGCGCCTTCGTTGTTGATGCCAGGTTCCTGCCACCATTGCTCAATTACACCGTCATTGAC
>Ga0228674_1001078_pt1 | contig 16910 bp, 9 predicted proteins | sample 1D_rmetaG_FD_189054 | JGI IMG/M metagenome (GOLD analysis project Ga0228674, IMG submission 189054) | Seawater microbial communities from Monterey Bay, California, United States - 1D_r | ecosystem: Environmental > Aquatic > Marine > Coastal | place: USA: California | collected 2016-09-26
ACAAGGTGAGAGATATTAACGCTGAGTCTGATGATGTTAATAGATACACTATGGATTATTTAACGAAGATCGAAGTCTTTGCTAAGAAGTACGATGTGTTAGTATTTGTTGTTGCTCACCCAACTAAGATGTATAAGAATCAAAAGACTGGCGAAATTGATGAGCCAACAATGTATTCAATTAAAGGTGGAGGTGAATGGTATGATGCAAGTTATCACGGTTTATTAGTGCACAGAAATTATGATCTTAACACTGTTAAAGTAAAGATACTTAAATGTAAGTTTCAAAACTTAGGAACTAACGGCGCTGAATGTCATTTTACCTGGGATAGAAATAGTGGGTGTTATATTCCTCATACACCAGCTGAAGATCAGAATATGCCTTGGGAATAGATGCCTAGAAAAAAAGCATCAATGATGGGTTATTATAACTCAGATGAAGACGATGAGGCTGCTCGTATGTGGTGTAATAAGAATGGTATAAGGATTTATCCTAAGCCTACTATTAGAGGAACACCTACAAAGTGGTGGCTAATAATCGAGATTAACAAGAACATAAACCAATCGCCAGAAGAATATCCTAGGAATAAGGTGTGGCAGAAGATGTATGAATTTTATAACTATTATTTTAAAAAATATAACAAATGACAAAAAAAGAAATAGAATTTAGAGATCCAATAATTGAGAAGGTCGTTGACCAATTAGTTAGTAGATCAGATGTTGGCTTCAATAAGTATAAGGTCACATTAGATGGCGACAATTCAAGTTTATTAACTTGGTTACAACATTTGCAAGAAGAGCTGTTAGATGCAGCTAATTACGTTGAAAAAATTAAATCAGTATTAGCAAATGATTAACATACAAGATGAATACAAAGCGCTGTTATCAGCTATACTTCATGGAGGTAGAGCTAAAAAAGATCGTACAGGAACTGGAACTAGATCAGTCTTCGGAAGGATTATTGAACATGACATGTCTCTTGGATTCCCACTCCTTAATGCAAAACGTATTAGCTTTAACGCAGCAAGAACTGAACTACTATGGATTCTTAACGGTAGGACAGACTTAAAGTATCTTGAAGATAATGGTGTTAAGTACTGGAGACCAGACTATGAAAGATCTAGCCGTACAGATGAGACGTTAGGGCCTGTGTATGGTAAACAATGGCGTAACTTTGATGGAGTAGATCAGCTATATCAATTAGTGCATGATTTACATTACACACCTTACTCCAGACGATTAATGGTTAACGCATGGAATCCAGCTGATATACCACAAATGGCTTTACCTCCTTGCCATTATGGCTTCCAAGTATATGTTAATGATGGTAAGTTAGATTTAATGTGGCAACAAAGATCTGCTGATGTATTCTTAGGTTTACCATACGATATTGCAATGTATGGAATATTATTAGAGTTGTTAGCTAAAGGAGCTGGATTAAAACCAGGTAGATTGATTGGTAGTTTGGGAGATTGTCACTTGTATAATAACCACATTGATCAAGCTAATGAGTTTATAGAAAGATATAACAATCCTCAGTGTGCTGAATTAGAATTAGATTATGGTTTGTTTAATGATACTGCTGGTATTTTACACATACCTGAATTAAATGAAATAAGAATAAATAATTATAACCCTTTGCCTAGTATAAAAGCTCCATTGAGTGTAGGCAAATAAAACAAAACCCTATGAGTAAAACAAAATCAATGTATTACGTTTATCACATACCCAAAATTAAAATAGGTATGACTAAAGATTTAGGAGACAGAGTCTTTGAACAACAAGGCTATGAACCTGAAGAAGTTGAGTTGTTATTTGTATCAAGAGATATGGCAGCAGCTTCTAAAAAAGAAATAGAATACCAAAAGTTTTATGGTTATCCAGTAGATAGACAAAGCTACAAAAGTTTAATGAAAAAACAAAAGCCAAAAAAGAAAGCTATGAAGAAAGATAAATTTAAAATTAATGTTACTGATATGACTACAACCTTCCCATGTTATGCTAGGGAAATAGTATCTTATCTTATGGACAATCGCGGCCGTATAATTGAATTAAATGACGGACAAAAGTTTGTAGTTAATGATACATTAATTAACTGGTGCAAAGATAATGCTAGAACGTCAATGTATAATAACGATAGATGTTATGTGTATAATAAGGCATTAGCTAAAGCTGTTAAGGAAGATATGCCTGCTAATATAGCTGAAGCTATGGAAATGCAAGTTAATTATGAATATGTTTCTACAAGTTGTGGTAAATGTATATTTCCAGCTATAAGATCTTGGGCACACGAGCGCGGTCTTTATGAAAAAGGGGACGTTAAAACACAATATGTTAAGCTGCAAGAAGAAGCTGGAGAAGTTGCAAGAGCAATTATTAAAAACGATATACCTGAATTAAAAGATGGTATTGGCGATATGGTTGTTGTATTAACTAACTTAGCTCATTTAGCTGGCTTAGAAATTGAAGACTGTATACAAAGCGCCTATGACGTTATAAACAAACGTAAAGGTTCTATGATTAACGGATCATTTGTAAAGAATGAAACGCTTTAAAAGATCAAAGAAAAAAGGTCCCGTCCGTGCAAAAAAAGCTACAGCGGATGGGATCGAATTTCGATCAGGTTTAGAAAAGCATACATACTTAGCTTTGAAAGATGCTAAGTTATTTGAAAAGTATGAAGAGGAAGTGTTTCAAACTTTAGAAGGTTTTCGTTTTCCTAACATATCATTTGAGAAACAATCAAATGGTAAAGGTGATATGAAAGACAGAGGCCAAAAGAAAATACTGGGCATTAAATATACTCCTGACTTTACAGGTAAGGATTATATAATTGAATGCAAAGGAAGAGCTAATGAACAGTTTCCACTACGCTGGAAGTTATTTAAGCTTTGGTGTACGCTAAATAATGAAACTAGAACTTTATACAAACCTCAAAACCAAAAAGACGTAGCATTAATGATTAAACTTATATTAGATGGTAGGAAACAATAAACGATTAGCTCGTAAAGCTTATGGCGAACGGCAAATAGCTAAGTGGGTTAAATGGTCCTGGAATAATAAAGGCAAGATCTCCTGGAAAGAATTAGTTAAAAAACAAGATGAATATAAAATAAGAGTATTATAAATGAACAAATCAAACAGAATATTAAGTGACATAACGGTATTTATGAAATATGCAAAGTACATACCGGAAACAAAGCGTCGTGAAACATGGGATCAGCTTGTGTTTAGAAATGAATCAATGCATATAAAGAAATTTCCAAACTTAGAAAAAGAAATAAGATTAGCTTATGAAGATGTGTATAGCAAAAATATATTACCAAGTATGCGTAGTTTACAATTTGGCGGTAAGCCTATCGAGATATCTCCTAACAGGATATACAATTGTGCTTACTTACCGGTAGAATCCGTAGCTGCATTTAGTGAAACGATGTTTTTATTATTAGGCGGAACTGGAGTAGGATACTCTGTGCAACAACATCATGTAGCTAAATTGCCATCTGTAACCGTGCCGTTTGAAAAACGTACAAGAAGATTCTTAGTAATGGATTCAATTGAAGGGTGGGCTGATGCTATTAAAGTATTGATGAAGTCATATTTAGGTAATAAAAGATCGTCAAGAATTGAATTTGATTACTCAGATATACGCGCTAAAGGAGCAAGGCTTGTAACATCAGGAGGCAAAGCGCCTGGTCCCCAACCTCTTAAAGAAGCTATAGTAAAAATAACTGGTATATTGGATTCATTAAAAGATGGAGATTATTTAAGCACAGTGCAAGCTCATGATATTATATGTCACATTGCTGATTCAGTTTTAGCAGGAGGTATTAGAAGAGCAGCTTTAATATCTTTATTTTCATCGGATGATATTGCAATGATTGCATGTAAGTCTGGTGATTGGTGGGAACAAAATCCACAACGTGGTAGAGCTAACAATTCAGCTGTGCTAATGAGAGATAAGTTAACCAAAGGTTACTTTATGGATCTGTGGAAACGTATTGAGTTATCAGGCTCAGGTGAACCAGGGTTTTATTTAACTAATGATAAAGATTGGGGAACTAATCCATGCTGTGAAATTGCACTTAGACCATATCAATTTTGCAACTTATGCGAAGTTAATGGTTCGGACTTAGATAACCAAAAAGAGTTTGATAGACGTGTGACTCACGCGGCTCTTATAGGTACGCTACAGGCTTCATATACGAGCTTTCATTATCTTAGAGATATATGGAGAACTACAACAGAAAAAGATGCTTTAATTGGCGTTTCAATTACAGGGATTGGATCAGGTAGAGTACTTAAATTAGACATGGATAAAGCAGCTTTACTTGTTAAAGCAGAAAATAAACGTGTTGCAAAATTAATAGGTATAAACCCATCAGCTAGATCAACAACGGTTAAACCAGCGGGAACTACATCATTGACGTTAGGAACGTCATCTGGTATTCATGCTTGGCATAATGATTATTATGTAAGAAGAATACGTGTAGGTAAGAACGAGTCAATGTATAAGTTCCTTGCTGAAAACCATCCTGAGTTAATTGAAGATGAATACTTTAGACCTCACGACACAGCGGTAATATCTATACCGCAGAAAGCGCCAGAGGGATCTATGCTTAGAACAGAACATCCTGTAGAATTATTAGAACGTGTAAAATTTGTATCTGAGATGTGGGTTAAACCGGGTCACAGAGGTGGTAGGAATACACATAATATATCCGCTACCGTATCTATCAAAGAAGATGAATGGGATATGATTGGTGAATGGATGTGGGATAATAAAGAATTTTATAATGGTTTATCTGTATTGCCTTACAATGGAGGCACTTATGTACAAGCGCCCTTTGAAGATATAGATGAGACTAAGTACAATGAAATGATGGAAACATTAAAACTCGTTGACATTGCAAGAATTGAGGAAGAAGATGATGAAACGGATTTGTCAGGAGAACTTGCCTGCGCTGGAGGAGCATGTGAAATTACTTAAATTAAAAAAAGCCGTTACTTAATTGTAGCGGCTTTTTTATTATAGAATTTTTAAGGTGTGGTAGCCTGTTTTGTTTAATTCTATTTTAATCGTAATTTTTAAACATTAATAAATAAAGTAGTGAGTTCCATTTGCTCATTAACCATATAATAAATTGTTTGAACTTTGATTTTTTCTTTTGATCAGTCATAATTATTTTTTTTTAGGTTCCGTAATCTAATTCTTTGAATCTACCATTAACAGATTCAAATGTTGTTTGCATATCTTTAGGTAATAAATCTATTCCCATAGCCCACATTTCTATTATTGCAAGCATTAAATCAAAATTGTTTTTATGATAAGAAGTGCCAAATATAGAATTTATTCGATGTTCAAAACTAACTAAAACATCATACCTAAATTTTTCAAATAAGTCTACTATGTATTCTGCATCCTCTAAGCTAATGCCTTTTCTTCTCCAGTGATCTTTTATTTGTTCGATATATTTTTCGTGAAGCTTATTTTGTAATTTAGTTATTTCTATTTTTAATTTGTCTTTTTGCATAGTTTCTAAACTTTCATCAGAAATAAAATCTTTAAACCCTTTGTAACAAACGTCTGTTTTAAAATTAGCAAAATCAGAACACATTTTTGTTTTAGTAGCGTCAAACTCTCCATGAGTATAAAATTTAGTGTTTTTGACTTCATTTTTAACCCTATATAAAGTGTTAAAAATATCATGACTTTCTAAATTTTTTATTTTAAACGCACAATTATTCTTTTTTTTCTTTATAGAAGGCAAAGTTATATAGTTAAAAATTTTATCTTTAAATATAAATGCTAATGCTATGCACAATATTATTATTGTTGCTAACACGGGGTGGTCTACCGCTTTTAAAAGCGAGGGTAATATATCGTTCATAAAAAATTATTTCAAAGAGTTTTTTCTCTTCTTTAGGTTCTGGTATTCTATTATAGCTTCTATACGATCAGCTTCTTTTTTAAGTCTACTTATTTGTTTTGAAGAACGTCCTAGTCTTTCAAGTATATCTACTTGTTCTGCCTTTGTAAGCTTTTTAAGATCATACCTTCTTAGTTCTGTGGGATTCAGATCTTTCGTTTCTTCTTCAAACTTTTTCTCCTTCTTAATTGCTTTTCTACGGTCTTCCTGCTCTTGGTAGTCAGCTTCCTTTTCTTCATCACTTTGCAGCGTCCACAATGAATGACCGAATAACAAACCACCTGCTCTAGTTAAATCACTTTGAGCATAATTTGCGGCATCGATCATATTAGCAACCTTTTTTTGTGCTCTGTCTAAAGGTATGTTAAGAAACGCTGCTGTTTGACCTAATATAATCACTCCTGGCATTTTAGCATAGTTTTTAAATACGTTACCTTCATTCACATCGAACAAGAAATCCTTATTATAATCAATAGCTCTCGTAGTGGTGTATATCTTTGAAAATTTACTACCTACTGCAGGTATAATACTAGTTAAACCTTTAATAGCAGCAACATCATACTCAGGTCTTTTCTTTTTAGTTTCAGCGTGTACATTCATAAAGGTTTGTTTCAAAGCATTAAGAGCATTACCCCATATTCCCATACCTCTTAACCAACTACTTAGCACTCCATTAGCAATTCCTACTTTTTTATTGTAGTCTAACTTATCCTCTTCCTCGTCATCACCGAACAATGTTCCGTATACCGCAGTAAGCATTGCTCCTTGAGCTACCGCGAACAGTAAGTTTTGAGCTAATCCGTAGTAAGCTATGTTATAAAGGTTTTTACCTTTGTTACCACGACCATTTACAAGATCCAAATAGGCTTTTTGAACTAAACGATTGTATTGCATTGGAGTATTAGCAAAAGCTAACATAAGTCTCCCACCTGTACTTGCTTGTTGCTTGCTAATTTTATCTGCTCTACTTGATTGTTGTGACGACTGAGCGTGTTCTGTTGTTTCCAATAAAGCTTGCTCTTTTGCCGCTTTAGGATCAACTCCTTGCTTTATAAGTTTATCGTATGCATTTCTATAGTAAACAGCACCACCAAGTGCAATAGCTCTTGAATCCGCTGCTTGTGTAAATACATATCCCCACTGCAAGAATCTTGCTAGCTTACCTTGTAATCCTTTTCCTTCAGCAATACGAGCAATGTCAGAATCGTTAACGTCCATCTTAAGCGCGTTACGTCTGTCTAAAAGAAAATCAGTGTTCATCAACATCTTATAGTCTTTAGCAAGTGTAGGCATCTTAGTAAACATGGTCTTTAAACTTTTGCCCCAAGTGTTATCGCCTGCAGCCATAAAGTTAGTTGCTGAAAGTAATTGTAATCCAGCTGATCTAGTGTTAAGGAACATAATGTTTCCTACAGCACCCGCTATAAATTGGAGCATAGCTTTAGTGTCACTATCTAAACTTTGTGTGCTGTTTCTACCAGTCTTCATTCTTTCTATAGAATTCTGTAGCGCAGCAACATACTTAGTACCATGTTGTACTCTTAGTTTATTTATATTGTCTTCCGAAAAAATAGTTTCAATTCCTTTACTCCAGAATCTAAGAGCCTCTTTCCTTTTAGCTTTATTAATACCTTCAAGGTAATCTGTCTTCAAACTTCCTGTAACCCAGTTTTTACTAGGATTAGCAAACTCTTCCGGCAATGTCTTAGCCATAAGGTTAAGCGTGAAACGATATAGCTCATCGCTTTGTTTTACATGTTCAGCTAAGTCTAATTCATTTTGCTCAGACAAACCAGGTACTTTAATACCTTGCTTTCTCCACATATAAACTCTTACTGCGTCTTCACTAGTATAAGTTATGTCTTTACCGCTTTCTGTCTTTAATGTTACCTTACCATTTAAAACTTTATCACTAATTCCATTATTAACTTTTATATCTCTATAACGCTTAGCCATTTTAATCCTAGCCTTTTCAATCTCTCTCGAGGCAATAGCAAATGGCTTTAATAAGTTTTCTTCATACAACCTCATCATAGCCTCACCTTTTTTACCTTTTGGTAATGTTCTGTAAAGTAAACCTAAGAAATCATCAGCTCCAGATTCAACTAAGTAACCTCTAGCGATTGCTTTAGCTCTCGATTTTATACCTTTACTAACCTCGTCTCCAAGCTTTTGCGCTTCTACCTCGTTAAAGGTGGTGTCAGGATCAACACCTGTCACTTCTGAGTATAAGTCATTCCATTGTAAATCAAGTTGTCTAGTTGCTTTGTCTAATAAAGTTTGACCTTCACCGTCCACATCAAACACATCAAGTAAATCTTTTATATACTTGGGTTGACCTTTACTTTTAGGTGTTTTATCGATAATAGTCTCAGCGTCTACAATACCGTTTATAGCTCTATCTAATTTTTTAGATTCTTTTACAACCTTTGCCTTATGGAATGTGGTTTTTCCAGTTTTTGTATTTATTGTTGTAAAACTATTTCCGGTACTTTCAATCGCTAAGTCGATTGTCGGCCTATCCATTCTATCCCACCAGTTTTGTTCATTCGAACCTTCGTTCCTAAGGCTTAATAGCTTACCGTCTTTGAAAGCAATTTTCCATCCACCTGGACTTCCGTCTTTAGGTTTGCCGTACATTTGCCACAGTTCATTGTTCAATACTTTAGGTATCGGCCCTACATCAGGCATAGGTGGCCAGTGTATTGCTCCACTATCGTAAAATTGTTCTTTAGTCTGAGTAGGATCTTTTAGCTTGTACCAGACTTGATTCAAGGAAGGCAAATCCTCCCCGGTATCTTCGTCAACGTCAGTATATTCAAAGTTCTGTATTAAAATAAACCCGGGTCTTTCTCCACCTTCTACTAATTCTGCCATTTCCTCCTGAGACAAATCACTGTCTATATTCATTAAACGAGCTTGGCTATTGTATTGCTTATAGGTTTTACCTCCTGCTACCTGCTGGTTAAATTCAATAGACTCTACCACATTGAGAGGTCTACGATTCTTATAATATTCGTCAAATGCAGCATTTTGATAGCCGGCAGGATCTTCATTCCATGCAACTACGCACCAAGGATTAGATTTCTTGCCCCAATTAGTGTCAACAGCATTTCTAACAGCCTTTTGACCTGCTTTAGTAGAATCTACATCATAGATAGATATGTCGCTGTTTGGTACGTCAGTTTTGTTTGAAAATTCTTTTACCTCATCAGGATTAACTCTTTTAGCTTTTGGAACAAGGTCGTAGCTTGCTAGTAACTCATCGACGTTTTTAAAAGTAAAAGGATCTATTTTATTTTGAGCAGCAACATGTAAAGCGTCTACAATTTTATATCCGTCTTCTGGAAATCTTATATGACTATTAGCAAGGAAGTGAAGAGCCATTTTCTTGGCCTTAGTTAAATCTGTTGCCCCTATTTGTTCCTGTTGCACAGCGTTCCCCATATAAAAAAAAGCCGTATCTATTTGTTTTTCTATATACCCGCTATTTACTTCAGCGTCTGTTATTGTCCCGCCTCCTCTTCTTTTGGCTATTATAGCAGAATACTGTCTCTTTAGTTTTTTAGATTCTTTGACAATGGCTTGTTCTACTTTGCTTTTAACGCCGTCTATGTTAAGAGCTTCTTTAACCGCCATGACGTTTTTAATATGGTCATCAGCAAAAAAGAAATCATTATAACCTTCAGCTGCTTTACTTGTTATCCAATCACCTTTAGCCTGAGGATTTGAATCAGCAAGCCCTGTAATATTCTGTAAAGGAATATCAAGACCAAGACCACTTAAAAATTCATGTATAGCATATTTTGAATTAGCAGGTCTAGCTGTTAGTATGAAAACATTTTCATTACCGAACTTAGATACAAGGTTTTTTGTTTTTTCAAACAAAGGGCCTTTCTTGCCGTCTACGACTTTACTGAATTCACTAAAATCCCACTCGACACCTTCCTTAGTCATTCTGTCACCGTCTTTAGCAAACTGCTCAGCTGTCAATTTACCTTTCTTGCCGTTAGGCAATGTATATAATACTTGGCTAGCTGTTCTGGCTAATGTATCATCAAAATCAAGTACGCTAATACCTTTTCTTTTAGCATCAGATTTTCTAGTAATAGCTAAGTCTGTAGCTAATTGTGCGTTTTCAGCACGCTTAGATTCCTTTAAGCTATTTCTTTCGCCTACTACATCAAAGCTTTTTAACTTATACTTTTTTAATAACTCTTTTATTTTTGGAGTATATCTAGCTTCAGTACCTACTTTTGTAAGTAGATCATCAATCTCTTTAGGTATTACATCTAAGTATAACCCGTCAAGGAATTCTTGAATGTTTTCAACATTACCTCGAGCATATTCTTTTAGTGTTTCTTTAATTATCGCTAGTGAGGTAACATGCTCTAGCACCGTTGGACCATCAGATTTGTATACGTTTCTAAGGTAAGATATTCTTCTTAAGGTAGCCATCTGGCCAATAGACATAGCTTCTATAGCAGCAATTGCATCGTCAACAGTTAACGCTGTATCTATAACATCTAACACTACCTTTTGAAGTTTTTGAACTTCATTTATAGAATCTAAACCATAAGCCTGAATACGATCAAATGCTTTGTTTTTTATCTCAAGGATAGTTGTAGGATTGTTTACGAAGTCTCGCTTTCCGTCGATTACTTCGTATACATAACCTTTATTACCTCTTTTTTCAAGTTCAAATCCTAGTCCTTCAAAATCAACTCCTTGACCTTCAAGCATCTTAACCATCTGCTCGTTAGTAGACACCTCTTGATAACTATCGTTACGCCAAGCTCTACTAAATGCCTGTAAAAACTGTCTTACATCTTCTTTATTAGAATTCTCATTTAAGTTACCTACAGCTTTTTGAAAACCTTGATCTCTATATAACCATTTGTAAACTTTACCCCAAGCATCACCTAATTTATTTCGAACATCTTCTAATGTGGCATCAGCTCCTAACTTATCGAAATTATAAGCAAGCTCAGCATTAAATATTTTTCTTCCTTTCCCACCTAGTATTTTACCAGCTAGCTTAGATACCATTTCTAATTGCTTAATTGAGCTAGGGTCTTTCTGTCCTTTGAACCATTTATCAAACGCAACTCCTAATTCAGGTGTTATAATGGTAATTTTGCTAAGGTCTAGCTTTTTACTTTCCATAAGCACATTCTTACCTGCGGCAATATCTTTTATAGTCATAGGATCTAATCCTACAGCAGCTGATCTACTTAGCTCGTTAGAAACCATACGGTTTAACGTTCTCATAACACCAATAAAAGTCTGTCCTTCTGGCGATCTACCAGTAATACCCATTTTCATTTTAGCTTTACCGTCTGTGTCTACGAACCCACCAATACCATCTAAAACTTCTTTATATGTAAGCCTACGAAGGTTACCGGATTTATTACCTACACCTGTTGTATTTCTTTGTATTTTGTCAAAAGCTAATTTTACCACGTTGTTGGGTACACCTGTAGACTTACCTTTAGATCTACCTTTACTGCCGTCTATCAAATACTTATAATCCTCAGCGGATAGTTGAGGTAAGAACTTAAATAGGGTTTGTAGCATGTTCTGATCTGCAACCCGCTCAACCTCGAACCCTTTACTTTGCATTTCTTTAGTGAATGCTTCTGCAGTATCGATTTCTGTACGCTCTTCTATTGTAATGCCATCTTTAGTTAGCTTAAACACTGCGTATGGCTTCGTAATCGCGTCCATAGCCTTCTTATAAGTTTCCTTATTTAGGTTAGGCGATCTAGATATTCTTTTATCGAATATACCTACTGGTATATCGAACATCTCAGCTAATACCTCGGCCGTAAAACCAGGTAGCTTGCTAAAGCTTTCTACAGGGGAATTACCTTTGTTAGTTTTCCAGAATTCCACTGCTGCATCCATAGCTTGCTTATAACGAGCTCCGCTAGCTAACAATGAAGATATTTTAAATTTACCTTCTACACTCATCTGTAATCCACCCTCGTCGAACATTGTATCTTCTGTTCCGATGTTGTTAGACACATTGTCAAATTGTTGTGATATACCTTCGCTAGCACTAGCAACACCTAAGTCAGTGGCTAATGTTAATAATCGTAATCCACCACGATTAAATATAAGATCCTCAACATCGTTGATTGTCTCTTCTCCCTTTCTGTTAATAGTGGTTTTCTTGAACTCGTTAATAACCATACTAGTTATTCTAGCTTGAGCTGCACTTTTGTATGCATCTCTACCTCCAATAACAGCAGCAGCTTCTTTAGGTATTTTGTCATAAAGTAGCTTAGTAAAAAACGTAACAGCTTTACCAATAGGTTTTTCCAACCTATCTAATATTTCTGTTTCAATTCGTTGTAACTTAGCAGGTTTAGTAGTTCTAGTTGGATTATCTTTAATCTTCTTTACAGCTAAAGCTTTCTCTGTTCTAGTCATTTCTGATTCAGGCTTAGCTTCTATTTTAGCTATTTTAGCTGCGTCAGTTTCTTTTTCTCTAGCTGATAACTCTTTATTCATTGACTGAGCTTCTTCTATTAATGGTTCGATCTTTGCTTTAGCGTCGTCAGTAAGTGAATATTTCTTTTTGGAACGCTCTTTCTTTTCTCTAACCTTTTTCTCAGTAGGCTTATCTTCTGGTGTAACCTCAGGGGTAACCTCCTCACCTGCATCAAATCTATTTTTAGCAGCTTCTACTTCTTTAAGTGCTTTTTCCACCTCCTCTAACAAAGCATCGTTATCAGGTGCATCTTCCCAAGCGTCAAGAGCATCCTCGTAAGCTGCATCAGCCTCTTCTAAGGTCATAGGACCACTAGGCTTAGCTTTACTGCTTATGCTTTTGTTTTGAGCCGCCTCCGCGTCTTTAAGTTCGTTTATCTGCTGGTTTATACCTTGCAACTTGTTGTCTCGTTCTTCAGGATCCAAATAAGGATTATCCTCTGTAGCCTCTTTTCTGTCAAGTAGTTTCCTCATTTTAGGACTCATAGACTCCTTAACTTCTGCTTTCTTTTTAGAGCTTTTTTCAGTTGTTTTAACTTTAGATATCGTTTCCTTTAATCTAGCGATATCAATGTCTCCATTTCTTAAGCCTTTAGCCAGCTTAACCGCAAAAGCAGCAAAATCATCTACACCTCTAAAGTTATAATCGTAAACGTCAGTGCCTACCGCATCTTGAATCATCTCAGCCATCATTCCATTTAGCGGAACGTTTTTAGACGATGTTAAATCAATCCTGTTTTCATTAACCATTTCAAAAAACTCCATAAGAGCTTCTTCTGCAACATCTGTTTTATCATAGCTTGCGCTTTTTTCATAGCCTTGCATTGCAGTTTCCATTCTAGCAGAAAGAGAGGAGTTGTTTTCTTTTAACCACTTCCTTACTTGATTACCTATTTCTAATAATTTGCTTCGGTCCTTACCTTTAAAAATTAGGTCCATGTTACCGTGACCCAACTCGTGTTCCTGTATGAACTGTTTGTTGTTGTCCGCTTCAGCTTCAATAATAACATAAGGAAGAGTTCCTCCGTCTTGAGTTTTTACACTTGCTCCGGCACCCCCTCTTTCTATAGAAGTTATAACTCTTTCTTTTGTAGACTCGGCTAGATCATCTCTTCCATCAATGTAATCTATAGCCTGATCCCTAGTCTCAAAAACTTGAAGATTTGGGTTTATTTTTTTATTCTGCTTAGCTCTTTTACGTGATTGATCTATATTGTACTCTCTAGTAGCAGCTAACTCAACCTGATTGTCTTTAGAAGAGTATATTTTACCAGGATTTTCCCTTTCTAATTTAGCTCTAGCATCACTAATATACTTATTGTATACATCTGGCTTAGTTGTTTGCATAAGTACAAACTCGTTTCTGTAACCAGAACCAATATATAGTTCCTGAGCTGCTTTTAAATTAGCGAACTCTTCTATTTTTTGATCTATTACGCTCTGATCAGCGTTTGTAGAGTTTGATAATATAGCTATCTCTCTTTTCAGCTTAGCAGCGTTTGTCTGAAGCTGAGCAAACGTTTCTGATCCATCTTTAGTAACACCATTTAAAGGCTTTTTCAATAGCTCTGCGGCTTTTTCATTTGAAGCTTTATTAGCATCTGCATATACTTGGAATAAAATTTGGTCAGTTTTTCTAGCATTAATAAGCAGATCTCCTTCAAGACCTTCCATAGCAGCGCGGTGGTTCTTTAAGCTTTTCTCCGCTTTTAAAGCAGCATCAGCATAAGAGCTTAATTGTTCTATATCTGCTTTAGCGGCCATAGATCTGGCGGCAACACCTTTAAAGAAAGGTAAAGCTGAAAACACGAAACTAAATCCAGTACTGGATATCGCGACGTGTTTGATGTTTTCGTAGGGATCATTACCATAAATAGCATTTTCAGCGAAGTTAGTGGTGATCTCTCCAACGTTTTCTAATAGCACATCGTTTACGATGTCTTTATATTGAGACTTTATAAAATCCTTAGTTCCTAAAGCATACTGCTTAGCTCCTTCAGTACCAAATTTTGTACTTTCAAAAAACTGCTTCTTTGCTTTTCTTAAAATAGGTACCGTAGTTAATTGTGTAGGCAAAGCATTAGCTAGCCCTATACCTGCCATGGTTAAGAATTGATCTACTCTTTTAGTATCTTTACCCGTTAAAGCATTTTCAAAAGCCATTTCCATACCGGCTTGCCCACCAGTATACATACCGACAGTTAAAGCTCCGTAACCACCAGTTGCCATCATAGCAACAACTATAGGTCCTTGAGTAGAAGCTTCCTGTAAAACGAACTTACCAAAATTCTTAGGAGAGCTAAATCCGTCATCTACACTAACATCTCTGACGTAACCTCTTTTACTTGCGTCTTTAGCTTTTGAATACTTGTTAGCTATAGCGTCAACGCTTTTCATAGAAGTATCATATATATCTTCAACGGAGGGGGCATCTTCACCCATAGTAGCTGCTGCTGCAGTACCCCCAATTATAGATCCAACACCAGTGCCTAACGCTGTGACTGCGTATCCTGTTCCTGTAACTATATCAGCAATTCCCCAGCCAAAAGTACTGAATGCTTTTTCAGCAAGACTGTAGTTAAGAGAATTAGCTTTAGACATAGCAAAAGCCTCAGGCATTTTATCAGCTATAGAAGCATTTTTAGCTACTGTATTGCTATAAGTTTCGTAAGTAGCATTGTAGTTAGCCTGCATGCTAGTTAACTGATCATAGTTAGCTTGAGTAATAGGAATTTTATTCCAGGTCCCAATAATTTCTCCTGCATTTCCTCCCCACTGCACACCATCTATAACGACTGGTTTACTAGGATCTTTTTTGAAAGAGTCCAATTGATTATGTGACCTAGACATACTATCTAAATCATTAGATAAAGACTTAGCTAGCAATGTGTTATCTTGATATTCTGTAACTAACTTACTATTTTTTAAATTACCAAATACTGTAAACTCATCTCTGAACTCAGGGTTTTCCGATAGGAATTCCTCTCTCTTCTTAGTTATTAGGTTTAGACGTTCGTCAGCTAACATCTTAGAGTACATGTTAGCCTTAACCTGAGTCTCAGCTCCCTCATAGGACATAGGAGTGTGCGTTCTAAGGTACTTTTCTGTGTTTTCTTTTATTTCCTTCTCGTAAGGTTGAACAACTAATTCCATAGTTTGTCCCTTACCTGTTTTTACTAATTCCGTTGTAGGAGCAAATACATCTTCTAATGATCCTATTGATGCTTCAGCTTCCTCTTTCGTAGCCTGTAAACCCTGTACTATCGGAGAATCTTGAAAGTTTTTCCCTTTAACTCTTAAAGTAGCTGCGTCTTGCTGGCTCATAGTGTTAGCCACGAAATCTGCAAACTCTTTCCCTTTACCTTTAGACTTTTTAGTTGTCCCTCCTCTTTCAGCTAATGTTTGTAATTCAAATGTTGTTTGTTCTTTTGTGTCGGGATCAGTGTGTGTTACTATAGTACTGAACTTAGGGTCGCCGGACTTGCCTCCTCGATTACCTGAATCTACAGTGTATTCATCTAAGCCTTTGAATTGCGTTTCTAAAGCTCTAACTGCCGTGTCTCCATAACCATTAAAGGTTTCTTCCCAGACATCCGCATTAACTATTTCTCTACCTGGCTTTTCTTTGTCTTTAAAGTTTGATAAAACTACTTGATCTAGTTGACCTCCTTGAAATTCATCTTGTAAAACCGAAGAACCATCTTCCGATGTTAATTCCGTATCTTGTGCTGGTGTTTCTGATACCACATCCGCACCCTCTGCAGCATCTGTTGGAAAAACTTTTTCTAAATCCTTGCCGGTTGTAAAATCATCAGTTTCCCAATCATCGTTCATTTCAGTTTTGTCAGATGGACCTTGAGCTACTAATTGGGCATCGACGCCAGGGCCTAAAGCTTTTATATATGCCTGAGCATCAGCTTCATTCTCAAAAGTTTCTTTCTTTCCGTTTATTAAGTATGTAACCATTATTTAATTTTATTTTGTTGTTGCTGCAACTATTGCGTCAGCTAATTCACTAAGTTCTGTATATGTACCTGTAGAGTATTTATGTTGGTTTCTAAGAAATGACATTACGTCAGATTTTTTTGCTAAATTATACGTTGATAGTTGTACTTCTACAGGAACTTCACCTATTAAAACTTTTTTCCCATTAGCATCTGTAGAGTATTGATTTATTTTATCGTCTGGATTTACTTTACTAATAGTAATGTTATTACCATTGATTGTGGTTTTCAAATCCCACTTCGTATTGTCCACTGGTATAGTTCCGTCTTTAAGATTTAGTATTTCAAGATAGTTATCTTTGTTAACCAGTTTTGTTTTCTTTATAAGATCTTTTTTCTCCGTTTCTAAAGTCCATTCTTTCGTTCCACCACTAGCAGGGTTACTAAATTCTGTGTCCTGCTTAATAACTTCAAACTCGCCATTATCATTACGGAACACGCCTGTATTCATACCCCATTTGTATTCAATGTCTTTTTTTAGT
>Ga0228674_1001079_pt1 | contig 16909 bp, 16 predicted proteins | sample 1D_rmetaG_FD_189054 | JGI IMG/M metagenome (GOLD analysis project Ga0228674, IMG submission 189054) | Seawater microbial communities from Monterey Bay, California, United States - 1D_r | ecosystem: Environmental > Aquatic > Marine > Coastal | place: USA: California | collected 2016-09-26
CTCGCCCTGCATCAGCAGGTTGACCTGGCCGCACGCCGCCAGCGGCTGCGGCAGGAAAGTCCAGGCATCGGCTTGCGGTTGGCTCTCGATGAGGCGGCGCAAACGCCCCGCGTCCAGGCCGGTCTGCTGGAGGAAAGCCGGAGTGACGAAGGCATAGCAGGCCTGGCTGTCGATAGTCTGTTCACGGAAGAAGCGGCGCATGGCCTGTACTTCGCTCCAGGCATCCGGGGCGCTACTGACCATTTGCAGGAAACCGGGGGCCGCCGAAGCCTGGGACGGTGCGAACTGCAACAGATGGATATTCATGCCGGCACCCTCACCATACCTGCAACTGCGGCACTGCGATGGCAAAGCGGCCACCCCATGTGCGGACCTGGGCCAGTTGCTGCGCCACTTCATCCTTGATGTTCCAGGGCAGGATCAGCACCACGTCCGGCTTTTCATCGAGCAGGCGCTGCGGCGAGACGATGGGAATGTGGCTGCCGGGCATGTACTTGTCCTGCTTGGAGGGCGCCGCATCGGCAACCATGGGCAGCAGGTCGGGGTGCACCCCCGAATAGTTGAGCAGCGTGTTGCCCTTGGCGGCCGCGCCATAGGCCAGCACCTTCTTGCCGGCGCGCTTTTGTTCCAGCAGGAAGGACAGCAACTGCAGCTTGATCTCTTCGGCGCGCGCCTGGAAACCGGCATAGCCCTCGATGCGCTCCAGCCCGGCCTCGCGTTCGCGCGCCACCATGCCTGCTACGGCCGGCGCAGTCGCGATGGCGGCGTCGGCATGGCAGGCGTAGATGCGCAAGCTGCCGCCGTGGGTCGGCAATTGTTCCACGTCATACACGCGCAGGCCTTGGGACTGCATCACGCGCTGCACGGCGACCAGCGACAGATAGGAAAAGTGCTCGTGATAGATGGTGTCGAACTGCGATTGCGCGATCAGGTTGAGCAGGTGCGGGAACTCAACCGTGACCGTGCCTTGCGGCGCCAGCAAAGCACGCATGCCGCCGACGAAATCATTGATGTCGGGGACGTGGGCCAGCACATTGTTGGCAGCGATCAGGTCGGCCGCACCGTGGCTGGCACGCAGCCGCTGGCCGAGGGCCACGCCGAAGAATTCCTCGACGATGGAAATGCCCTTGGCACGCGCCGCATCGGCGGTGCTGGTGGTGGGTTCCACGCCCAGGCAAGGGATACCCTTCTGCTGCACGTATTGCAGCAGGTAGCCGTCATTGGCGGCCAGTTCTACCACCAGCGACTGTGCGCCCAGTTTCAGGCGCGCCGCGATCATGTCCACATACTGCGCCGCGTGCTGCAACCAGGTGCTGGAGGTGGAAGAGAAGTAGGCATAGTCGGTGGCAAAGAGCTGGTCGTAGTGCGTGTAATCCTCGGTCTGCACCAGCCAGCACTGGCTGCACACCATCACCTTGAGCGGATAGGTGGTTTCAGGACGGCGCAGGTCCTCGCTCCTGAGATAGGCGTTGGAAGGCGGCGAGAACCCCAGGTCAATGAAGGGTTCGTGCAGTTCGGTCTGGCAGTGGCGGCATTTCATAGCGGTAATCCATCGAAATCGGGAGCCAGCAAGGGATGCTGGAGGTCGCGCGGGGACAGGTTCTGCGGCGGCAGCGGCCAGGCGATGGCCGCGCGCGGATCATCATGGCGCACGCCGCCTTCGGCCTGCGGCACATAGGGGGCGGTATGCAGGTACAAGAGCGAGGCGCCCGCTTCCAGCACCTGGAAGCCGTGGGCGCAGCCTTCCGGCACCAGCAGTGCGCGATCATCGCCGGCGGCCAGTTCGACACCGCGCCATTGCAGGAAGGTCGGGGAACCCGCGCGCAAGTCCAGCACCACGTCGAAGACGCGGCCGGCCAGGCAGCGGATCAGTTTTTTCTCGGCATGCGGCGCATGCTGGAAATGCATGCCACGCACGCTGCCCGGCTCGGCCGTCAGGGAATTGTTGATCTGCCCGATGCGGCTGCCCTGCAGGACCGGCGCCAGTTCCTCTTCACAGAACCAGCGCGCGAAACTGCCTCGTGCATCCCCGCGCCGCAAGCTCGATACCAGCACCGCCCCGTCGATGCCGGTGGGCGTGATCTGCAGGTTCATGGGCAGGCCCCGTCGCCGGGGCACTGGCTCAGTTCCAGGTCTTCCATCGTGCCTGATCCTGGTCCCACATCTGGTTGAGCTGGATCTTGTCGCGCAGGGTGTCCATGCATTTCCAGAATCCGTGATGCGGCCAGTTCAAGAGGCGGCCATCGCCTGCGATCTGCTCCAGCGGTGCACGTTCAAAGATGGTGCCATCGCCGTCCTTGAGGTAATCGAACACCCCCTGGCGGCAGACCATGAACCCGCCATTGATCCAGCCCAGGTCACCGGGCGGCTTCTCGCGGAAATCGCGGATGAAACCGGCCTCATCGGTCTGCACCATGCCAAAGCGCGCCTCGGGCTGCACCGTCGTCATGGTCACCAGGGCCTGCGGATTGGCCTGGTGATGGGCAACCAGGGCGCTCACGTCGACATCGGAGACGCCGTCGCCATAGGTGAGCATGAAGTCGCCCTCCTTCAGGTAGTCCCGTGCTGCCAGCAAGCGGCCGCCGGTCTGGGTGGACAGGCCGGTTTCCACCAGCGTCACCTTCCACGGCTCGGACTTGTTGCGGTGGACTTCCACGCGGTTGTCGGCCAGGTCGATGGTGACGTCGCCCTGGTGCAGGAAATAGTTGGCGAAGAATTCCTTGATGAGGTAGCCCTTGTAACCCAGCAGGATCACGAATTCATTGAAGCCGTGCTGCGAATAACCCTTCATGATGTGCCAGAGGATGGGCTTGCCACCGATCTCCACCATGGGCTTCGGACGCACATCGGTTTCTTCCCCAAGCCGCGTACCCAGACCGCCGGCAAGAATGACGACTTTCAATTTCTACCCCCAGACGAAAGATGACTTGGGGCCGGGGCGATGTTACTCCCAGAGCAACAGTTTCCCCAAAGGCCCACCAAAGCGGCTTATGTTACCGGCTTTGGACAGGCAAACAACCGTGGGTCTGGCTGGTTTATGGGTGCCAATTTGGCTTTTTGCCGCACGACTGCCGCGCTTCCATTCGAGGATTTGTCGGTCTCTTTGCCGCCAATTCAGGCCATTCCCGCCGAAACTGCGCTGCTATACTGAATTGGACTTGGTATGCATCGCGTGCCTTGCCACGCCTCCAGCAGGATGATGCAGTGCCGTCACCGGCGCCGATCCCAGACCAAGAGAAACAATCACCGAGTAGCGTATGAGACCAGATTTGTTCGCCCGGCTTCACTCCCCGTACTACATCTTCGCGCCGGCCCGTGCCGCCAATACGGAAGAAGCCCTGGTCCTGCATCAGCTTTGCCATGCACTGAACCTGTGGGGCGAGGAAGCCTACGTTACCGAAGAAGGCAGCGCCATGCAGCGCACCCCGCGCCTGACCCAGGAACTGATCAATACCCACCTGGCGGCCGGGCGCAATCCTATCGTCATCTATCCCGGCAACGTGGAAGGCAATCCGCTATCGGCCCTGAACGTGGTGCGCTATCAGCTCAGCCACGGACAAGCGGCCCGCAGCGGCGAATTCGCCGTAGCCTGGCGCCGTGGAGTAGCAGAGGCTGCAGTCCCATTGCTGGAGCTGCCATTAAGCAATGACGCCACGCAGACCGAACGGAGCGAGCTGGTAGCTCGCCAACTGGACGAGTTCATTGCCAGCAGCCAGCAACGTTTCAATTCGCCTCACAGCGTCCAAGGCTTGTCGACCGCACCGACCAAACGCAAGAAGCGGCTGGTCGTCTTTTCGGTTGAATCGACCTGGAGCCCCTGCCCGCAAATTCGCCTGATCCGGCCGTTCGCCCATCTCAAGAATGAATGGGAGCTGGTCTGGGGCATACAGAATGGCCAGCTGCAAAGCGATTACCTGGCCGATGCCGACCTGATCCTGCTGCATCGCTACACTCCTGGACTGATGTCTCTGGATGTGCTGCGAACCGTCTTCGGTTCGCCTATCCCGGTCATCTATGAGTCCGACGACCTGCTCAACGACATTCCTGCCGATCACCCGGAAGCCCAGCAAGGTGCCGCCTGGAAGACCGGAATCGAATACGCGGTCAAGTATGCGCGGGCGGTCGTGGTCTCCACCGAGTTCCTTGCGGCAAAATATCGTGATCTCAATCCTGCGGTCCACGTTCTGCCCAACTACATCGACTTCGACCTTTTCTATCGCCCTGTGCCCCAGCGCCAGCCTGCAGACGGACGCATCAACATTGGCCTGCTCGGCTCGTCGATACAGCCCTCCAACTTCGCCTTGGTCGATGCGGCCCTGCGCGCGCTGGTAGAACGCTACGGCGATCGGCTGCATTTCGACTTCGTCGGCTGGGAATGTCCGCAAGGCTGGGCCGGACATCCATTGGCAACCTTCCATACCTTCGTCCACCAGTATGTCGACTATGCTGCCCGACTGCGTGAGTGGAACTGGGACATCGCCCTGATTCCACTGGCCAGCGACGAATACAACGAATGCAAGAGCTATATCAAATGGCTGGACTATTCGGCCGCGGGCATTGCTTCGGTGTTCAGCGACGTCTCAGTCTACAACCAGGTCGTCACCCACGATGTCACGGGCCTCTTGATACCGCACTCCAGCGATGCCTGGCTGCGAGCCATCGTGCAGTTGATCGAGTCGCCCGAGAAACGCCATGCCCTCGCCACGGCTGGCCAACAGGCGGTACGCGAGGGATTCGATCTGGCCTCCAAGGCGCAACATTATGATGCCGTCTACAGCAGCTGCCTGAACATATCTCCAAGAGGCCAAGCATGAACTCGCGCGATCCGACTCGGCTCAGCCAGCTCAGAGCGGAGCCTATGGCAGACCAGAACATCTACGTCACGCGGCCGCATCTACCCCCTTTGGAAGAGTTGCTTCCCTATCTGCAGAGCATCTGGGAACGGCGCATCCTCACCAACGCGGGGCCCTTCCACCAGGAGCTGGAGCAACGGCTGTGCGAGTATCTGGGCGTGGAGCACATCTCGCTGTTCAACAATGGCACCATTGCGCTGATCACCGCCCTGCAGGCACTGCATATCGAGGGCGAAGTCATCACCACGCCGTACTCCTTCGTGGCAACCTCCAATGCGCTGCTCTGGAACGGCATGACGCCGGTCTTCGCCGACATCGATCCGGTCACCATGAATATCGATCCAGCCGCTATTGAAGCAGCCATCACCGAACGTACCAGCGCCATCATGCCTGTACATTGCTATGGCAACGTGTGCGACGTCGACGCCATCGAAGCGATCGCGCAAAAACACAAGCTCAAGGTGATCTACGACGCCGCCCATGCCTTTGGCGTTCGTGATGAGCGTGGCAGCATCCTCAATTATGGCGACGTGTCGGTCTTGAGCTTTCACGCGACCAAGGTCTTCAATACCTTCGAGGGCGGGGCAATTGTCAGCCATACCCCTGAAATGAAGCTGCTCATCGACAACCTCAAGAACTTCGGCTTCCTCAGTGAAACCAGCGTGGTCGAGGCCGGCATCAACGGCAAGATGAGCGAGATCAATGCCGCAATAGGCCTGTTGCAGCTCAAACACCTGGCACCGGCACTGGAAGAGCGCCGCGCAGTAGCCCGCTACTACAATGAGCGGCTTCCGCAAATTGGCGGTATCAGCGTCACGGCAGGCAATCTCTCGCCGGCGGCCAATCATTCCTATTATCCGATCCTGGTCGAGGATGATTTCAAGCTGTCCCGAGATGCGCTCTACGAACACCTGAAGACCTGCAAGATATTCAGTCGACGATACTTCTATCCGCTCATCTCGGATCTGAAGAAATTCGTCGACATCCCCAGCAGCACGCCCGAGAACCTGCCACAGGCGCACGAGATCGCGCGCAAGGTGCTGTGCCTGCCGATCTACCCCGGGCTGGGGGAGCAAGGTGCGCAGCGGGTCGTCGAAGCCATCGCATCAGCATCATCGACATAAAGAGACGCTAACGCAAGACGAGACCGACATGAAAAAAATAGGCGTACCCGGCATCACTGCCCTGCTGCCCAGGATGGACAGCGAGATATTTGATCCTGACGTGTTTTCCCAAAGCGGCCTGTTCGTCATCCGCAAGGCCATTCCGGCGCCCGAGCTGGCCCGTTGGCGTGAGGAGTGGGATGCGTTCTACGCGGCGCACCTGGCCGGTGGCGAGAACGTGAGCCGTTTCAATCCGGTCTCCATCGACCTCGCTGTTCCACCGGTCTTGCAGGCCGTGCACCAGTCGCCAGCGCTGCTAGATATCGTGGAACAGGTCTTCGGCCCCGACCTGGCACTGTACAACCAGCGCTTCGTCATCAAGGACAAATATCGGCTGGGGGACATCTTTGTCCACAGCGATTTCCCCTATCACTACGGTTGGCCAAACAAGGCTTCGACCTTCCTGGCATTGGGCCCGGTGAACCGTGACAATGGCGGCATGTTTTTCTATCCGGGTACGCAGCAGTTCGGCTATCTGGCTGACACTGGAGAACTGGACCCGTCAGTACTGCCCGCGGGATGGCCGGTGATCTCTCCCAGCCTGGAGGCAGGCGACGTGGTGCTGATGCATTCGGCGACATGGCACGGCTCCTACCCCTTCTCACACGGGCCGGACCGGATCCTCGCCGACATCATTTACCAGCCCGCCGACGATCCCAGTAGCGTGGCGCTGCTGCGCGGCCAATGGCAGACTGAACTGCGCATCGACCAGGACATGAAAAACCGGCTCTACAAACGCTCGCGCGTAACGCGACTGGTCGAACTGCAAAAGAAACTGGACGCGGCCGAGGCAGCACTGGCCGCCACCCGCGTTTGAACCCATCCCGGACAGTAACCGCGCCGTCAGTCGACAGCGCCTTTTGAAACACACCTGAAGGAATCATGGCCACCGTATCCCAATTCGATAATGACACGATGCCGATGGCGCGCGAGCACATCAACCAGTTCATCATCAAGACCGCCCAGCGCCTGTCGCACATGGAGGGCGGCCGGCTGCTGGAGATAGGTCCGCAGGAGCGTTCGCTGGTCCGCCAGTCGTTCACCAACTTCAAGATCGAGACGTTCGACATCGTCGATACCTACGGGCCCGACCATGTCGGCGACATCACACGCCAGAATGTCAGCATCGCCGATTCCACTTATGACGTTGTGGCCTGCCTGGATGTGCTGGAGCATACGCTGGAACCCTTTGCCGCCATGCGCGAACTACGCCGCATTCTCAAGCCGGGCGGTTACGTGCTGCTGTCGGCGCCGCTGAACTGGCGCATCCATGGCCCGATTCCGGATTGCTGGCGCTTCACGGAACACGGCTTCAAGGTCCTGCTGCGCGACTTCGACAATGTGGAGATCGACAGCCTGGAAACACCAGGGCGAGATCTGTTCCCCATCCATTACAATGCGCTGGGCCAATGCAACAAGACCAAGAAGACCAGTGACGGCGAACTCACCTTCCGCTTCATCACCTGAGACGCCCGTGCCTCGCGCAGAACCGGTGCCTCAGTCCACCGTACCGATCTGCACGGCCGGGTTGCCGAATACCTTGGTGCGCGTCTTCACACGCTTGAGGATGACACTGCCAGCGCCGGCATAGGACCAATCCTCCACCCGTGCCTTGGGCAGTACGGTCACACTGGCACCGAGGAATACGCCTTCCCCGAGCGTGGCATGTCCATTGATCTGGCACCCGCCTGAGATCTGGCTGTAGTCGCCGATACGAATATCATGCGCGCCGGAACTGAGGGTGCCAAACATGACATGGCGTCCCAGTTCGATGTCGCAGGACAGTTGCGTGAGCGGACAGATGATGGCGCCGGTGCCGATACGCACCGCGTGCCCGATCAAGGCCGTCGGATGAATCAGCGAGGTGAATTGCGCACCGCGCGCTTCCAGCATGGTCGTGTAGTGTCGCTTGCCCTGCGGATCACCTACTGCGCACAGGAAAACGTCATCGGCCTGCGGCCGGTAATCCTCGGGTGCGGCGAGAATGGGCGTACCGTAGTCGAATCCGTCGAGGATGGCGCTGCGACTGTCGAGGAAACCCTTGATGCGCCAGGGCATTCCGGCCTGAATCGCCTGGCGCGCCCAGACATGGACTTCACGACCGAAATTGCCGGCATTGATGATGATGAGATTGGACACTGCCATGGACTGGCCTCAGCCTGTGATGTTGACGGTGCGGCCACCATCGACCACCAGTTGCTGCCCGGTGACCCAGCGCGCCTCGTCGGAGAGCAGAAAGTTGACTGCTGCCGCTATGTCGGCCTGCTCGCCCACTCCCAAGGGATAGTCGCGCTGCATGCGCTCCAGCACGTCAGCATCTTCAAACATGTGCTCGGTCATGGCGGTACGTACCGCTCCGGGCAATACCGCGTTGACCCGCACGGCTGGTGCCAGCTCGACTGCCAGCGCGCGCATGTAGCCATCCAGCGCACTTTTGCTGGCGCAGTAGATGCCAAAGCCCTTGGCGCCGAACTGGCTGGCCGTGCTGGAGACAAAGACCACGCCATTCAAGGCTTTCTCGTTGATCTTCTTGCGTACCAGCAGACGCGTGATCTCGACGGCAGAGAGAAAATTGACATTCATCGTCCGCTCGATCGCGCCGCGATCCAGCAGGCGCAACGGCCCCACCTGCAAGACCCCGGCGCAGTGAACGAACCGCGCGACCTGCAGCCCCTGTGCAGCCAGCAGCTGCACAAGACTCCGTTCGATGCCGGCAAGGTCTGCCAGGTCATGGGGCCAAAGGTGATGGCGTTCGGGATGCTGACACCGGACGCGCGTTTCTTCCAGACGCGCGACATCGCGCCCATGCAGCAGCAGCGGTCCGTGCTGCGAGAGTCGCAGGGCAGTTTCTCTGCCGATACCGGAGGAGGCGCCGGTGACAAGCGTACAAAGTTCTGGAGTCATGTTGATTCTTGCCTGATCAGGAAGCGGTGTAGCCACCATCGCACACCAGTGTGCTGCCAGTGATCCACCGGCTGGCGTCGGCCAGCAAGAAGGCGACGCTGTTGGCTACATCGTCAGGATCGCCCAGCCCGAGGGGATGCGCACGCTCAATCTGTTCGCGTTGCACAGCATCCCAGGACGCGGCCACCTTCTCATACATCTGCGTCTTCACGAAGCCGGGGGCAACGCAATTGATGCGAATGCCGCGAGGGGCATATTCCAGCGCCGCCGAGCGTGCCAGCCCCATGAGTGCGGCCTTCGACATCGAGTAGGCCGTTCCTCCCACCGAACCGACCAGGGCCATGACCGAGGCGATCAATACCACCGATCCCCCGGACTCCTCGCAGACCTTGCGGTTCTGGAAGCCGCGTACCAGCGCCAGCGCCGCTTCGGTATTGATGGCCAGTACGTCTCGGTAATGCCTGGGAGCCAGCAGCCGGGTCGGCGCCACCGAAGAAATCCCTGCAGCGTGAACCACGCCGGCCAGGCGGCCGCCCTCCTCCGCACAAGCAATCATGGCAGCCGGAATCTCTTCCAGCTCACGCAGATCCATCATGCGCGAGGCATGTCCGGTACCCGGAAGTTGTCCCAACAATGCGGCCAGGCCGGCTTCGTCTCGATCGACCGCCAATACGTGTGCCCCCATGGAGGCAACACGCTGGCAAGTGGCGCGCCCGATACCGGCCGCAGCACCGGTCACCAGAATGCGGCGGCCGGCAAGATCAAATGGCTGGGACATCCTTACTTGGTCTTCCTGCGCTGGACTTCCGCGAATAAGTCTCCGGCCGTGGCAAAGGCAGCGATGTCCTTGGCGGTCATGTTCACGCCGTAATCAGCATCCAGCGATGCGATAAAGGAGATCACGGTCAACGAATCCCAGTTCTCGTATTCGTCCAGGGGCTGGTCCGGATTGATGGCGTCTACTTCGAGCAGATCTGCCAGGTTGTCGTAAAACTTGTCCATGGTCTGACTTTCTTTATGAGGTTATCCAGTGCTCTGGAGGTCTTGTCTCTTGCTGTTTCGGTCCTTCGGCATCCAAGCCGACGGCGAGGTAGCGGCGGTCAAATCTCGATCATGTCGCAGAAGCCAAGCTCGCCTAGTTCCATGAGCATCGAGCCCCAGGTCAGTCCGACCCCGAAGCCCGCCAGGCAAACCTGGAAGCGCTGCGCCAGAAGAGGGCCCCGCAGGTTTTCGACTATGGCCATGGGAATGGTGACACCACTGCTGTTGCCATATTTTTCCACGACGTTCATCGGCATTTTCGCGTGCGGGATGCCAATCTTGTCAGCCAGTTTCTGCAACATGAAGCGATTGGGTTGGTGAAACAGGAACCAGTCCACCGCATCGATATCCATACCGCCCTGTTCAAGCAAACCTTCGACCATGGGTGGTATTTCCACCTGGACGAAATTGAACACCGCCGATCCGTCCATGCGCAGGTGATCCTGGGCGCGCAGGTTGTTGTCGCCCACGTCTTCCAGCAGCGCCGTCTGTTCCGAATGCGGCAGGCGCATCCCGCCAGCAGGAATCATGAGGGCTTCGCGGCGCATTCCATCCATTTTGATATTGGCATGGATGACACCGGCCTCCGGGTCGCGCTCGACCACGGTAATGGCGGCCGCGTCGCCGATGAGCGGATAGCTGTTGCGGTCCTTGGGCGAGGTCTTGCGGCTGATGACATCGGCATTGATCAGTACCACCTTGCCGATGGCCGGCTGCTCCAGCAGGAGGAAGGCTTGCATCAGGCCGACGATGAATCCGGCACAGCCCTGGTTGATATCCATGCAGAACAGATCCTGCTTGAGCTCAAGCCGCCCCTGGATCACGTTGCTGGTCGGTGGCATCGGATAGTCAGGAGTCTGTGTGACCAGGATCAGCGCATCGATCTCCTCGCGGGCCAGCTTGCCGCTCTCAAAGAGGTGCTGCAGGCCGGCCACGGCAAGGTCCGAAACGCACACTCCCTCCTCCACCAGGCGGTGCCGGTCATAGCCCATGACCTCCATGAGCTTGCGTGAGCGTGCCTCGGGGAAGTTGAACAACTTCATGTCTTCGACAAACGACTGTTCATGCCGCGGCACCACCGACAGCAGGCCGGTGATGCGCTTGCCCTGGAAACGCAGCTTCATTCTGTTGCCCCGTATTTCCCGAGCAGCGCCGTGATGGCGGCAATGCTCTTGAAGTTGTCCGGCACGATGTCCAGCCCATCGATGGAAATGCCGTAAGCCTGGTCCAGGCTGGAGACCAGCGTGACCATATCGAAAGAATCCAGCAGGCCATCCTCGAGGAAGTCGCTCGATTGTGTGAAGTCGGACTCGGGACGGATGCTCTGCAGGATGTCGGTCAGCTTGCTCATGGTAAAAGTTCGAAAAAGGATTCAGGCGTGACGGCCGGCTGACAGCGCCAAACGGTCGATCTTGCCATTGGGATTACGGGGCATCTGGCCGACCCGCTCGGTCACGGTGGGCAACATGTACTTGGGCAGATGCTGGCCGAGCTGACGGCGCAGGTCGGCAGCGGCGATATCCTCCTCGGATTCAAAATACAGCACGATATCCTTGCTGGATGCGTCGTAAACCACACAGGCATGGCGCACGCCGCGAACCTGCAGGGCGGCGTGTTCGATTTCACCCAGTTCGATGCGATAACCCTGATGCTTGATCTGGTAATCCTTACGGCCGACGAACATGATCTCGCCACGTTCATTGCGATACACCAGATCGCCGGTACGGTAGACCAGCTCCGGGTATTGTGAATGCAAGGGATTCTGCACGAAAGCCTGGGCAGTGCGCTCGGGGCTGTTCCAGTAGCCCAGCGCCAATGAGGAGCCGCGGATGCACAGCTCGCCATGCTCGTTGACGCGGGCCGGGCGGTTGTCCTCATGAATGATCAGCACGTCGGTATTGCGGCAGGGGAAGCCGATAGGCAGCTTTTCGTCATCGGCCATCTCGCGGTCCACGATGAAATAGGTACAGTCCACCGTGATCTCGATCGGCCCGTAGAGGTTGACGAACAGCGCTTGCGGCAACTGGCGACGCCAGTAATTGAGCGGCTTGGTGGGGAACACTTCGCCCGCAAAGAGTACCTTGCGCAAGGCCGGCTGAGGAATCTTCTCCAGCAGGCCCTGGTTGGCGATGTTGACCATGATGGTGGGCACCCAGAAGATGAAACTGACGGCCTCCTGTACCAGGTATTCCAGCAGTTTGGCCGGAAAGGCCGCGTACTGCTCGGGCAGGATTACCAGGGTCGCGCCCTTGGCCAGGCTCAACCACAATTCCAGGGTATAGATATCGAAATAGAAGGGCGAGAGGCTGCCGATGGTTTCCTCGCCTCCCAGGCCGAGACGTTCGAACGCCCAGTCCATGAAATCGATCGTGGACTTGTGATGCAGTGCCACTCCTTTGGGCATTCCGGTCGAGCCGGAAGTATGGATGATACACAGGGGGTCGGTATCGATGAGCTGCGCACGGCGGGCAGCAAGGCTGGCCTCGTCCCATTGCGGCATCGTACCATCGACCTCTTCCACCAGCAGGAGACGCTCAGCAGGCACGCCAGCCTCGTACAGGGCCGGCGCCAGGTTCGCGCTGGTAATGACCAGTTCGGCCTGGAGGTTGTTGAGAATAGCCTTGAGGCGCTCCGGCGGCGACTTGATATCGAGATTGGCGTAGCAGTTCGCGCTGTAGAGGATGCCGAGGTTGGCCATCACGGTGTAAGCACACTTGGGCAGGAACACGGCGATGGGACGGTTCATCGCCTCACTGCGCACGAGGATGGCCGCGGCGATATTCTTGGCACGCAGGGCCAGTTCGGCAAAGGTATGGCGCGACTGGCCATCGACCAGCGCGGTCTTGTCGGGAGACGAGACCAGTGCGCCGGTCTCGAAATATTCAAGCACATTGCTTTGCATGTTCTGTTCGACTTTCAGGCTTGCGAAACGCTAGGGCAGGACATGTCCAGGCTGGGCGGCTGTCCCGAAGCTGGGCGTAGCACGCGGGACCTTGCTGCATGTTGTCATCTTAGCGCATCCACTCCGCTCGTAGACAGCGTCCAAAGCCCGGAGCATCCATCCAAAAGCCCGCGTTTTCCCCGTAGCTCACGGTAGAATGCCTCTCCATCCACTCCCCTCGTCCTACGCGATCATGTTCTTCATTGGTTCCGGCGCGCTTCTCTACCAGGCAGTTGACTTTGCCCTGCGACAGGGCCACGCAGTCGATGGTGCCTGCTGCCCGCCCCAAGATGGCAGCGGCAAGCGCTTGGAAAGGCGAGGGGTCTCGGTGTCCTGGAGCGAAAATCCGAGCGTGTCGTTGCCACCGCTGCTGGCGGGAATCACTGATGGCGTGGTCTTCTCCATCAACAACGCCCATCTGCTCTCGGATGCGCTGCTGCGCTCGGGACCGCGCTTCTTCAACATCCACAACGGACTGGTGCAGCGCTACCGTGGCCTGGCAGAGGTCTGCATCGTGGCGGCACTGTGCCGGGGCGAAACCCGCTACGGTGCCACATTGCACGAGCTGCTACCTCAGCAGAAAGTCGACGCGGGCCCGGTGCTTGCCCAGTTGGATGCGCCCATCGGCCCCGACGATGGCTTTGCCGAAGTATTGCGACAATCACTGGTTACCTGCCAGCGGCTATTCGAACTGCAACTCGCAGAGATTCTGGCGGGACGGGCCGAGGCACATCCGGTCCCGCTGGAAGGCCAGGCGCTGAACTATCGCAACTTGCCCGCCGTTCTGCAGGCCTGCGAGGATCCAGCCCGGCTTGCCCGTGCTGTGCGGCTTGGGCCCTACGCCGGCTTTTTCCCGCGCCTGCATGAGGCACTGTCCGCGGCCTGCTGAGCTACGGACAGTCCAGGTTCAGGTCAATTCAGGAAACCAAGTCGCGACCAGGCATTCTCGATCACTTCCCACGCCTTGCGGGCACCGTCATGGCATTGGTCGGCATACACCACCTGCGCCTGCTCGCCATGGATACGGAAGTAGCTCAGGGGTTCGACGATGTAGACGGCATCACCACGTACCAGCAGGTTCAACCACACCGCGATGTCGAACATGCCCACCACCGGCCACTTGTCCACCGAGCCAAAGTCCGGCTTGACGTCGATGAGCTCCGACTTGCGGAACAGTGCCGTGGTCGGCTCACCGATGAAGTTGATCTTGCTGCGTACCAGCGCCTGACCCAGTTGCAGGCCATTGATGAGCGTGTCGTGACTGAACGGCGAACGGGTTGCCGGGATGTCGTCCAGGTGGTTGCCCTGGGCGTCGATGCGCTGGCGCTTGGAGGTAGCCAGCACGAGGTCAGGATTGTCCACGAAGCAATCGAGCAGGCGGCGTACGCAATCCGGTGCCAACAGGTCGTCATCGTTGAGGAACTTGATGAACTCGCCCTGTGCTTCGTTGAAGCAGAGAATGTGGTTGTTGCGACCAGGAATTTCCCCACGGTCGGTATTGCGGACGTAGCGGATACGAGAGTCGGTTTCCTGATATTTGCGCACGATATCGAGGATACGATCTTCGCTGGAGTCATCGCAGATGATGATCTCCAGATTGCGGTAGGTCTGATTCAACGCGCTCTCGAGAGACTGTGCGAAGTAACGCGGGTTGTAGGCCGGAATGACCACGCTCACCAGTGGCTGCGCTTCACGGGCGATCTGGCGTTGCGGCTTCTCGAATTCGAGAATGAGCGTCGAGGAATCGCGATACTCCCGGTTGCACAACATGGGATCGGAGCTCTCGCCGATCTTGAAACGGCCCTTCAGGTTCAAGCCCACCAGCTTGCCTACGCGGGTCAGTTCCTCCTCGTCATAGACCCACTGATGCCCCCACCAGCGCATGGCGATATTCATGCGTTCGCAACGGTTCTCGGTCCAGGCCATGCCATAGTTGGCCCAGTCCGGATGTACATAATTGTCGTTGTAGTGGTTGACCGTATCGGCCAAATCCGGCGTGGCCATGCGCACGATACCGCCTGGTGCCAGCACACGACGGCATTCCATGAGCAGGCGCAGGCCCTGGGCCTGGGTCACGTGCTCGATGAAATGTTCGCTGAAGATGCCCTTGACGGTACGGTCTGCCCACGGCAAGGGCTGAGTCAAGTCCAGATTGACGTCAGCGCCGGAGGTGCCCATGTCAATATTGACGAAACCGGGGAAATTCATGGTGCCGCAGCCCAGATGGAGATATAGCAACTGGTTCTCGGCGGCTGCAGGCGCAGCCGTGCCAGCCCCTTGGACCTTGAGCGTCAGTGAGGGCTTAGCGGGCGCTGGTGTCGGCGCGGCAGCAGGCACGGCTGCGGTCAGCGCCGCTGGCGCCTGGTGCAGGCTCAATTTGGACGGCGGCACCGCGGCCGGCACACCGCCAATGGACAGGCCGAAATCGGTATAGGCAGCGCGTGGCGTCAGGGTCACACTTTCGAAGACCAGTACGTCACCGATCAGCTTGTCGTCGTAATACTCTCCCTCGAACAGGCCGGGGAAACGAATCAGCGAAGTGACCAGCTTTTCCAGAGGTCCCGGTCCCAGATAGAGGGCGCCGCTTCCGGCCCAGGTACTCACCACGGGGCGCCCGTAGATACGGCGGTTGAGCTCCTGGCTTTGGCACAGGCCCCAGTGGAAGCAACGATCATGTTCAAGACCACCGGAGGGCACACCGGCATAAGCGTCGGCATGATGCAGCTCGCTCAAGCTGTGCTTGAGGGTGGCGCCATCGACGAGGCCCATCTCGTCGCTGACCTTGAGCACCCCGACGTTGCTGCCGATGTTCTCATATACCCAGGTCAAGGCCGCGATGACTATTTGCGGAGTGGACTCTGCATTGTCCGGCACATCTACCTGAAGCGCACGCGCATGGGCGATGGCAGGCGTGCCCGAACCGCTGACGATCATGTACTGCACCCCTGCAGCATCGAATTGCGCCGCCAGCGCCAAAGCCTTGGCTTCATTGATCTTGCTGGAGATCACCAGCACCAGATCGTGCAGATCCGAAGTCTTGCCAACGAGTTGCTTGTAATCCTGCAGAATGTCGGCATTGTAGGGCGAGGTAGCGATCGCCTCCTTCAGGTACCGGAGGGCATGGCCGGCATTGCCGCGGGCCTGTTCGACCTGGAAGCGCTTGTAATCCAGCGCCCATTTGACGCCGGAAGGAATATAGGAAAATTCGCGTTCCAGGCGTTGGCATTCCTTGATGATTCCGTCCCAGGTAAGGGGAGAGACCGGCATGTCCAGCAAGTTCGTCGCGCGTTCGTTGAAGTTCATGTACAAGTCCGCTGATGTCTGTGATTGATGTGGCGGTATTCACCCTGCAAGCAACCGGGTTCCGGGCCACTTCGGGCCACGCTGCCATGGGCCCGGCGCCGCAGAGGCGCAGTAGGCCCGCCGGCGTGTCATTGCCGGCAGACCAGGGGAATCTTCCTGCCGCGGACGCCCTCCTCCGGCCTCGAAAGACCGTAAAAAAGCCTTCCGGCACGGTGCTATCATAATTGCCGCACATCCATGCAAAGGGACGAGAACACCTGAAAATGCCCTTCAGCTTTGCATTTGCACAAGGCCTGCGGCCAATGCCTGTGCAAGATGCCGCCCCAGCAAAGTCACTGGTCCGACCCGAAGCGCTTGCCGGTCCAGTTGCGACAAAAGCTTGCGCGATCCCAAACTTACTTGGACCTGATGTAAACCGGTATGTACATCGTCCCCGGGTTGCAACTCTTGTCAGTCGGCAGCAATTGTGGCTCCTGATATTCCACCTTTCCTTTCAGCTGGGGGTAGTTCGCATCGATATAACTGGCCGCTTCGGCCAGGTCGTTACGGTAGCGCACCCGCAATTTGTCGCTTTGGAAAGCGTAATTGACTGAACCGATATAGAACCCATTTCATCAATAGGCGTGAGTGCGAGCGAGTCCCGTTTGGGATGAAGTGCAAGGCGCGAATTTGGGTCAAGACTGGGCGTCTTGACCCAAATTCGT
>Ga0228674_1001091_pt1 | contig 16721 bp, 11 predicted proteins | sample 1D_rmetaG_FD_189054 | JGI IMG/M metagenome (GOLD analysis project Ga0228674, IMG submission 189054) | Seawater microbial communities from Monterey Bay, California, United States - 1D_r | ecosystem: Environmental > Aquatic > Marine > Coastal | place: USA: California | collected 2016-09-26
AGCCACGTGAATGGCAAAAGCAACGTCGATGGTTACTTGCCTTCGGCCATGCTCAACGTCGACCAGGCGTTTGTCAACACGCGCCCTGGACGCGAGACCACGCTGTCTGAGTTGGCGTGGAAGCCGTTTGTTCGCTTCAACAGCCGAAACTACAAGTACATGCGCGATCCAGACACTGGCGAACGGCGCATTCTGCAAGTTGGAATCGGATACGACACCGTCATGGCGAGCAACAACGCCGTCAGCGTCGCCGAAGTCGCCGAGACGACGGCGCATTTAAACGGTCGGCCGCCGTGCGTCGAAGCCACGCGCATGGCGGCGTAAAATCTAGTGGCAAGAAGAAGCACGCCGAGGGTGCAATCAATTCCAGCGCTGCATTGCCCTCGCAGTTGTTGATCTCACAGACGGCGATCCTCGACGCCGCGGCGACGATGCGCACTCTGTTACCGATTGGCGCGGCGCAAAAACACATCGGTCGATACCTGTCGTTTGAACACGCCGGCATTGAGACCTGGTTGCACAAACTGGAACGGTGCGCCTCGCTGTCGCCCCTTCCGAACTGGCTTCGTCGAGGCACGGTGGCGTGCGCCATTCACACCGTCGGCCTTGAGACCGTGCGCCAGCTGCAAGATGTGCATCAAACGCTCTACGACGCATTTGAGCGAATCACACAGGATAGAGAGTCGCTCTCCCCTGGGGACACTCTTAAACGACGTCGCGACGACGACCCGTTGGCACCACGCGGTCAGATCGCCAAGCTGGTCACCGAGGCGCGCGTCCTGTATGGGGCTCTGTTGGAAGAGGTGGCCTGCGATCTCTGGCAAAAGTGGAAGCGTCGCACCGAGCACATGGTCGATTCGTCGCGGATGGCAACGTTACAAATGGAAGGCGCCGAACTGTTGCACGCGTCGGTCTGCGCAGCTGTGTGGACGTCGACCCATGCCAGTGTCTTACGGCTTGCCAACTACAACTGCGACGACGACGCCGTCGGCCTCTTCGAAAATCCGTCGTCGGCCACCAAGCGTCGGAATACCAGCGGGAATACCAGCGGGAATACCAGCGGGAATACCAGCGGGAATACGAGCGACGGCGGCCCTTCCAATGTCCCAAAGAGCGCGCTCAACCTGTCGTCCGAACTCCCCTTGGATTGGGAGCCGAATTTGGCCGTTCCGACCAACCAATTCTCCGAGACGAGCAACAGTGGCGCCTTCTCGTCGCAGATCCCCCTCGGCGTGTGTAGTAAAGGGTCGAACACGTTACAGCAGTTGCTGGCCCGTTCGATCAATCCGGCGTCGCGCGGTTGGTCGAGCTCCTTGCAGACCGCGCTGAATAAGGACTTGTCGGTGCAAAGCATCGTGCACGACGCGTTCATGATCGGCCTCACCGGTCTGCACGCCGCAATCGAGCCGACGCTGCGGCCCAAATGGCAGCAACGCGCGCGCATCTACACGCTGCTGCGTCCCATCATGCAACAAGCCCTCGTGGAAGACACGCGCGCGCTCGCCGAAATCGTCAAAGACGTGATACGGCGCAGTTTGGCTTACGATCTGCATAACGAGCTGGCGGTGCGCGCGGCGATGGCCTCGTTGCAAATGCAAGCCAGCCAGCTGACTTACCCACCCGAAGCCATGGCGTCGACGGGGTTGCTTCACGGAATGCACAACGTGATATTGATTGCCACGAGCATGGTCGACCATCTTTACATGTCCACCAAACCGTCCACCAAACCGTCCACCAAACCGCCCACCAAACCGTCCACCAAACCGTCCACCAATAGCTCCGTGGCCCACTTTGCCCAGCTGTGTCGCAACACGACGGTCTCGACATGGGTCGGTCGCGTCAAGACGCCGCCCCCGCGCATCATGGTGGTGGACGAATGCGCCTCGCTCTTCATGCAAGGCTTCCAATGCCGATTCGTGCCATTTTGGATCCATTCCGTACGCAGAGGCGCGCGCGCTCAGCGGCTCGACAAGGACCAGTACGACGGGCTCCATGGACACAACGTGGTCATCCAAATGGCCAACTCGTTGGACGAGGCGCACACGTTGGACATTCAGCGCCGCGTCTTGCAGCACAAGAGCGCCGCCCTGCTGACCTTGAACGAAGCGATCACCTTTTTGACGAGCTCGGTCGACAATCTGCTCACGGTGGTCGATCGTGCGCAGATCCAAACCACCCAAGCCAACCTCCGATACCCTGGGTCGACCGACGCCACGTCGGTGCTGTTGCAACTGCCAAGCGTCATGCTGGCCGCGCTCTTACAGTTTGGAAGCACCGCTTGGTTGAGCGAACAGGTCAAGGTCGTCGAACTCGGTCCACGGACGCGCATCTTGCATATCTTGGTGCTGGCGAATGTGCAAGAGCTGCTGCGACGCGACGATGAGACGCTGGTGCGCACGCTCATGCAACGTTGGAACGACCTCTCGGCGTTGCAGGCGTTACGTCCGCAAGTGGACGACTTGGAACGACGCGTTAGAGCTCGGCCCTTACAACTGTGGTCGGTGTGCGCGTGCATGGAGTGTCGTCGCGTCGCCAACGCCATGCACCAATCGGACCCCAAAATCGTGCCAAAACGCGCCTCGTCGAATGCCAAACCCACCGATTCACGACCCAAGACGGGAGCCTCCCAAGAGGTTGGCATCGTCGCCGCCATGAACGATCTCGACGACCGCAGCAAGCTCTACTGCGCCAAACGGCCGTCGGCGGCCTTGAAGACCGCGCTGCTTTCGGTCAACAATGCCACGCGAATGGCGGTCGATCGCGAGGAAGAACACGTCGCCCAATCTAACCTCATCGAGTCTGGCGACAAGGACCTCGACAAGGACCTTGACAACAAAGAGGTCCTCGACGAAGGCGAAACGATGGCCGAAGGAGAGGGATCTGCCACGGTGCAATCGAGCTACTCACGGATGCGACGGGACACCAAACGTTGTTACGAACAGCGCCGCATCGCCGAAGCTTGCGGCACGCACGCCATGCTGTCGATCGATTGCATCGGTCGCGCGATCCAGCTCATGGACCAATGGTACACCCTTTGCACATTTTGCGGGGTCGTCATGCGTTGCACCTCTGGCGCCCAAATCGGCTGCCATTTGGCATGCTCGATGTGCCACTCGCAGCCGCAGCGCAGCAAGGCCGCCGACGAGGACGCCGATCGCGCCTTACTTGGGTCGATCTTAGACGACCTCTCCAACGAGAGCGAACGGAACAACGTGCAGCTTTCGGTCGGCGTACGCACCGCCTCATGCTTGCGAGAACGCGAATCGGACAAAACGTGCCGATATTGCAACAGCTTGTGCGTTCGTCGAGGGCGCGGCTTTGTCGCCTATCATTCGCCTCACGATCGTCGCGGCGTAAACGAGCAACGACCGCCGGCCTTGCGTATCACAAGGTGGTGTCCCAAACACAACCGCGCCTGGCTAAAAGACGCCCTAAAAATCATGCCGACCAACATCGTTTTGGCGCACATTATGATGCACGCCAAACCGGTCAATTTGTAATTCGATCGCGGACAGAACGGAAATGTGTGTACCAAAATCGGAACGGGGGGGAGATAGGGGAGAGCGGGAAGAGCACTTTTTCAACTTTGCATTCACTCTACATGCATTCACTCTACATTCCTGTAAGCGGCCTTGCCTTGGTTGTTGAGCGGGTCGTTGGTGTGAGAAAGGACTCCGCTGGACGACGTTGCTCTGGTCTACGAATAGATGCCGGAGACCACAAAAGAGCTGTCGTCGCACTTATCATTGTCAGGAGAATACCAACAAAGGGTCATATCATCCTCGTTATAATGTTGATCACATTTCTTGATCTTCTCGGCTTCAGTACCGTTTACCAGGGTGATATGGTCACAGGTGGAAACCTGTGTTCGAATGCTTTTATCGTACGGCAGCAAATCAAAGCAGGTGTTGACATGCAAGTCCATGGGAGAAGTGCACAGTTGTTTGTTGACATCGTAGTAGCAGCGGAGCGCTTGGCCAATATTATTCGAAGCTGGAAACTCAAACGCTGATAAACAGAGTTTGGACCGATCCAACGACAGAGGCGTGAGATTATTGATATCATCACAGCTTGTAAGCGCCATCTCTGAAGTGTTGTATGTGTGAACGTCAGACAGCAGTATCATATCATATACATATACACTCGGGTCGAATTTGAACATGTACGCACAGGGAGTAGTCGTATGCGCCAAAAATGCTGTCGTGGTTGTCACCCAGCTCGCGTCGCAATGCTCACCACCAGTCTTGGTTTTAAGCATCTGAGTTTGCGCAATGGGCCGATAACATTCCACCGCTTTGCTTTTAAATTGGAATTCCGTGAAATTTTGGTTGCCGTTCGAGTACATGAAGACATTGTTTGGGTTGGTTGTGCATAGGCGGTACCAGTAGGTCGATCCTTCACTGATATCACCGAGTTCAGTGGTGTAAGCGGCCTCCATCGAGCTTGCGCAATGGGCTTCGTCAACCAGCTCGCACCGACTGACCAACGTGCGCGGATTGCCTGAACCGGATTCATAACAGACGGGCGCATGGATTGTGTCTGAGAACAGCGGAGGAGGCGACGTCAACGTCGACGTCAAACCGGACAACAGCGGCGGCGAGTTAGTATTCATGTTGGATAGGAAAGCGATGCCAATGCCAGCGACGATGCCCGCGATCAGGAGAAACCCAAGACAGAGCCACAGTCCGGTGCATTTACTCGATTTGGTCACGTCAACCTCCGTCGAAACGGCCACGCCGCGCACATCATACACAACGTTGAGCGCATCGACCTTGGCGACTTGGCCGTACTGCACGCCCGATAGGTGCGGTCCTGGTGGCTGCTGCCACTGCGCCAGGCGGCGGCGGTCGTTGGGATGCAACTGCGCGAGCATGTGTTTTCAAAGACATGCTTGAAAAGGAAATATCTCACTCGATGCATATATATATATCTGTTAAGTGACGAACCCGCGCATACGCGGCTTCTGTCCGTCGAAACGCCGCCTGGCGCGCTAAGTAGCGTCAAAGCCTCCGATCGTTTGTGAGCAGTAATCTTGCATCTTCCAGACCCCACATGTCAGCAAAGCAAAAGGCGTACAACACCTTAGTGACAGCCGGTACGAATGCACTGTGCGCTGTGGGCGTGTCCCTGAACTATGAAGATGTCAGCGACGAACAGAAGAATTGTCTAACGATGACGGACGAGGTAGGCTACACAGCCCATTTCAGCATTGACAACGTGCCTTGCGTTGCGGTGTCTAAACCCGCCGGTTGTGGCGAGGAGCGCATTGTCGTCATGTACGACACCATGTCTTCGTCGGCTGCCTTAGCACTCGTGAAGTGTGCTGGTGCTCTTCCGGAAGCAACTACCGTGGCCAAGTGCACACTCGAACGAGAGCATGGGCCATACATCATGCAACAGCCACGCTTGTCTACTTCGTTCTTTCGCGCTACGAATGCGCACAAGAATGTGCTTAGCAGCAAGCTCGTGCAACCGAACGGATACGTTCTAAATTGACCGTTTGTGTTTTAGGTCGGGATGTTTGTCACATGTAAGAGGGAGAGGGGTTGAGTCATGGGAGAAGCCGCGTACGCGCGGCTTCCGCTGGTCATTTAAGAAATATATCTCTTTAGTGTCCGAAGGAAGGTGCGAATTCACTTTTGTGGTGAAGGTGCGGATTCGCCCCTTCGGCACAAAAGCAATAAGTGCTGTTGAGTCTGATAGGTCAGAAGTAGTAAGAAAGGGTTGTAACAATGTACGCCTTCCGCCCTCCGAAACCAATAGAATGTGTCAAAGAGCGCAAAAAGGCGGTCGTCTTACACAGTTTGCCCTTTTCGACGATCGAGGTGGGGCGCTTTAGTCAAGAGAATGACCCAACGAATGACAATTTGTCCAATCCACCATCGAATTTGCCGTCGTACGAGTTGGTGCCGGCCAAGTCGATCAAGTCACGGTCGCAGTGGACCGTCGTTGGGATTGGCGACGCCTACCACACGTTCCACGCGCGTCGCGCCACCAAAGGCGGACCTTGCGTCGGCGATTGGTCACAGATGGGCTCGTTGACGCCGGATTTGCCACATCTCATCATGAACACCCGTTCCAAAATGTGCAAAGGGGCGGCCCTGTCGATGACCAAAACCTACTTCCAACTCTACCAGCTGGTGGAGTTGATGTGGCTCGACCGAAGCTTCGTCTTCCATTTGCGTCGGCATTCGAGTCGACATGTCCAGATGAATAAGTCGGGCGGTCACGTTTACCGTGCAAAGGCGTGTGCGGATGCCGAGACACCCGAGGAGTTTGTGCAGGCCTGTGTGGGCTGGTTGCTCATGCTGGAAGGGGAGATGCGTCGTTTCCAAACGCATGCGTCGCCCGGAATCAAGCAGCTTCTCGCACGGCACGGTTTGGACGACGCCGGCTGCCTGCGCAATGGTGGGGGCTCTTTTACAAACGACACGATCTTGGCCACACAGCTCTTCTTTCAGTTTTTAAAGTGCTACGCTGTGCCTACCGTTTCGGAGCGTGACGTCTCGCTCGTGCGTCCGGTGCCATGGGCCATCGACAATGTGCAAACACGGTATCTGCCTCTGACGAAGAAGGCATGCGCCGCCTACCACCTGCCCTTGCATTTTTGTAAACGGTTGCCTTCGACAGACACGCTATGGTATCACGTGCCAACGATGCCCAATGCAACCTTCCTTTTGACGCTGCCATCCACGTTTGTCTCGGGTGCGCTGGTGCAACCGGACAAGTACTTGAACGTGCCCAAGCCCTCGAACGAGATGCGCCTCTCGCGCGAGCAGCTTCGAGCCGGTCTCATTTGCGTGTTTTCGGCGGGCACGTGTGCCGGGTATTACGTCTTAGACCGCTGGGAGGGGGTAGAAGCGGATATGATCCGTCTGATGCGTCTCGGTAAGTAGATGTCGCATCGATGGCCGAGTGGTCTAAGGCGGTTGACTCAAGTTCAACTTCCGTAAGGAGCGTGAGTTCGAATCTCACTCGATGTATAAATATCCTATAAATATACTATTTTTACCAAGTGGTAGAGTAAAAACCTATCATAGGTCGTATGCTTCCCAACTTAAGCAGATTAAAAATCGAGCTTCGTCCATCGGATCCCGACGACATCATACGCTCCACCTTTATACAGCTTGTGCTTTCTTTTGATGTCGGTCGTTTGAAGAATTGGATGAACACCAATCGTGAATTTTCACGCATTGCGAACGACGAATCTACCTGGAGGCTGGCCTTTGAAGAGATTTTGGCGCGTTACCCGACTGATGTGAGTGTCATCCAAGAGCTGCGTGCCGCAATGGGGATGAAAAAGGCTTGGGTCGTCTTGGCAGCACGCATCAAACAATGCGGTGCCTTTGTCTGTGGTCCCAAAGTATTCATGAAACCAAAAGACCTCGAGTTCTCCCCCGCCATGATGGACAGAGTCACCTTTATCGGATATCTGCATCCAGTCATGCACGATTTTTCCGAAGATGATAATGGGTATCATCCTTGTGGTAGGCGCGATGGTTGTACAAATATGTTGAGGTGGCATACTTGCAACACTGCAAACGTGGTCGTCGCACAGGACATCCCTTTGGCTCCTGCAACAGCCCCACTTCCCAACTCTATAGACGAGCTGCGTCGGCGGTACGAAGAAGCAAACGAATCGGACGTCTGCAACGACGCGTTTTTTAAGAACGGGTTTGTCATCCAAGTTTCTGACGGTTTAAAAACGATCGATGTCTCATTGTTCCAACCGATGAGCATGTGCCGAGAAGAGACCTACAAAATGGAGCCAATGTTGGGGGAGGTCTCTTGCGGCGCAGGATTCTATCTTTGGGAATCCAGCATGACTGTCTCTGATGAAGTTACTGAGATGCTACAAAAACTTCACCCCCCAGATCCGAACGATCCGACGGACAACCTTGCGAGTGTGTCGAGCCGATGGTGGTTTTTCATAGGCGTCGATCCGGATGAGCCACGCCCTAATCGCCTTCGTCTACGTCTGCGAGAGTTTGGTTGGTGGCGAGAGGATAACCCGAAGTAATTTTTTAGATTACTGCGTGGTACTCCTATAAATACAACGTAGGAAACACAAAATGCTGAGGGTCTACGTACATGGGGTAGGCTCCGACCACTCTGGGCATTCCGGGCATTCCGGGCATTCCGGGCATTCCGGGCATTCCGGCCATTGTCACGGCGTGGCCTGTGTGGCCTGTGTGCATGGGGCTGCCAAAGACCGAGAGCGAATCGACGGAGGAACAGGCCGACGCAATGGACGCGACCGAGGAGAGGGAGGAGTGAGAGGTGGCGTACGAACTGGTCGACATGTTGGACGACATCGAGTTGCGCGGCGGTGGCTGCTTGTAAAACGAAGGCCATTCGTCGGTGGCGACCGTGCGCGTCACCACCATCCAATGGTGCGGCGGCGCCGACGCCAGCGTGTGCGATTCGGCCATCGGCTTGAGCCGTGAGAGCTCGACATAATCCGTCGTGCCAGATTGCTGGCTCGTATGGTTCGTATGGCTCGTATGGCTTGTCTCGTCGAGAGTCTCGTTGGCTTCGTGATACTTCCACGCGGCCGCGGCGGCAATGTGCAACGCGGTGCGCATGTCACCACGCTCGCGCTCCAAGACCTCCAGCGCACGTGCGACGCGGTCCATTTCCAAACTGAGCGGCAGCTCGCGCGTGGCGACGCGCCCGCTGACGCCGCTGACAAGCGCGTCGCCGTTGGTTTGCGACTTCCACGATTGCAAAACGGACATCAACTGTTGCAAATCGTCGATCAAGACGCTGGTGGCCAACCGATTCCAAGGCACAAACACGTTGTCGCGCACCATGTGGTCGATCAGGCTGTACGTCAACAGAACCGCCTCCAACGGCGTCAGGGCTTGCTCGACCAAGCTGTCATCTTGTTCGATGAGACGCTTGTCCGACCGCAGCTTTTCAAACATGACGTTGCGCCGCTTTTTACGACGCGTGCGCCGTTCGTCACGATACCGCAACGGCATGCGCGTCAAATCTTGAACGACCGATGAAGGCGAGCGCTTGTAACGCTCTGCTTCGACGCTTTGGTCAATGCTTTGTGTTTGCGCTTGTTGCATGTTGTAACGAAGCTGTGCTTGCACCATCCGACGCGGCGTGCTCAACGCCGGGTGCTGGTTACAAATGCCGCGCATGCGGGACATCTCGCACTGCACCACACGCATGGTGTTGCTGTAAGGGCTGTTCAAACGCCGCGCCAGTTGCATGATCTCGTGCAGCGTGCCGCCGTACATCACCTGCACTTGATTGGCAAGCGGCCGCTGCGGCTCGTGTCGCAGCGGGTGACGCCCCAACTCGAAGCCGGCATTCGCCAACGGATTCGACAATAAGAGTCGCTGAAACGTCAACGAAATACACGAGCTGTCGCTAATCCGCGAGCCGTAGACCAGCTTCGACAAGCCCGGCAACGTGATGCGACAGGCACACGACCGTGCGCGCGCGTAGTCGGCATCGTCGAGGGGTCGATCGACATCTATAAACGGCTGCACGCTCTGCAGCCCATTCCAACAACTCGACGAAGAACCCGACGAAGAACCCGACGAAGAACCCGACGAAGAACCCGACGAGGAAGTTGGCAGATTTGACGTCTCGGCCATAATGTCGCAAAGTGCCACGCTTAGTTCGCTCGGATCCGATCTGACGTTTTCGGTTTCGTTTGCGATAGCAAACGAACTAAGAGACCAAGCTGTTGAGACGGATATTTCACAAGTCGAACTTATTGCTGTTATGACGTTGCTGACCATAGCGCTGGATCGCGCACCCGACGCGCTGCAAGCGATCGGTGCCGGTGCTCGACATTTGCGCACGCGCTGGTGTGGAGGCAAGACCATCAAACGGCGCTCGAATCAGAAGGCTTCGGCACAGAAGGTCATCGATTTTTTTCGACTCTTTGTCGACATCTCGCGTCGCATCTCCGCCAGCCTGCTCGTCCAACTTGTGGCCAATGCCATCTCGACGCACGAGCCGATGCGGGCGTCGCGCATCGTCTCCTTGTTGACCATCACCATCTTCTTCGTCTTTTTGCAAAGCGGCGCGATGGTCATCCAAACACCCGCCGCCCGTTGATAAAATAACGGACGCTAGTAATGTATAAAGGGGGTGCTTGCATGCTCCGGATAGAATAGAACTGGCCTCGTTTGTGTCATGTCCAACATAAAAAAAGAGCAGCTTCGCAACGCTTTGACCAATTGGATCACACATACGTCGTGCCACCTTCCGGCGGTGTGCGTCACGCAGCACGACCTGCTCAAAGATTGGAAGCCGAAAGGATGGACGATGATTGCGACGTTTGATGTGGTCGTTGGCATGCATTTGATCGACCTCACACAGCTGTTCGTCTACGATGCGCCCAAGGCGCTCATCGACGAGATGGCCTCGGAAGACCGTTCGATCCATTGGCAGCGAATGGAGCTGACAGCGGCCGCGATCGTCACCACGCTGCGAGGCATGCGCTACGAAGGCGGCGGCGGTCAAATGGAACGGTTGGCGACCGCATCGCTCATCGAAGACAAGCGCAAAACGTTGGGCAGCGAGCTCTTCATCAGCTATCTGGCACAACGTCGACGAGAGAAGGCGACGCTCGATCATCGGCAGGCGTTTCCACACACGACCCTCTACACCAACGCGTCGTCCAAGCACCAAACGCTCGAAGGCAGCGGATCGTATCCGGCGGAACAGGTGCATTCCAATCCATCGGTGCGTCACACGGTGCCCGAAAGCGAAGACACGGCCTGGTCGAGAGTGTCGGCAAAGGAACTGGTGGCGTTGTTGAACATCGATCCGGACAAGCTCGCCGGCCAGCTCAACGACCACCCCCTCTTCGCCTCGTCGCTCAGCGACGGAAAGCGTCACCATTTGCGTGCCCAAATCGCAACGCGCGCCATCGAAGAGGATACGAAATCGGAGGATCGTTTCAAGAAAGCACACACCCTCTTGTTTGTGCCTTTGCAAGAGGGCATCCCCGTCGAGCTGTCGATATTGCGTCACAACGAGACGCTCGACCACGTCGACAACGACAAAATTCCCGTGTTGGCAATCGAATGCAATCCCTCCGGGATTGTCGAAACCCTGTGGCTGTGCAACGACCCAGGGGAAGCCGTTTCGAGCCTCGTTTTGGCGCATACCGAGCATGTAGAGCTGTGTAGTTGCGCCATGGCGTAATAAGAGTTAAGAGTTGTAACGGATCGCTTCCTTTGGGACTGCGCTAAGGGGATGTATAAACGCGTGTTTCTACAGTGTAAAAAAAGAGAAAGAGTTCATGTCGTCGGCGGTGTACGCGATCAGCGATTGGCGACCGCTGCGCCAGGACCAATATGAGCGCGTCAAGCAGCTGCTCATCGACAAGCTGCGCGCCAGCGACGAAGCGTACTTGCTTCCAGGCGCACATCAAGACGATCAAGCGTTGCGAAACATCATCCTGGCTTTGGATCCCGACGCACCGCCCGAGAAGACGATCCAATTGCTCAGCCCCCAATGGGCCCACGGCGTGGCCATCGTACGCCTCGGAAACGCCGCCGCCGAGGCGCTGCTTTCCACGTCACAACGGCGTCAAAACTCGCTCAAAATCCTGAGCGACTGCGTCGCCAACGAGCTGACAAGCAGCAAGACGTCGGTTGGCCCCCAGCTCAAGGCGGAAGGCAATCACGACCTGACAGAGGACGATTGGGAGTGCGGCTTCGATTCGGAGCAGTGCTGCGCGGGTCTCTACTTCGCCATGGAAGATCGCGCGCCCAGCAAACATGGCCGTGTGGCTCGACTCGGAACAACGCGCGGTCATCCGGCGCACTACCTTGTCGTGCGCGCCGGCGCAGGCAAAGCCGCCGAAGAGTTCCACGGACGACTGATCGATCACATGTCACGCGGCAAATCGCTGCACGCCAGCCTCGATAGCATCGCCTCCGAACTCTCCTCCGAGGGCGGCGTCGACGGCATGCTCAAACGGCTCACCTCCGCCGGGCGTCGCAACCGTGCGCGCATCATGTTAAAGATTGGACACGCGCTGGGCATCTCGGCCGACATGATGACCGCCCTCGATCACGGCGCCAACGCGGCCCACGGAACCAAGCAAATGGCCGCGTTGGATGTCGACACCGTCACCAACGTCTTGGAACGCAACGGCGTCGCAAACGGCGACAGCGCGCGTGCCAATTACTACGCCTACTACGCCAGCACCACCGCGCCAAAATCGTCGCAAGGCGTCGTCGTCTGTTCTAACATCGCCGAAGGCTTCGTACTCTTCCGCCCCACCGTCGGAACGGGCAACGATGCCACCGAAGCGTCCATCAATCGCGCCGGCTCGACCATGCGCATCAACAACAACACCTACGGCTCCATCCCTTTCACGTCGGAAGCACTGCACCCCGACAGCGAGATCTTCCAGCTCGTCGAAAACGCCTACGTCAGCCAAATCGAGCGCGACGGACCCGCGTCGTGCCAAACGAAGATCGAGAAGCATGGCCAAGTCGCCGGATTGGCGCCCTCCGACCTTCCGTTGCAACGCATTCCTTCAAACGCCGCCTCCGGAGTTCGCTCCTTGCACACGGATGCAGACTGGATCGATCAGCATTTCACCTGGCACACCGCCAGCAGTGCGGTACGACGCCGCGCGGCGACCAACGATAACAGCACACTCACCGAGATTGTCGCTCGCATCGAACCGCCCGCCTTGTGGGGCACCCACGCACCGCTCGGATACAACAATTGGGGCCACACCATGGCCATCCACGAGCTCTCGCACCTGCGGCTGCGGCCCGAACTCGTCCTCATGGCCGGGTGCGAAATGTCCAAGCTGCGCGGCACCGCGCGAACCATTGCTGGCGCGTTTGAAAGGGAAACGCCCACTCTGCAATAAAAAATACACGTATACTTTAGAAAAGACGTACCAAACCGTTCGACCAGACTAGATGTGTTCAGTTACGCCCAGATCGGCCCACTTCAAGTGAACCGTTCGCACCACCACCCACTCTACTTACGTAACCATCCCCTCGGTGGGGGTTGCAGGGACGCTTCTTAGAAACTTCACAATCCAATTATTACTTTCCTAATTAGGCAAACTCGAGCACATTTGGTAGCGATCGATTTTCGGCCCTTATGCACACGGTACGAGATATTCACCTTTGCGTTACTGTCTCACTAGGAGCAATACACGCAAAGTACCTTGTCACAAAACCGTTACACGACAACTTTTTTACTATGTGTACTTAAGGAGTTCACACCTGACCTTGTCACCACCTGCTGTGAACACTCCCCGAAGGGGTCCGGGCGAAGTTATCATCTTCGAAGAAACCGGAATACCGTGCAAAAAAAATACTACTTGGCATGCAGAAGTCGAAAATCGAGTGCTCGAGTTTTGTGCTCGGGGTTTGTGCTCGGGTTTTGTGCTCGGGTTTCAAGAACTCGAGCACTCGATTTTCGACTTCTGCATGCCAAGTAGTATTTTTTTTGCACGGTATTCCGGTTTCTTCGAAGATGATAACTTCGCCCGGACCCCTTCGGGGAGTGTTCACAGCAGGTGGTGACAAGGTCAGGTGTGAACTCCTTAAGTACACATAGTAAAAAAGTTGTCGTGTAACGGTTTTGTGACAAGGTCCGATTTTGCACGTTGCGTGTACTGCTACTGGGGTGACATACACGCAACGTGCAACATCTCTCTTAATCTGACGTACCGTGTGGTTAGAGGGTTGCAGGGAAATTCACCGAGGCTATTTTTAGCTGTACCCCCCTCGGATGCTCGACTTTCGACTATTATCGTGTACCGTGTAAATAACTCCGTAAAACGCGACCGTGTCAACAAACTCGAGCACCGGAGTATGAAACCCGAGCACCTTTGGTATGTAACCCGAGCAATTATTTTCGTGTACCGTAAGATTAATGCACAACAATGTGCGCGCGCCCTAAGAACCCGAGCGTTTATTTTCGGGCACCGTGTCCCTCCTATGCCAACAGCGTCATACAAAACACAAAGAGGCGGTCCTCGAGCGGACTGGCGCCGACGCGCTGTTTTTGATCCCAAAGCGCGTTGAGGATGCGGATGGCAACACCGCGCATCGAACTGGATGCGGGAGCAAGACACGCGTCCATGCACAGCTGTTGTGCGCACGAGATGAGGGCCAAATCCATCTCAGCGCGCGGCGTCACGTCCCTCTGAATCAGATCGATCTGCTTGGCCAAATCTTTGACCAGCCGCATGGCCTGTTGCGTTTTGCGAGCCGCCTTGTCCGAGTTGTCGACCATCTGGTTGACAACTTCGTTGTCGTCCTCGTTGTACAAATCGCCATACTCGACGGTCGACTCTGAGGCCGCCACTGGCGCCGCTTCTGATTGCTCGCAAGCAACATCCTCCTCTTCTTCGACCACCGCCCCCTTGCGACGTTTGGAACTGCCGCGAACGAGAACCTCCTCTTCGTCGTCCTTTTCTGATGACGCACGATTCAGACGTGACGAGCGGCGCTTTTCGGTTGGCTGCACGGCGTTGCGTCCGCGCTTCGGACAGCGTTTCAGCTTGCCGGCCTCCTTGTTCGCTTCTTCAAGCACGTCGCCCACGAGGTTGCGATGGGCATAGTTTGGAACGATGCCGTTGCGATGCGTGTCGATCATCTCCCAGTAGCTCTCGTCGATGGGAGGGTAGGGCAAATGCTCGTCATTGTGCGACCTGTCCAAGCTCGCGCGCGTAAACTGGCGGTAGCTCGCCGCCATCTTCTTTGAACGCTTTGGATCGCAGCAGTAGTAATGATTCGAGCTCAAAGGGCCCTTGCGTTGCTCCCCTTCGAGCTGATTGTGTGCATTGTACAAGAAATCGACCAAGTCGTTGCGCACACGAAAGATGGTCATGGCGGCACGCAAACAGGTGTAACCGCAGCGAATGCGTCCGCTGTCAAACGGATGATCTCCGTCGGACGCGCAGGCGAAGCCGTCGCTGTAGCTTTGTGCGAACTCGTTCGTGTAGTATTCGACCAACTCGTCAATGGTCGTCACGTTTCCGTACGTAGTCGGCCCACCAACGTCGAGCGCGATGCGGTTGTTATGTTCCTTTTGGCCGCACAGGTCGCACCTCGAGCTCCACGATTTTTCAGGCTTCTCCTTGACGTGGCGCATGACGGTCAGGTTGCGTAAGGCGTTGAACACGCCCGGCTTCCACAAACAAGACGCGTTATGCAGTGTGGTGCCCATCGAACGGAAATGGTAGTACGAACAAAGAATCTCGAAAATGCGCTTCTGTAACGACGGCATTGTTGGCGGCGTCTCTTCCGCCTTCATATCCTCCGCCATCTTCTCCTCCTTGGTGAGCAAGGTCTGCATCCAGCGCGGCACACAACACCCGTCGCCTCCGACCAAGCTTGCAAACTCCCCATCGACGTCGATCGGCGGAGCCGGCGTTTGCGTCGCCAAATCGTCTACGATAAAGTCCTCCAGCCCCGAATCGCCGGCGGTGTTCTCTAAAGAGTCGCCCTTTTTTTCCACGCCGTCAACTTCGTCGACGGCCACTTCATACTCCGAGTTGGCTTGCGAGTTTTGCGAACGCGTTTCGTCGTCCACGTCATCTTCCGCCGTCTCCGCCGTCTCCACCCTCTCTTCCACACACGTCTCACTTCCCGCCTGCTCTTCTGCATCCTCCTGCGCATCAAAATCGACGCTCATGCGCAACAAGCGTTCTCCGCGTTCCATGATCGCCAACATGCGCTCGTCGGATGAACTCGTCAGCACGCTGCGCGTGATGCTGCCATACAAGACTTCGTTAATGACAACATCCTTGTAAATCCACGGCGGCGTTGTGTCACTCGAACCCGTTGTTTCGTCAGCATCGTCCTCAAAACGGGGCATGTGCGACATCTCTCACAAAGTTGTTGCCTCTCTCAAGCAACAACCTTTCCTTAATGACTTAGCTGCAAAAACCAAAGCACGTTTTTTTTGGCAAACGATCGGTTCGCAGGCGGTGCCTTTGCAAAGAAAGCTAATCTATTTGCAAAGGAACGACTCTTGTAAAAGGACAACCGACCGCCATCGATCATGTCCAAGGTCAAACGCGACCCTACAACGAAGCGCTGGCTTCGTCAATTCAAATACGATCCCTACATGGCGCTTGTCTTGGGCACGCGCCTTTGGGTGGCGCATCACACACTGGAACAAGAGTCCAACGCATCCAACCCCTCAACCAACCCCTCAACCAACCCCTCAACCAACCCCTCAAGCAATTCAACCCAACCATGGCCGAGTTGGTTGCGCCCTTATGCGTTTCCCGACCACGCACGCGGAGCTTCTAGTGCTCGAAAGGGACGCCCGCGACACAGAACATATCACGCAACATTACAATTCTGGGCGAAACTCACACTCACCAAACCCTTTCCAGCACCGTTGCCTCGATTGTCACATCTGATTTGCGTGTTGATCGAGGCCCTCCGTCAACAAAAGAACCTGTTCACTCACACATTCGGCGACACGACCGTCAACGGGGCGGATGTTGTGTCCATGTTAGGGGACCTCCAGCTCTTCCAAGGCCTTTAATTTGCTCTTTAATTTCCCAAGAGCATGCGACGCGCTTCCGCCCGAATACGCTGCCGCTGGTCGCGATGATCGACGTAACCGCCAAAGAGTTCGTCCTCCGAGTCGAGATCTGCCGCATTATCCGCCGTCCACGGCTGATAGGTTGGATCGTATTGCGGCGAAGTCGGTGAGTAGTTTGGTGAAGTGGGCGAGTAGTTTGGTGA
>Ga0228674_1001092_pt1 | contig 16717 bp, 18 predicted proteins | sample 1D_rmetaG_FD_189054 | JGI IMG/M metagenome (GOLD analysis project Ga0228674, IMG submission 189054) | Seawater microbial communities from Monterey Bay, California, United States - 1D_r | ecosystem: Environmental > Aquatic > Marine > Coastal | place: USA: California | collected 2016-09-26
ACCACATTGAAAGATCGCTCAATGCTGTTAAAACTAAACTAAGGGCTTAGACTTTATTCCCTATAAATAAAAAAGCCACCCCATTGAAAAATGAAAGTGGCTTTTAACTTATGTGACCCCGACAGGATTCAAACCTGTAACCGTCAGAGCCGAAATCTGATATTCTATTCAGTTGAACTACGGGGCCGAAACGTCTGCAAATATAATAGTAATTCTATACAATATTTTACGTCTATCTTTGTTTTATTTCGACTTATTATGAAAAAGAACCTTTTAATCTTTGTCGCCTCCGTAATCAGTATTTACGCGAAAGCACAGCTTAAACCTATTGGAAGTTGGACAGATCATTTACCGCTTAACAGCGGCACCTCAATCGCATCAAACGGGACACTGATTTACGCGGGAACCCAAACAGGGCTTTTCACATACAACACAGCTGACAATTCTTTAGAGAAATATACCAAGGCCAACCTCCTAAACGACGTATCTGTCTCAAAGTTAGCATATTCTGCTCCATATGAAACTTTAATTATTGTTTATGACAACGCTAATATTGATTTGATTCGACGGGATGAAATAACTAACATCCCCTTTATTCAACTAAGCAATGAAGAAAAGACAATCAACGAAATCAGAATAATCGACAACTTGGCTTATTTATGTATGGCTTATGGCATAACCGTGGTTGACTTAGATCGACAAGAAATTGTAGACACCTATAAATTTGGACCTAATGGAACACCAATAAACATAAACTCGGTAGATCAACTGGGTAACAGCCTTTATGCAGCGTCTGACAATGGAATTTTCTCAGCTAACATCTCAAGCAACCTGCTTGATTTCAATGCATGGACAAAACTTCCAGTTAAGAATACTTCTGCCTTTTATTCAGTTTGGGAAAACAACAGCTTAATCAACTTTGTGTTTCGTGAAGGATCCGCTAAAGACAGCGTTCTAATTTATGATGGAAACCAATTTTCGACCAATCAGCAGTTAGCCAACTTTGACTTTATTAACTTATCTGAGACGGTTAACAATGAGTTTGTACTAACCACAAGAACAAGTACTATACTTTTCAATAACCAATCCCAAATTGTAAACACCTTAAGCAGGGGCGGGTCTAATGCCAAAGGATCTGCAATTGCTAACAATCGTTTATTTGAAATCAATGGGTTTACTCCATTAGTAGAAATATCTACAACCGACGGCACAACTATAGCAGGAATAAAGCCAAACGGACCATTAACGGCAGCTATATTCGACATGGATGCAGCAGAAGGGAGTTTATGGGTAACCAATGGTGCAATTGATGGAACCTATAATAACCGATTCGACCTTGCAAAGGTCTCCCGCTTCGATGGGACAACTTGGACCGCCTACCAACATGGCGCAAATCTTGGGCTCAATGACATTTTTGACGTTGTTACTGTTACCATCAACCCTGAAAACCCCGATCAAGTATTCTTTGGCTCTTGGGGCAGAGGTTTAGCTGAATTTAGCAACAGTGTTCCCTTCAAAATATATCAAGACACCAATACGGTTTACACTAACAACTTTGGCCAATTGACCTCAGCAATACAACGAAGAGAAGCGTGGAAACCGGCACTATGGATTGGAACAGGTGAGACGGTTTTTGACCCAGAAGGAAACCTATGGATTACAAATACCTACCAAAAGAATGGCCTTTCAGTTCGTTTAGCCAACGGCAGCTGGTTCAGTTATAATCTTGGTTCTTTATATTCATCTGACGAAACTGCCATGTACGACATAGAAGTCGATGATAACGGATATAAGTGGATTGCTATGGCAAAGGACAATGACATTATTGTTTATGATGATCGTGGAACCATTAAAGACATTTCCGACGATAGATCGATACGACTAACCAGAGCTGAAGGTTTTGGAAGCATTCCTGGAGCAAGAGGTATAAAGATTGAAAAGGACAAAGATGGATTAATCTGGATCGGAACGTCGGATGGAATCGCAGTGCACTTTAATCCGTCAGGCGTATTTAACGGCGACTTAGATTTTGATAGGGTGATTTTCTTTGATGGCGAAAATAATGAAGTTGTTCTGCAAAACTCTATTGTTACAGAAATAGCAATAGATGGATTCAACAGGAAGTGGATCGGGACGGAGAACTCCGGCGTTATTTTATTATCTGCCGATGGTAAAGAAACTATTTTGGAATTCAATATTGACAACAGCCCCTTACTGTCTAACTCAATTAGCGCAATAAGTATAGATGATGAGTCCGGTGAAGTTTATATTGCTACTTCTAAAGGGTTAGTTTCTTACAGAGGGGAGGCGATCAACGGAGCGAAGAACCTGAACGATATCAACATTTACCCGAACCCTGTTCGCCCGGACTACAGCGGAAACATTGCCATAAGTGGCTTACTGGACAACACGACTGTAAAAATTACAGACATCAGCGGCACGTTGATTAATGAGATAAAATCACAAGGTGGGCAAGTATTATGGGACGGAAACAACTTCAATGGGAGGAGAGCATCAACGGGTGTTTACCTCGTCTTTCTGAGCGGTGAAAACGAAGACCTAAAACTGCAAACAGAAGTGGGGAAAATCCTGTTCGTCAAATAACATGTTGCTTCAAAGTAAAGGGATTGTTTTACAATCATTTAAATACGGTGAAAACTCGTTAATCAGCAGGGTCCTTTCCGAAGAAAAAGGGTTAATCTCCCTACTTTCAAATAAAACAAAAAGTAAAAAAAACAAACAAGGCAATTTCTTTCAGCCCTTATCGGCAATTGAATTTGTATGCTACCTCTCATCAAAATCAAACATACACAGAGTAAAAGAGCTCACTTATAACAACTCCATCGCTTCCTCGCCCGAAAATGTATCAACTAATGCGATCCGGTTTTTCTTGGCTGAAGTTCTTTCGAAGGTCATTAAAGAGGAGGAGCAAAATTTTAGTTTATACCAATACGTAGCGGAAAAACTCCACCAACTCAACACTGCAAAAATTCCAACCTCTTCCTTTCACATCACATTTCTGCTAGATTTAATGGATGTTTTAGGCATTCAGCCATTTATTACACAAGAACATGCCTATTTTGACATGGAACAAGGAGAAGGGTGCACAACAAAGCCAACCCACCCAAACTTTTTTACTAAGGAAGAGGTAGAATTATATAAAACTGGTCGAGAGAGCCCAGAAAATTTGCCGAAGTTGGACCGGAGTCGTCTTCTAAATATGATAATAAACTACTACAACACTCAACTTGGTGGCCTTACAAACATAAAGTCAAAAGCAGTGTTAGAGGTTGTATTTGGGTAATTTTAACCCCTCAAATTAACGTATGACCAAAGAGAAAATCCTGCTTTTAACGCTAGCCGTTATTCAGTTCTCACACATTACATACTTTATGATTTTGATGCCGTTAGGGCCTCAATTAATGGACTCCTTTAACATTTTGCCTAGTCAATTCGCCTTATTGGTGTCAACATACACTTTTTCTGCAGGTACTTCTGGTTTCGTTGGTGCATTCTTTATCGATCGGTTTGATCGTAAAAAAGCGATTTTGACAATGGCTGCAGGTTTTGCTTTAGGCACATTAGCCTGTGGTTTTGCCCAAACTTATTACTCTTTTATTAATCACGAGATCCATCACCGGATTATTCGGCGGTGTTATGGGTGCGCTAATTCTCTCCATCATTGGGGGTGCTATTCCTAATGAACGAAGAGCAAGCGCAATGGGCATGGTAATGGCAGCTTTTTCTGTTGCTTCTGTAATTGGAGTGCCTGCAGGTCTATTTTTAGCCGACCTCTCTGACTGGCACATGCCATTTATAGTATTAGGTGGACTTGCTTTATTGACGCTCATCCCTGTGGCGATTTACATACCGAGCATGACAGACCATATCAGCTCTTATGAACAGAAACCATCTCCGATACAAATAGTGCGCAATGTAACAAGCAACAAAAATCAAATGCTAGCCCTATTGTTTGGAAGCGTCATCATGTTTAGTCACTTTTCGGTAGTACCGTTTATCAGCCCTTACCTAACGACCAACGTAGGCTTTAGCGACTCTCAAATCAAATACATCTACCTTATAGGTGGTGCACTAACGGTTTTTTCTTCTCCTTTTATAGGTAGAATGGCTGATAAGTATGGCCGATCTAAGATTTTACAATAACCGTTCTTGCTGCAACAGTTCCCATCTTTTTTCTTACTCAAATAGGGGAGACGCCTATCGGATTAGTGCTAATCATTACGGCGCTTTTCTTTGTCTTTGGTGCCGGTCGAATGGTTCCTTCCACGGCAATGGTAACCTCTTCAGTAAAACCTCAGAATCGAGGAAGTTTTATGAGTTTTAATGCCTCTTTCCGGCAGCTAACCAATGGTGTTGCCGCTTTTTTCGCCGGGTTAATAATTACTATTGGAGAAGATGGACTATACCACAACTATGATCTCGTGGGTTATTTCGCTATTGCTATGGGAATTGTATCAATTTTTATTAGCAGAAAAATAACCGTAGCAGACGATTCTAACTTTGCTAATTAACACTAACTGTCTTTAATACTGCTTCTAGTTCTCTCAAGTATTCTCGTTTGTCAAACTTAGGAGCAAACACAAAAGCATCAAGCTCAACAACTCTTTTGTTCTTTTCATCCACCACCGTGTAGTGAAGGAATGGCCCACCCATAAAGTCCTTCAACATGTACCAAAGTCCCCTATATTCCATGGCATAGGTGCCGTTCAAATTTACTTCTTTAGTTGCTGGACGATATTCTTCATAAACGGCCATATACGAGCTGTCAGGTGTTCCTTGAATCATTTCTTTGGTAAAAGCATTTCGATTAACAATCATACTTTCATTGGAAAAGACCGAGTCAGAATTGTAAGGTCTTATAAAAACACAAACCCCTTGCATAATTTGGTGCAGGCCGATTGATTTCTCTTTTTTCAACCAGAAGCCATTATCGTTTTTTGCCATTTGCACAAACCCGGGAGGGATCACCATTTCTATTTGATATTGCTTGGAGATAGAATCCATGATCTCTTTAAGTGGCTTACCTTTAATCTGCTTTTTTAATCGCTCAAGCTCCCTAACATTGTAATAATCTCTAATTGTCTGAACATTTTTTGATAATATTCTTGCTGCGTCTGTATCACTTGCAGCTGTTATTTGAATCATTAACTGATCCTTTGCCCAAACATCTTCTTCAATGTTTATTGCAGTTCTTTTTCCTTTGCCTATGCTAAGTTTTAGCACGTTTCTACTTCTCTTTAATATAGATTTAAATGCTTTTGCAGGGACTGTAGAAGCCCTAAATTGCCCCTCTGCTTGGGGCATGCCAACCAATGGCTCAGAAAATATTTTATCCAAAACAATCCCAGTCTGGCGGTTTTCGTAAAAAGTATCTACAACAACGAGCACTTCTCCAAACTTACCTGAGCTACTCGGCAACGAGCTTTTATCATCTTGGGAAATTGAGTTGTCGCAAGCAACAACAGCGCTGGCAATAATAAACACAAGAACTAATTTCAATACTTTATCCAATATTTCTAACTTTTACTTTCATGCCTGGCTTTAAGCGCTTAAAATTCAATTCGCTATTAAGTTTCTTTAAATCCTCTACCGATGTACCATCATACTTTTTTGCAATGTCCCATAAGGTATCACCGGCCTTAACAACGTGAACTTGGTAGTTACCATTTTTTACAGGAGCAGGAGAACTTTGTACCTGGGTTTTAACGGGAGTGGGACGTGCTTTTGAATAGATGGTAAGTCGATCACCCGGTTTTAAACGAGATGATCTCAAGTTGTTCCATGCCATTAGTTGTCTAACTGTGACGCCATGTTTTTCTGCTATATAACCTAAGAACTCCCCACTTCTTACTCTATGAACAAACATTTCGGGTTCAGCAATAATTTTGCTTTCCCTTCCTGCTATGCTATCCGCTATCTCCTTTCTTCTTATGTCAGCATAAATCGTTTTTTCGTTGGTCAAAAACAACCCAATTTTATCTGCAGGTAAACATAGTGTTTGTGTTTTATTTTCTGCCTTAGGAATATAACTTAGCTTATACATTGGGTTATAAAAGGCAATTTCCTCTTCTGAAATCTTTAAGTAGTCTGCTAGCTGTTTGAATGAAAATGCAGTGTTTATTTCTATCGTATCCACACCTCCATCGTAGAGTAGCGTATTGCTCGCATACAAGTCATGATCATTGCCGTGATTCATCATATAATTAACGGCAATAAATGCAGGTACATAACCTCTTGTTTCTCGAGGCAAAAAGGGTCTGATTTTCCAATAGTCTTTGTGGCCTCCAGATCTGCGTATCGCTTTGTTTACATTACCTGGCCCACTATTGTATGCAGCTAAAACAAGATTCCAATCTCCGTACATCTTATACAGGTCTTTCATGTACCTTGCCGCTGCAACAGTTGCCTTATACGGGTTCATTCTATCGTCAGTGTAAGACGTTACGTGTAAACCGTACATTTTTCCTGTAGGATACATGAACTGCCATAACCCTTGAGCTCCAACTCTCGATTTTGCTGAAGGGCTTAATGCAGACTCAACCACTGCAAGGTACTTTAACTCTAATGGAATTTCATATCGATCAAAAACCTGTTCAATCATTGGGAAGTATAACGGAGCTAGACCAAGAACTGAACGACTTAAGCGCCTTCGTTTGTTCACGTACAGGTTAATAAATGCTTTTGTGTATTGGTTATAGGTTAGATCAAAAGGAGTTGCTTCGTTTAGTGCGTTCAACCTTTCTATCAATAAGGAGTATGGTAATTCTTGAATTTCGTCTACAAGCGTTGTGTCATCAGTTCCTTGGCAATAACGAAAGCAGTTGTAAAACTTATCCATCATTAAGCTGTCAATCATCGACAAAACAGCATCATCGGGAGCAATATGAAATTCAATAGAATCGGGCTCTTTTGCATCAATAACTGACGCAAAACTAGAAAATCTAAAAAAAAGTGAGGTTAAAAGGAGTATTTTATTCATGGATCTCTTTCATTGAAAACGCAAAAAGTTAAGATTTCTTGCACCTTTACGAAATTCATCAATTCCCTTGTCCTTTCTCTGTTTTTTCTAGGCTTTTATTAACGCAAATTTGTTAACGAGCTCTTTTGAAAATGCGAACAACTTCTCTTCGTTGAACTCACCAGTCATTAGCTGTATACCAAAGGGCATTTGATTTTTACTTTGTCCTAAAGGCAAAGAAATAGCAGGAATTCCTGCGAGGTTAGCCTGAACGGTAAAAATGTCTTCTAAGTACATTTTAATTTGATCGTCCTTTTGCGCATTTAAATCAAAGGCTATGTGCGGAGAGGTTGGTGAAATAATGAAGTCGTATTGCTCAAAAACTTTTTGGGTACTTTCTTTAACCAAACGACGAACTTTTTGCGCCTTCGTATAATAAGCGTCGTAATACCCTGCGCTCAAGACATAGGTTCCAAGCATTATTCTCCTTTTAACTTCCCTGCCAAAACCTTCACTTCTAGACTTCACATAAGTTGACTCTAGGTCTGTTGCGTTTGGGCTGCGATAGCCGAAGTGAATACCGTCGTAACGTGCTAAGTTAGAAGACGCCTCAGCGGTGGTTAACACATAATAGGTTGGAACAATTTGATCTAGATAGTCAAACTTAACCTCATCTACTTGGTGGCCTTCTGCTCTTAGACTTTCTATAATTTCAATTGTTCTATTCTTCACCTCAGGGTCTATTCCCTCGTGATTAACGTAACAATCGAAATATGCAATTTTTAATTTTTTCCCCTTCAAACTATCAATAGACGCTGTATAAGCAGGAACAGGTTTTTTACTTACTGTACTGTCAAGCTCGTCCTTACCTGCAATTACCTCTGAAATCAATGCAGCATCTTGAACATTTGTAGTAAAAGTTCCTATTTGATCAAATGAAGACCCAAATGCAATTAATCCATTTCTAGAAACTCTACCGTAGGTTGGTTTAAATCCAACTGTACCCGTAAAAGAGGCTGGCTGACGAATAGAACCTCCGGTGTCTGACCCTAGAGCTGCCATGCACAAACCTGCTACTACAGAAGCCGCTGCACCACCACTAGAGCCTCCTGCAACTTTGTTTTTATCCAACGGATTTTTAACCGGACCGAAATAAGAGGTTTCATTAGAAGAACCCATTGCAAACTCATCACAATTTGTTCTGCCAATAATTATTGCATCCTCTTTTAACAGTCGCTCAACAACTGTTGCCGAGTATAAAGATTCGAATCCTTCTAACATTTTTGAAGACGCCGAAAGCCCGTGCCCCTTGTAACAAATGTTGTCCTTTATTGAAATAATTAAGCCAGCCAATTTGCCTGCTTTTCCTTCTTTTATTTTAAGGTCGACCGACTCTGCTTGAGCCTTTGCTGACCTATCGAAAGTTTCTACAAATGCATTTAAATCCTGCTTCGTTTCAATTTCTTTTAAATAGTAATCAACTAACTCGACGCAAGAAATTTTTGCACTAGTCAGCTCTTGCTGAACATTTTTCAGTGAAGTAAAACCTTTCAATGGATGTAAAGTTTTTATTTATTTTGTTGGGGTATTGTCTTTATCTTCTTCGTTGGTTGCGTCTTTAAACTCTTTTATGCCTTTGCCAACCCCTTTCATTAATTCAGGAATTTTCTTTGCTCCAAAGAGTAATATTACAGCAACAACGATAAGTACAATCTGTGTCGGGCCAAACATCCCAGCTTCAAATACGGTAGTTTCCATGCTTAAATTTTGATTCAAAGTTAATCAAATTAAAAGAGGATATTTCTTAGAGTTGCTTCTCATTTAAATACTTTTGGCAGGTGAATAAAAAAGTAGATTACCTTATTGTTGGACAAGGCTTAGCGGGTACGTTTTTAGCCTTCGAATTAATGCAGAAAGGGAAGTCTGTAATGGTTATAGATAAGGGTTTAAAATACTCTTCTTCCAGAGTTGCAGCAGGGGTAATCAACCCTATTGTACTTAGAAGGTTTACGGTAACTTGGAGAGCAAAGGAGTTCTTAAATTATAACCCTTTTTTTTATGAAAAATTAGATAAGTACCTTGGCAAGCAATACCACTTTAGCCTTCCTTTAAAAAAATTAATTTCATCTCAAGACGAGATAGATTTCTGGAAATATCGTTACGACAAGGAAGATGTAAGGGACTATATTTATAAAGAGTTAACAGATGTAAAAGAAAACTTATTTCCGACAGAAAAATTTAAAGTGGGGTTGGCAAAACAGGCTTCTTGGCTAAATATTAGCGACTTGCTCGTAGATTTTAGGGCAAATCTTGAAGCAAAAAACGCGCTATTGGAAGAAGAGTTTGATTTTTCCAGCCTTCAGACGAATCGCTATAAAAACATCGAGTTTGGTAGAGTTGTCTTCTGCGAAGGAGCGCGAGGAAAATACAATCCGCTATTTAAGAGCCTGCCGTTTAGCCTTAATAAAGGACAGCTAATCACCGTTAAAAACAACCAACTTCCATCTGATAGCTTACTGAAAAAGAAAGTCTTTATTCTGCCTACCTCAGAAAGTATTTTTAAAGTTGGTGCCACTTATTCTTGGAAATGGGATACAAGTTCTGAAGAGGCGGCACATAAAATTGAACCGGAAAAAACTGAATTATTAAAGACTCATTTAGAAGAAATAACCACGTCTAACTATGAGGTTGTTGCTGTGCAAACAGGAATTCGGCCCTCTATAAAAGACAGACGACCTTTAATAGGGCAGCACCCGGACAAAGCAGATGTTTACATGTTTAACGGTATGGGAACCAGGGGGTGTTTTATGGCTCCGTTATTAATTGATGAGTTTATCAATTATTGCGAGCAGGGTGCTGATTTACACAAAGAGGTAGACCTTCGTCGGTTTCTTTGAGTTACGCTAAGTTTAATCGTTTAAATAACCCTTCTCGATAGGATCCCCCAATTGGAATTTTCTTGTCAGAGTTTTCAATGTTCACAATTAAACTATCAATTGAGTTGATTTTGTTCAAGTTCAATATAAAAGACCTGTGGCTTCTCATAAACATCTTACTTGGAAGTTTCTTTTCAATGTCTTTCATCGTGGAATGAATGGTAAACCGTTCTTTATCCGTGTGAATAATAACGTAATCTTTTAATGCTTCGACAAACAAAATGTTTGCATTTTGAACCTTGACTAACTTTGAATTGGATTTAACATAAATATACTCTGTGGAGATAGGAGATGCCTTTGCTCCTGAAGAACTAACACCTGATAACTTCTCTTTTTCCTTTTTAAATTTATACAACGCCATTTCAATTGACGTTCTAAGATCTATTTCTTTAAATGGCTTGATAACATAACCGTAGGACTCAGTGATTTTCGCTCGTTCTATTGTTTTTTCGTCTGCATAGGCCGTTAAAAAGACGACCGGTATATCATAATCTTTTTTAATCCTCGCTGAAGCATCAATTCCTGAAATATTTCCTGCCAACATTATATCCATTAAAACCAAATCCGGCTTATTATCTTCTAAGAACGAAAGCGCTTTTTCACCTTTCGAAAATGACGCGATTACTTCATAACCTATTTTTTCAAGACACACAGAGGTGTCTTTTGCTACAATCGCTTCGTCTTCTACAATTAATATTTTAGTTTTCATACTTCGTTTTTTGTATCAAAGCTGATGATAAATTTTGTTCCGTTCTGACGCTCTAGGATTAGTGTTCCTTCCATTTGTTCAACCAAAGTTGAAACCAACTGAAGGCCTAAGGTATCTGTTTTTTCGACGTTTATCTCTTTAGAAATTCCTACTCCATCGTGTGCCAAAGAAAGTGAAATTTTCTCCAAATTACCAATCAAAGTAATCTCTATTTTTCCGTGCTTCCTTCCTTTAAATGCATATTTCAACGAATTGGAAATAAGTTCATTTAAAATTAGACCACACGGTATCGCCTCATTCAAAGATAGGAATACTTCGTCTAAAGAAAAAACCAATTCAACTGACGTATCAAGTAACTCGTATGTATTAACTAAACTTTCAACCAAATCTCTCACGTAACTCGAAAAACGTATATCAGAAAGGTTGGTAGTGCTATATAAACGTTCATAAATTGAAGCCATAGCCGCAATTCTATTTCTACTTTCTTTGAGAACTTCTAATATATGCTCATCTGTAACGTATCAACTCTGTAAGCTTAGAATGCTTGAAATTACCTGCATGTTATTCTTTACCCGATGATGGACTTCTTTTAACAGAATCTCTTTCTCCTTTACTGAATTCGTATGCTCTATCTCATTCAACTTTTTCTGAGTGATGTCATGACCTATTCCCGAAACTTCTTCGATTACACCATTTTCACCAATAATCGGGTTGATATACATTTTTCTATATTTTCTTTCTCTAGCCTTTGCTCACTCAATAGTAAACCAAACGGCTGTTGAATGACATCGGTCTTTTTATATTGAAATTCATGTTTAACAGCCGGGTTTATTTTATTAATTCTACCTTCTGTGTCAGTAGTAAAAATCATATCCAGCGAGCTTTCTATAATTCCCTCGGAATAGGATTGGGAGTTTTGAAGTCTTCTTTGAATTATTCTATTTTGCTCTAATTGAATCCGTAAGCTATCGTTATCTACTTTTTACTCTCGTACTTCTTCCTTTACCGCTTCGATCTTTTTACGATCTGTAATTTCTACAAAAGACTCTAAAATACATTCCTCTCCTTCAAAATCTATTTTAGTAGGAATTGATTCTACGAAAACAGAATTCCCGTTTGCATCAATAAATTCAAACTCCAATAATGGAACTTCTTTTCCTGAAAAAATGGCTATTTCACGATCAGTTTGAAGGTTTGGTTGTTCAAGTTTTAATAATTTGTGCTGATTCAATCCAATTATCTCAGAAGTAGATTTGTATTTTAGAATATCTAAAGCCCGTACGTTTGCAAACACAACTTTTTGGTTTCTGAAGATAATTATTCCAACTATTGTTTTATTTATTAAGTTTTTATACTTCTTCTCACTGCGTAAAATTTGGCGCTCATAATATTACAGTTTTTAAAATTAGAAATTCTACTTTTAAACTGTACTAGTTTTGGGGGAGCTTACAACAACAATAGTAAATTCCAGCTCACTTAAACTTTCTATGAAAAGTGAAAAGAAAAAACAAAAGAAAGCAGCAAAGAATATCTCTAATCTAATAAGATTGATAAGAATGCGAAAAAATTTAGAAATTGCTGAGAAAGCATCTGGCATCAAGTAAATGTAGCGATACATTTAGAATGAAAAAATATTATTCACTTACTTTATTTTTTGACCATCTATTCTAATTTCTTCATCGTCTTTATAAGTAATAGTAGTGGTTTCATTACCAAAAGCGTCGTACCATCTCCATTTTCCATCTTTTAGTCCGTAACTATAATTCTCCTCTTTTAATAAATAACCTTGCTCGCTATAATACTTATGTTTGCCGTGCGATGCTCCGTCAATGTAAGTACCTTCAAAAGAAACCTTTCCTCCCGGAAATCGATGTTCCCAGTATCCATTGCGTTCTCCATATCTATATTTCCCTTTCTCTTGATGATCATTTAATTCATAAAACCACTCTCCCTCTCTTTCACCATCAAAATATTCGCCTTTGGTAATTAATTCACCCTGCAATGTATATTCTGCTAATTCACCATCTTCAATTCCTTTTCTAAACTCCTCTCGCCTGAGTAAATTTCCATTTTCATAGTACCAATTCCATTCTCCGGTATACCTTCCGTTAGCATCGTATACTCCCTTCTGTTCTACCTTTCCTGTAGTAAAATAATACTCCCATTTCCCATATTTCTTTCCATCCTTATATGTTCCTTTTGATTTTATTTTTCCATTTAAATAATACTCTTCCCACTCTCCTTGATAAAAACCGTTTGCATCGATGATCCCTTTTTTCAGCAAGTAACCATTTTTATATATTTCTGTAGCAGCAACAGTACCATCTTCATTGTAAAATGTTGAAACACCGTCTCTTTTACCTGCTTTATTGTACACGGAAGTCGATTTAGGTGTTCCATCAGCATAATAAATTGTATTGATATCAAAATCAGCAATGTTATTCTCATCACTTTGTTCTACTCCATTTAAATAAAGCGTTGTACTTTCAAGTTTTCCTTGGCGGTTATATTGTTTTACATAACCGTTTAACTGATCATTTTTATACCTCATTTCTGTTTGCAACCGCTGATTTGGAAAATATTCCTTCCAAACACCTTGTTTTAAACCATTTTTATCTGTTTGATTAATTTGCTCATTACTAACAATAAAGTTTTTACTGTATGTAATTATGGCCGTTATTCGTCCATCCTTTCCATATTCATAACCAACACCTTCTCGCCTTCCATTTTCATGTGGAATCGTTTTTTCAACCAACATGTTAGAACTGTCAGGATAAAACGTTTTTGTTACTCCACTGATTATATCATTTTTAAAATGTTCTTGTTTAATCAATAAACAATTATCATTAAACTGTTGATAAACTCCATTCTTTTTGTTTTCTAAATAATTGATTTTGTATTCTATATTTCCATTTTCTTTATAAAACTTCCAAGTGCTATCTAATAAAAAGTTCTTTCTATTTCCCTCTGATTTTCGTAAACCATTTGGAAAATATGTAATCCAATATCCGTCGGGTTTTCCATCTCGTAAAATTCCTTCGCTAGAAATTTTACCATCTTCATAATAAAAAGCTTTGTAGTTTTCCTGAGTAGAATCCACAAATTGCGCTAACCCTAAAAATGGAATTCCTAAAAAAAAGAAAAAGAGACTTTTCAACATTATATAAATTAATAATAGATTTTATTTAAAAATTTAAAAAGAATCTATTAATACTATTATGGCGTTAATACTGTTTAAACAAATTTCGTTATTTGATTGCTTTAATGACTTATTAATACAAAATAACAATTCATTAACAAAATACCTTTACTTAAGTTATTGACTAAATGAATAAATTAAAAAGCTATTAACAATTACCTAATAACGTATAGACTGATAAGTAAATTATAAAAGAGGCAAATAAACAGTTCAAAGAATGTTTATAAATCGCTGGTAAACTTCTGCTAACTTAACGCAGTTATTCAATTATATGTGCAGCTGGATTTTTTTACGGAATACACAAGTTTAGATATTAGAAGTTGTGAGTTTTGTTAGAAAGTAATTAACAAGAGATGTGAACACCTTACTAACATTAAATAAACTTGCAGTGTAATTTAAATGTAAATACTATGAAAATAGCTATTGGTGGTGATCACGCAGGGTTTGAGTACAAACAAGCCATTAAAACTTACTTAGAAAAGTTAGGACATACTGTTGAAGACTTTGGTCCTTTTTCAGACGATAGTTGCGACTATCCAGACATAGCCCATCCATTAGCTATGTCAGTAGAGTCAAAAAAAAATGAGTTAGGTATAGGTATTTGTGGAAGCGGAAATGGAATTAACATGACCTTAAACAAGCACCAAGAAATACGATCTGCACTTTGTTGGGAAGTAGAATTAGCGCGTCTTGCAAGGCAACATAATAATGCTAATGTGCTGGCATTACCATCTCGATTTATTTCTATAGAGTTGGCAAAAAAATGTGTTGAGGCTTTTGTAAACGAAGAGTTTGAAGGAGGTAGACACGAAAGAAGAGTAAATAAAATTAAACTTTAACCGGTATGAAAAATATAATTTTAACCATTGGCGCAATTGCAATTGGTTTAACATGTATTGCACAAGAATACGATGAAAATGCAGAAAAATATTCAAAAACAATTACCGCAGGTGAGTTAAAAGAGCACCTGTATATAATTGCATCAGATAAGTTTGAAGGAAGGGAGACAGGTAAAAAGGGTCAAAAAATGGCAATGGATTACCTTATTCAAAACTTCAAATCATTTGGTATAAACCCACCCGAAAATCAAGAGTTCACACAAACTTTTAATCTTGTTGAACAAACCACAAAGAATGTAAACCTTACGATAGGAGATAAAGAGTATGCTGTACTTAAAGATTTTTCTATCTCGCCTAGCATCATTGTGAAACAGAATTTGGAAAATGAAATTGTTTTAGTTGGTTATGGAATAGAAGAAGACGATTACAATAATTATGCAGAATTGGATGTAAAGGGGAAAGCTGTTTTTATAATGGATGGAATGCCAAAAAAGAGCAAAATTTCTGGTGAATGGTCCATGAAAAAAAGGATTGAGTTAGCTAAGAAGAAAGGAGCCAGTCTAGTTATGTATCACAGTTCCAAATTAAAAGATAATCTAATAAAGTACGAGCATTATTATAGCAAACCAAAATTGGTATTGAAAGAGGATGTAGACGAAAATGAAACGATAGCACTTGCAACAACAACTGCAGTGGCTGAAGAAATTACGACACAGGCTGGAATGAAGTGGAAAAAGCTTGTTAAAAAAGGGATGAAAGAGGAAAACGGACAAACGTTAAAGTTTACCTTAAACATTGATAAGCCAACGGAATACTTAACAAGTGAAAATGTTTTGGCATTCATTCCCGGAACTGAAAAACCAGAGGAATGTATCATATTAACGGCACATTACGATCACATTGGAAAAGAAGGAGACGTGGTTTTTAATGGAGCGGATGATGATGGAACAGGGACGGTTACGATGCTAGAAATAGCACAAGCATTTCAACAAGCTGTGGTAGATAGCACGGGTCCAAAACGAAGCATTTTAATTATGCCAGTATCAGGAGAAGAAAAGGGGTTGTTAGGGTCAAGGTATTACAGTAATCACCCAATATTTCCTTTAGAAAATACAGTAGCTAACTTGAATGTAGACATGATCGGGAGATATGACGAAAGTCATTCAGAAGAAGATAATTATATTTATTTAATAGGATCTGATAAGTTAAGCTCTGAGCTGCACGATGTCAGCGAAAAAGTAAATGAACTGTATACAAAAATTGACTTAGACTACACCTTTAATGACGAGAACGATTCTAATCGTTTTTATTATCGCTCAGACCATTATAATTTTGCAAAAAATAATGTACCTGTGATTTTTTACTTTAGTGGGGTGCATGAAGATTACCACAAAGAAACTGATACGGTTGAAAAGATTGATTACGATAAAACTGCTAGAGTAGCTCGGTTAGTATTTCTTACCGCTTGGGAATTAGCAAATCGAGAGGACAGGATAAAGCTGGATGAAAATTAAAAAAAGGGCCTAGCGCCCTTTTTTTATTGGTATAAGTCTGGTGTAATAGTTATGTCGAAAATAGCATTTCCGTCTCGGTCACTGTAATAATAAACCAAAGTTGTTTTCTTTTCTTTGAAAAGCTCCAATTCGGGGTTGTTTTTAAGGTCTGACATGATTGAGGACTTTAGGTCTTCTTGTATTGCTCCCATATCATCTGAAGCCTGTGTTGATGAAAAATTTACCAAAGTATAGTTGAATTGAAAATTATTATTTGGCGATGACATGACATTTTCTAGTTTCTTTTCTTCATCCACCATCTTGGGGCAAGATTGATTTATTTCTGCTGCTTTTTCAACCAACGCTGCTTCAGTTAATGCTTTATCTTCTTCTGATGAAGATAGAAAATATTGAGTAGCGAAAAAAGCAAGTACAAAGACCACAACACCTAAAGCGATAGACATTATTTTTTTTAAGTTAAAGGTGTTTTCCATTTTTTAAGGGTTTTTGGTTTTGATAGTTAGCTATGTAGTTTGAGTAAGTGTTTTAAAATAGTATAATT
>Ga0228674_1001098_pt1 | contig 16656 bp, 22 predicted proteins | sample 1D_rmetaG_FD_189054 | JGI IMG/M metagenome (GOLD analysis project Ga0228674, IMG submission 189054) | Seawater microbial communities from Monterey Bay, California, United States - 1D_r | ecosystem: Environmental > Aquatic > Marine > Coastal | place: USA: California | collected 2016-09-26
GGCTGAACAGTGTCAGGGCGAACAGCAGGGCGCGACGCATAGAGTCTCCTAGGTTCGAATCAGGTGGCCGCTGGCGGGCAGCGGCAGGCCATCCAGCATTGCGCCTTGAGCGCCAAGACGCAAGCGGCCTTCGGCAAACCAGCGTACAGCCAGAGGATAGATCTGGTGTTCCTGCTGATGCACGCGGCGCGCAAGGCTTTCGGCCGTGTCGTCTGCCATGACTGGCAACACAGCTTGTACGACCAGAGGGCCACCATCGAGTTCCTCTGTCACGAAGTGCACGCTGCAGCCGTGTTCGCTGTCGCCGGCTTCGATAGCTCGTTGATGAGTGTGCAGGCCTTTGTGCTTGGGCAGCAGTGACGGGTGGATATTGAGCAGGCGGCCTGAATAGTGCTGAACGAAGCCAGGCGTGAGGATGCGCATGAAACCGGCCAGTACCACCAGGTCAGGCTGGTGGGCATCGATGGCCTGGATCAGGGCGGCATCGAAGGCTTCGCGGCCGTCGAACTGCTTGTGATCAAGCAGTTCGGTGGTGATCCCGGCCTGTTTCGCCCGCTCCAGGCCGTAGGCACCGGCGCGGTTGCAGATGACCGCGGCGATGCGGGCCGGATTGCCGTCGTGGGCGACGCTGTCGATCAGCGCTTGCAGATTGCTGCCTGACCCGGAGATCAGGACGACGACATTGCAGGGCATCAGTGGGCTTTCAGGTTGTTCAGCTGAACCTGGGCTGCACCTTCTGCCGCTTCGGTGATCTGGCCGATGACCCAAGGTTGCTCGCCGCTGGCGCGCAGGCTGGCCAGGGCGGTTTCGACCTGATCCTGGGCGACGCAGATGACCATGCCGACGCCGCAGTTCAGCACGCGGTGCATTTCATGTTCGTCGACGTTGCCTTGTTCCTGCAGCCAGTCGAACACCGCCGGACGATTCCAGCTGGCCACGTCGATCACCGCCTGGGCGCCTTGCGGCAGCACACGCGGGATGTTGTCCAGCAGGCCGCCGCCGGTGATATGGGCCATGGACTTGACCGCACCGGTGTCCTTGATCAGCTTGAGCAGCGGCTTGACGTAGATACGGGTCGGCGCCATCAGCAGGTCGGCCAGGGCCTTGCCATCCAGTTGCACCTGCTCGATGTCGGCGCCGGAGACTTCGATGATCTTGCGGATCAGCGAGTAGCCGTTGGAGTGCGGGCCGGAGGAGGGCAGGGCGATCAGCGCGTCGCCAGTCACGACCTTGGAGCCGTCGATGATTTCGCTCTTTTCCACCACGCCAACGCAGAAGCCGGCCAGATCGTAGTCCTCGCCTTCGTACATGCCCGGCATTTCCGCGGTTTCACCACCAACCAGGGAGCAGCCAGCCAGCTCACAGCCGGCGCCAATGCCGGTGACCACGGTAGCGGCGACGTCGACGTTGAGCTTGCCGGTGGCGTAGTAGTCGAGGAAGAACAGCGGCTCGGCGCCGCACACCACCAGGTCGTTGACGCACATGGCGACCAGGTCCTGGCCGATGCTGTCGTGCTTGTTCAGGTTCAGCGCCAGGCGCAGTTTGGTGCCGACGCCGTCGGTGCCGGACACCAGTACCGGTTGCTTGTAGCCGGCCGGGATCTCGCACAGGGCGCCGAAGCCGCCCAGGCCACCCATGACTTCCGGACGCGCAGTGCGCTTGGCGACGCCTTTGATGCGTTCGACCAGGGCTTCACCGGCATCGATGTCGACGCCTGCGTCCTTGTAGCTGATGGAGGGTTGCTTGCTCATAGATCCGGGCCTTTGAATGGGGAGTTCGTGTAGGCGCCGACGTGGCGCGGGCTCATCCAAGGAGCCCGGCGCGCGTACCGGCTGGCGAAGGCGCGCGATTTTATCAGGCTTGCCCGGCAGCGGCCACTCGCGTGCATGCGCTTCGTCGCAGGCGCTGGCTCTGGTTGCCGGGGCTTGAGCGGCTGTTTAAGGTATAGGCCTTTGTGCCTGCCCGCCGTGCGGCCATCCCTTGCGAGAGTCCACCCCAATGCGTTTGCCCATCCGCCTGCTGTTCTTCTGTCTGTCGCTCCTGAGCCTGCCAGCACTGGCCGCGCCGGTTACCGGTCTCTATCAGGTGCGTGAACCCGTGGCGGATCAACAGCCGGAAAGCCGCGACGCGGCCATGCAGAAGGCCCTGCAGACCCTGGTGCTGCGTTTGACCGGTGATGCCAAGGCGCTGCAGAGCGCCGGCTTGGAAGGCCTGCGCAAGGACCCGCAACAGATCGTCAGCCAGTACGGTTATGAAGGCGACGCGCTGTTGGTCGAATTCGATCCGGCCAGTACCGATCAGCAACTGCGCCAGGCTGGCCTGGCCCTGTGGGGCGCCAACCGTCCGGCCATCCTCACCTGGTGGCTCAACGAATCGCCGGAAGGCAGCCAGCTGGTTGGCGAAAGCCAGAGTGCATCGGCACTGCTGCGCGATGCTGCTCAGCATCGTGGTCTGCCGCTGCGTCTGCCCCTGGCGGACCTCAGTGAGCAGGCGCTGGGCAGTGCCGATACGCTGCTAGCCAACGATCCACAGGCGCTGCGTGAGGCCTCCGAGCGCTATGGCGCCGATGCCTTGCTGGCCGTGCAGGCGACCGAAAGCGGCGGCAACTGGCAGGCTACCTGGCGCCTGTGGCTGGGCGACGAGCGTGAACAGGGCAAGGCTGAGGGCGCCGATCAGGCTGCGCTGGCCGATGCAGTGCTGCTGGCCGTGGCCGAGCGCCTGGCGCCGCGTTTCGTCGTCAAGCCTGGCGCGGCGCAGAGCCTGACGCTGGTCATCGAGGGCACTGACTTGGGGCGTTTCGCGGCGCTGGAGCGCTTGCTCGAACCCTTCGCCGCGCGTTTGCAGGAGATCGACGGCCAGCGTCTGGTCTATCAGGTCAGTGCCAGCCCGGAGCAACTGCGCGCGCAGCTGGCATTGGGGCAGTTGCAGGAAGTCAGCGAGCCGCTCGACGCCGCAGCGCCGGTAGAGGCTCCTGAAACGGGTGCAACCGAGGCTCCGCAGGTGAAACCGCGCACCGATCAGTTGCGCTTTCGCTGGTAGAATTGGCGCCGGGTAGACCACAGCCCAGTTACGCGGCGCCTTCCTGGCGCCGTTTCGCATCGAGGACGCGAGCATGACCGATTCCACCCGTTGGCTATGGATGGCTGGGCTGTTTCTGCTCGGCTGGCTGCTGTACCTGCTACACCCGATTCTTTCCCCGTTCCTGATCGGCATCCTGCTGGCCTATTTGGGGGATCCGCTGGTCGACCGTCTCGAGCGGCATCGCCTGTCGCGCACCGGCGGCGTGGTGGTGGTGTTCACGCTGTTCTCGCTGCTGTTGCTGATTCTGTTGCTGGTGCTAGTGCCGATGTTGGGGCGGCAACTGGTGCGCCTGTATCAACTGGCGCCGGAGATGCTCGACTGGCTGCAGGGCACGGCCTTGCCCTGGTCGCAGTCGCACCTGGGCCTGCAGAATGATCTGCTGCAGGTCGATCAGCTCAAGCAGGTCTTTACCGACAACATCGGCAAGACCACCGACGTGCTCAAGGCGGTGCTGGCTCAGGCGACTTCTTCAGGCCTGGCGCTGCTGGCCTGGCTGGGCAACCTGCTGCTGATTCCGGTGGTGAGCTTCTACCTGATGCGCGACTGGGATGTGCTGGTCGAGCGGGTGCGCCGCCTGCTGCCGCGCCAGCGCGAGGGGCTGGTGGTCAAGCTGGCGGGCGAATGTCATGAAGTACTGGGCGCCTTCCTGCGCGGCCAATTGCTGGTGATGCTGGCACTGAGCGTCATCTATTCCGCTGGCCTGATGCTGGTGGGCTTGGAACTGGGATTGCTGATCGGTGTTCTGGCGGGACTGGCGAGCATCGTGCCCTACATGGGCTTTATCGTCGGTATCGGTGCGGCGCTGACTGCTGCGCTGTTCCAGTTCGGCCTCGACCCGTATCCACTGATCGGTATCGGCGTGGTGTTCATGATCGGCCAACTGCTCGAAGGCATGGTGCTGACGCCCATGCTGGTGGGCGATCGTATCGGCCTGCATCCGGTGGCGGTGATCTTCGCTATCCTCGCTGGCGGCCAGTTGTTTGGCTTCACCGGCGTGCTGCTGGCCCTGCCGGTGGCCGCGGTGATCATGGTTCTGCTGCGCCATGCCCATGATTTGTATAAACTTTCCGGCCTTTACGATAATTCGTAATCAAGTGACTGATTTTTAAGGGTTTTCTTTCGAGTCTTTTTGCTCGGTGTCGAAGAAGTGTCGAAACCATCCAGCGGATTGAAGCGCACAGCCTCCCGCAGGTGAGACGGTGAAAGGTGCGCATAGCGCATGGTCATAGTCAGAGACGAATGGCCCAAAATCTCCTTAAGCGCGAGGATGGCACCACCGTTCATAATGAAGTGACTGGCGAACGTGTGGCGCAAGACGTGGGTTGCCTGACCCCGAGGCAGCTTGATACCGCTAGCCTTGAGCGCAACGCGAAACGCACGCATACAACTAGTGAAGCGGCCATGGATGGCAAAATGCTCGGTAAGGCGTTTAGCCAGGTCGGAGCTAATAGGCACCGTGCGGACTCGCTTCGACTTTGTATTAACGAACGTGACGGTATCGTTCCTGACAAGCTCAGGCCGCAGACCCTCAGCCTCTGACCACCTGGCACCCGTGGCAAGACATAGCTCAGCAACCAGGCGGACGCTATGCGACCGGCTTTTATCAAGTGCTTCAATCAATTGCGGAATCTGTTTTATCGACAGATACGATAGCTGAGCCTCCTGAAACTTCAGCGGCTTTAGCTTGGCCAGCGGGCTGGAATAGTCGATATCGCCCAGGCGGTACAGCTCATTGAAAACCGTCTTGAGGTAGGACAGGCGGTTATTGATCGACTTGGGCTTGGCGCCTGATTCCAGTTCACGGCGACGCAGGTCTACGACAGCAGAGCCGGTGAGCTTGCGGGCTACGGGATCACCTAGGCGCTTGGCCATGAGCTTAAGGGCACTGGTTCGACGCTGACCGCTGGTTATGGCGTGGCCGTGCAGGTCATACCAGCGCTGAATAACTTCGCTGAGCCGTCGATTGTCCTTTGGCTTGGGGTTCCAGTCGCGTGGCTGGATGCATTCAGTGCGGCACTTGGCTTCGAATCGAAGCGCCTCAGCCTTGGTCTTTAGCGTCTTACGGAAGCGCTTGCCCTTGATAGGCTCAACATCGACTTTCCAGCGGCCATCGGGCAGTTGTTCGATAGCCATTAGACGGCACGCCCCCACCGCACTATGCGTTCTTCCAGGCGATCGCCAACCATGGCGCGAATATCTTGCGGAGTCATGCCCTTGTCGCGGTAGTAGATACGCACCAGCGGCCAGAATGGCAGGCTCTTAAGAGCCTTATAAGTCTTTTTTGCGTCCAGCCCTTGCCGCGCAGCAAGCGATATAGCGTTACCGATCATAAGGTCGATATTCTTACCGCTGAAGCCGGCAGCGGTTTTGTACTTACGCTTGTAATCGGTCTTATCAACCAGGGAGGTTACGCCCGTTTCAACGCGCACATCGTCACGGATCAGTTGCCAGAAAGCATCGAGCAGCCCAGGGCGAGCCAGCAGACGAAAATTGGTTAGACCGTAGCGCCAAAGGCCGTCGAGGTGCGGGGCGAACTCAGCGAAGGTACGCGTCTCAATAAACTGGCCGGACTCCATAGAGCAGCTACCGGCAGCAAATTGGTTAACCACGGAATGGTGATAACGCAGCTCACAGCGCCATACAGGCTGCTCAGGGTCATAGTTGCCAGCATCGTCGGCATCAAACGGATTATCACCACGACGCCATACCGATTCACACCAGTCGAGTTTATCGATGGCCCTAGCCTGAAGGGTTTTATTGTAGATGCCGAGCTGACAGGCACCAGCAGAACCGAACATGTATGACTGGCCACGGCCATAGGTAGCCGACTTGTCAGCCCATTCGAAGCTATTGATGCCGTCAAAACGGCGCTGGGCAGTGGCTTTGCAATGGAGGCGGGCGGTTATGTCGTCTGGAGGCGTCCAGCCCTGAAAATCAAGCGCAAGGTGCACGGCGCATTGCTTAGGCTCAACGGCAGTCATGCATTCACTGGCGAGGCGATCCATAACGGCCTGAAGGCGGTCAGGTTCATGCGCGTCGATGGCATGGGGCGAAACTTCGATTTTCAGGTGCGGCCCGATCACGTCAATTTTGACGTTGAAATTCTTAATCAGCAGGATCAGACCGAGGTCGGCATTCTGGAGCTTGAATTGATAGCCCGAATCACGACCCACGCGGGAGGCATGGAACCTATAGCCCGCGAAATCGACCATTCCAGGCTTGTCACCGAACAGCGACAGGAAGTCAGGACGCAACAGACCAGCGTAAAGCTGGCGGACGGTATCGACACCACAGCGGAGCAGGCGGACGCCTGACAGGTCGGTGAACCTGGCAAGGTGCTGGTCAAAGAAGTGGCGACCGCTGGGGCTTTCCTCAACTTGACCGTCAGCGCCAAACAAAACCCGAATCTGATCTTTTGCCTTAGACATGAAATAACCTTATTGACCCGTTATTGACCGTTTTCTCTGTTCTTTTATTGACGTGCTACAGGGACGTCGAAGGGCGCTCAGCAGGTGGCTGAGGATTGGCGTTAGGGCCAGCCGTACCGCTTCTTTCGGTCGCGCCGCTCGCTACAGAAGCGGTACGGCTGGCCAAACGCACAGGATCACTTGCCCATTGGGTAGAGTCACCACGACCCGTCCAGGGCGTTACGATGGCACCATCGATTTGACAGCTATAGCTTTTACGGTCAGGCAGTAGCTGACAGTCGTTTGCTAGTTCATAGCGAAGGCCGTAGATGTCGGATTGCAGTACAACAAGATCGGGCAATGGATCAGGGTTTAGAGTATCGGCCTGAATCGAGCCGTATCCCGTAATTGACGGCCACGATGAACGAACAGTGCCGCTACCCTGCCCACGCGATATATAGCCAGCAACGCGCCACACTGACGAATTAGACGGCTTAGAAGGCGGCAGCACGGCTATAGGTGGAGAGGGTGATGATAAGACCGGCGAAACCGGGGAGGTAGGTGGCGGATTGACCAGGGCCAGCGATTCAGCCGGCAGAACCTCGGATTGATCAGCCTCCACCTTTTCGACCATGCCAAAGCCGCTCATGAAGTAGCCGTAGAGCCACCAGACAAGAAGCGGCCCTAAAGTCAGCGGCCCGACGATTGAGAAAATGATCACCGGGGAGCGCCAGATCGTTCCGCGCTTATCAGCCTTCGACTCATCGCCTACGTTGCCAGTTGCGGACTGAGTTGCACTACTGTAATAGCGGTAAATCTCTTTCTTGTATTGGCCGTATGTCTGACGAATGAGCTTGCTTTTAGGAATGCTATTACCAGTTGGCGCGCCCATGTAGATGTCCACGCGGAACTTTTTAGTCGAGCCGATGGCCGTTAGCTTGGTCATCTTATAGGTTTGCTCGACGAGGATACGAACCCAGGCAGCAAGCTGCGAAAGGTCCTGAGTCACAAGGACAATACGCATCGAGCGGCCTTTTTCGTCTACACGGTGACGATGCTCAGCCAGGAGACTTTTATCAGCTAGCTGGGCTTGATTGGCCTTTAAACCGGCAGGCCAGCGACGCCAAAGCTCATCGAGAACAGCAACAGAACCGGCAGGTATGAACTCGGCCATATCATCCCGCTCGTACCAATCCTCAGGAAGCTGGGTTATATCACTGCCAGTAGTGCCGAAGTCTGCCAGCAGATCCTCACGCTCAAGCGGAATGTTAGTAACAACGTGCCGGCCCTCTTTAATCGATGGAATGATCACGTGTTCAACTACGCCGTAGCTCTTGCCGTGCCCAGGAAGGCCCACATACGCCTCGATAGCCATATATCACCCGATAATTGGAATTCGGCGGATAAGAAAGCGGATGCCATATGCCGCCAGGATCATGACAACGCCCTCACCGAAAGCAAACTTCTGAGCGAAGAACAGGACATTTCCAGATAGCGAGGCAAAAGCAGATTGAGCCTGATAGACGAAATCAGGGACAGGAATCGCACTTATTACAGCCGCAAGAGCTTCGAGAATCTGCGCCCATATAGATTGGAACAGCCAAGTGAAAAAGTCCTTTATCCATTCGAGGACGGTATTAACTATATCAGCCATATATCACCTATGCGCTAAGCAGTACACGAACAGCAGCGAGACCCCACACCGCCAAAAAAACAAAATAGAGGTCATCAAGCCAGTTTGAGTGGGTACATATATAGTCGAGAGAGATAGTGCCTATAGCGGTATTGGTACTACCCATATTGCAGGAACCCGAGCCAGTTACAGCAATAGATGATACAGCGCTCATAATCGGAGAGCCTTCTATAGCAGCCTGAAAGGCTTGGATTGACTCGGCATACGTTGCAACTTCGCCTAACTCTGGCGCAGATACCTGACCGTTTTCATCGTCGCAATCGACTATACAGTCGCCCTCCCCAGTACCGGAGCCATCCCCCTTGCCAATGCCAGAGCCACACTTAGCGCCTTCACACTTGGTATCTGATGACGTTGTGTTGCCGTTGCCATCCTTGATGGTCACGTTTGTGGTTTTTGTAGTGACAGACTGGCAGGCATTCGGCCCTGAACATATAACGTCAGTGCGGATATCCGTTTTTGTAGTAGTAGTGGTGCCGTCAGGATTCGACTTAGTATCGACTTTAGTATCTATCTGCGTACCGTTAGATGTCGGAGGCTTTTTAGCGATGCACTGCATAACGCCATTTACTTGGCCACATTGAGAACTTTCGCCGGGAGTGCCCTTATAGTCAAAACTAGTGCATGACTGGCGACCTTCTGCGTCAGTAACGTACGTGCAGGGCTGACGATCAGTTTCAATAGGTGGCGTTGCGGGCGTGCAGTCAGTATCAGGATCGCAAGGGCCTTCCCCGTCACCGGGATTACCGGTAAACCCAAATTCACCGTCCCCGGTAGCGCCGGTAAATTGTACGGCGACGTTGCATTTTGCCGGAGGAGACCCCAACTCTACACAGACGCCGTTGAAACAAGCTTTGCGCGGGGCAGGCCGTGGGCAGTGCTTATATGGACTGGGACCTACAGGAACAGCAACACAGCCACTAACGTCGACACTCGGCGGGCCGCTAGGCACACCGTTGCTATCGAATTGCGCGTATACAGAAACCTCTCGCACCCTTGATTGTGCGAACTTACATTGCGAACCCTTATCAGCAAACGGAAAGTCAACACACTCACCGGCGCTGTTTTTAATCTTAGGTAATCCGGTGTGCTGATCTTTTGGGCCGCAGACTTCGCCGTTAGGCTCTTGAGGGGCTAAACATGCGCCGGTTACAGGGTTATAGACTGCTGGAGCGGTGCAACCTGATCCACGACGGACTACAGAATGCTGAGAAATAAAAACAGGGCCGCGATAAAGATAGCAGGTCGCATATTCGCCACCAGAATATGCAAGCTGAGAGGTACTGCCATTATTGCTAGCAAATTTGGAACAACTAGAAGCAGGAGTATCGGCGATTGATTGAGTATCTGTACCGATTTGCCAGTAATAATCCTCGGCCAAAGAAAGACCAGAATAAAGCGATGCCGAAACAACCAGCAGAAACAACGAGACATAAAGTCGAATGGTGAACATATATCACCCCGCAAAGGCCAAATAAGCAGCCAGACCGCCCATTACAAAGAGCGCCAGATAATAGAGCTGGTCCATTTTTTGTAACTCCAATGAAAACGGGGCCGCAGAGGCCCCGTTGTGCAGTGCAGGGCAGGAACTTACTTGATCATGCCGAGCAGCTTGCGTGCGCCCATGCGGGCAACCAGGGCGAGCGCGATAACAGCGGCGATACCACCGATGCCGGTTACCACGTCAGTTACGGATACAGCAGAAACGATTGCTTCCATTTGAGTTTCCTCAGTTGATCATCGAGAGAAGAACCCGGCACAGCTTGCCAGCGAGCCAGCACGTACCGAGCAGTACAAATCCAGCGCTGAACGCAGCCGCCATCATGGCGGGGTCGAGCTGTTCAACGCTGAACGGCTCAGGCACCGGGACCAGGGTCCAGACACCAGAACACAGGGGGGCGCCATCCCCAGCCACGGTGACTTCACCGTCACAGCGGAGGACGCCCGAAGTCACAGGGCACCCGCCAGCGCGTAATCAGCGAAGGCCCAGGCGTAACCGGTGGCCAGACCTACGGCGAACATCGAGAGATAGCGAAGCATGGCGGCACCCTCCCGTTAGGCCTTGGGCGCTTCAGGCTTAGCGCCTTGCGAAGCGGCCTGGCGTTGCGGCTGGTCGGGAATAACCTTGGTCAGTACTTGGGTATTAGTGGTGCGGCCAAAGCGGTCAGTAACAGGGCGCACTTGGCTTTCGAACTTGACCACTACCGGGCCTTGGGTCAGATCGACCTGATCTAGTACCGAGGCGTCGGCGCGATATTCGGTAACTTCGAAGCCCTTAGCATTACCTTGGGCACCGGCAGGGATTGGGGACAGCGCCTGTACAGCCGCCACAACTTCGCCGGTATCTTTTTTGGTGTAGTAGTCCGTTTTAGTGACGAACAGGGAAGTAATCGAAGTTGCAGCAGGGATAGCGAAAGACATAGTTATTACCTCTTACAGTTATGCGCTTAGTTGCGCGTTAGTTGTCTGCTTTTGCGTTTTTTCGGCGTGCAGAGGCTCATAGCCTTAATTAGCCTTGTTCGCTTTCGCAGACTTGTTTACTTCGGTCTTACTTTTACAACTTATTGGGCAAGCCCTTCGGGCCGGGCTCTATTCGCGTTGCTCACCAAGCCAAACGGTGAAGCGTGTTTGTCTTGGCCCTTCGGGTAACGATCCCTCTTGCAACACCAAGGGCGCTGCCCTTGTCATCCCGCTCTTGCCGCCGAGGGCTCGGGAGCTGGGGCGGAAAAGCTGCCCCAACTCCCCAGCCAAGGCTTGTTTGTCGGGCGGGCGTTCAAGGGTTCGCTTCGCCCGTGCCTCCGTTCGCCGGAACGGTGAAGCGCGTTCCGACGAGCCGGGGGCGCGGCCCTTGACCTGTTCAACATCGGCGGCGTTGGCGAGGGCGAAAAAGCACAGCCCTGGCCGCAGTTGGGCGAGCGCGCAACGGGCCTGCCAGTTGGCAAGCCGCAGGCCCGCGGCACGCTTCGCCAGAAGCACCACTGCGGCCAGGACGATCATTGCCCGGCCTCATGACGGCGTTCGATCTGGTCAGGGCAACCGGCCTCTAACCAACTTTGGATCACAGCACCACCCAGGCGCCAGGCATCAGTGCAGCGCTTGGTCGATTCGACTTGCAGCGCAACGACGACAGAGGCAGGCGCCAGAACATGAAAGCGACGCTCTTTGTCTTCAATCTCACTAATGTCTTTACGGGCTGGGATGGTCATAGCAATTCACCTTGCTCAAATGGCTCGCGCAGCGGGACGAACGGCGTTGGCTTGCCGATGTTGCTCACAACGTACCAATACCGAGGCGGACGGGAACCGGGCTTGTGTGTCGCGCAGTACGAGGGGGGCACGACATGAAGACGGCCATTGACCGTTGATACGTGGCCGGGGTGGCAGTGGTTGCATAGTTGCCACAGGCTTTGAACTATCGGAACTTGCCGTTTCGTCCAGCAGACAGAGCAGTCGCAGTCCAGGGCGTGAGGTTGGCGCAGGTACTGGCTCAGACTTTTCATTGGCCGAGTCCCGCGCTTGGGGCTTTGCCGCGACGGGTGCGGACTGGTTGCGTTTGAGCAATTCCGAAAACGGAATGAGCGGGCCCGCATTGGCCTTTGACGGAAACGGCTTGCCCATGTGCTCAGAGGCATTTTCGAGCAGACGCAGAAACAGATACTGCTGTTCAAGCGTGATCAAACCTAACTCTTGAGCCAGGCCAATGCGCCCGCTGATACGACCCCATTTAGACCAGTCGTGATGGTTGCCGCGAGATTCACGCGGCTGCATGCGAAGGTCGCAGAGCGAGTGAAGCAGGCCAAATAGGAAGGTTTTCAGTTGATTGGTCACGATACCCACTCCTGTTCTGCCAGGTGCTGACGCCACAGCACGCAATTAACCATGCGACGCTTGCCGACCTTGACAGACGGAAGAACAGCCTTTTTGACCCAATTGCGGGCCATATCAGGCGTTACGCCGTTGCGTGCGGCCCAGACCTCAGGCAGTTCAACGTCAGCCAGAGGCGCGGCTTGGGTTTGATCTAGGTTTTCCGTTTCCATTGTCTGGGTCATTCCGGCACTATTTAGGGTCATTGGCGGCTTGATCCTGGCCACGCGCCTGAGGCGCACACCCATTTAGCCGCTTCAAAGATTCCGGCAATATTTGCCGGTTCCATATTGACGATTATAGGCATGCGGAACATCTTGACCAGCAATATTTGCCGGTTTTTTAGATGTTTTAGGAATATGAGAGAGCGCTTTGTTGCGATACTTGAGCATAAGAAGCTGACAGCAAAAAAGCTGGAGCAGCTAACGGGAATCGACCGCGAAAAGTGGTACGCACTCAGGAAGGGAGGCCGCCGAATAAACGAGGATGACATTAAAGCAATAGTGGAATTAGCGCCCGAATATGCGCTATGGCTAGTGACAGGGAATACAGCACCGGAAAGCGGACAGACAAGCCCTGAATATGACGAAGCACTTTTAAACTTGCCCAGTCAAAGCGCGGGATCGAATTAACAAAGAAAGCAGCCGAACGTTGGTTCAGGCAACGGAGTGCAAAATGAATAAATTATTTACCGCCATTCTCTTATATATATTTACTTTTAGTGCTAGCGCATTTGATATAAAAACACCCTCAGAAAAAGTACAAGAGGTTTTTGAAGAATACGGAAAGAACATGAGCAGGCATGCCGAAGAAAGACAACGCGAGATACACGAAGACTTTAAGCAACAATCAAAGCAGCGCAAAGCTGAACAAGAAAGGCAAATGGCCGAAAAAGAGAAAGAGAATAGGCTTAAAAGCCCACAGTGCCAATTCTGGCTGCAACAGGAGCAAAGCGAGAGAACCCAAAAAAAGCAGGCAGAACATTGCCAGTAGTGTCGAAAAAGTGTCGAAAACACTGGCCCAAATCGAACCGGAATCGACCCGGAAAGCACGCCTAAGCCATTGAATTGACACGAAATAGACCCGCAATGACACGCCTAGAAGAAGGGTATAAACTTTCCGGTCTTTACGGAGAGTCCAACAGCGGTTCTGATGAACCGACGAGGTAGGGTCTGTTCCCGTTTCGCCGCGGCCGCGCCGGAGCCAGTTTTTGCGCGGGGCAAGGCATGAGGAGAGAGATTTGGTTATTCCAAATGAACGACGAATAACGCAGCAGCGCGCAAAAACTGGCCCGGCCCTCCGGGTTGCGCGGCAAATGGCGCCATGCTGCGTTGTGGAGCTTGGCAAGGGAGCGACCATTACCTGCGCTCCACGCCTGGCCTGGCGCCATTTGGCGCAGCAACGCGGCTCGCGCCGAAACGGGAACAGACCCTGAGCATGAAACCAATCCAGCTGCCTCTGGGGGTGCGTCTGCGTGACGACGCCACCTTCGCCAACTACTACCCCGGCGCCAATGCCGCGGCCCTGGGCTATGTCGAGCGTCTGTGCGAGGCCGATGCCGGCTGGACGGAAAGCCTGATCTATCTGTGGGGCGCTGAGGGCGTAGGGCGCAGCCACCTGCTGCAGGCTGCCTGCCTGCGTTTCGAGCAGCGCGGCGAAGCGGTGGTGTACCTGCCGCTCAGCGAGGTTGTACAGCATGGCCCGGAGCTGCTCGACAATCTTGAGTTGTGCGAGCTGGTCTGCCTCGATGACCTCGATGCGGTGGCTGGCCGCAGCGACTGGGAAGAGGGGCTGTTCCACCTGTTCAACCGCCTGCGCGACAGCGGTCGGCGTCTGTTGCTCGCCGGTACCATGTCACCGCGCGAGTTGCCGATTCAACTGCCTGACCTGAAGTCGCGGTTGACCCTGGCGTTGGTCTTCCAGCTGCACGAGCTGTCCGACGAGGACAAGCTGCGCGCCCTGCAGCTGCGTGCCTCGCGTCGTGGTCTGCAGATGAGCGACGAGGTTGGCCGCTTTATCCTCACCCGTGGCGAGCGCAGCATGAGCGCGCTGTTCGAGCTGCTGGAGCGCCTGGATCAGGCCTCGCTACAGGCCCAGCGCAAGCTGACCATTCCCTTTCTCAAGGAAACGCTGGGTTGGTAACTGCCTCGGGAACTCATGTGCAGGAGCGAGCTCTGCTCGCGAATTTCTAGGCGTAGCCCGGATGCAATCCGGGGACTTTCTAGCTCGCAGCTATTCCCTCCATGAAATCAGCGATTGCTCTGGCGCAGGCCTTTGGCTGTGTCTGCAGGATGAAGTGCGGACCATCCAGGCGAATCTGGCGAATGTCGCCGCAAGTCTGGGCTAGTCGTTCTGCAGCGCTGTCTGTGACCAGGCGATCTTGCTGCGGCCAGAGGTGCAGGCAGGGTAGATCCACGGGTTGCGTCGGTATTTGCAGGTTGACCAGCGTCGCCATTCGCGCGCGCAGCAGCCTTTGATCCAGTCGGCGAATCTCCCTCTGCACCCGTTGCAGGATGTGCTCGTCTGCCGTTTTACCCAGGCACAGGGCGCGCAGCAGCCAGGGTTGTGTGGCCAGTGCCAGGGGCATGGGCAGGTGCGCGAGCAGGGTAAGGGTAGGATTAGGCCGGCTCAGGAACGAGGCGGCGAAGATCACGCCACGCAGCCCGGTGGGCTGGCGCAGGGCCAGTTGGTAGGCGAGAGGGCCGGAAAACGATTCGCCCAGCAACACGAAAGGTGTCGTACCAAGCTGCTCGAATAGTGCGTCGGCCAGGCTTGGATAATCCTGCGGCCCTTGTTCCGGCAGGCTCAGTGGCCAGCAGTCGATGTCTGCGAGGGTCTCGAGCAAGGGCGCGAAGAGGGCACTGCTGCCATTCAGGCCAGGCAGCAGCACCAGGCGCATCAGGCTTCCCCAGCCAGCTTGCGATCGTACTGAAAGCGCCAGCGGGTGTAGAGTAGGGCGCAGCAGAACAGGCCGAAACTGATCACCGCCTCCAGCGCACCGAACAACGCGCGCGCTGGGTCTATGGCGGCAAGCACGCCCTGGATGAAGTAGATATTGACCACGAAGCAGGCCCAGGCGTGAGCACGGGCGTTGCCCATCAACATACCCGGCGCGAGCAGCGCCAGCGGCAGCAACTGAATGGCCAGCACCACGCCCACGCGCGCGCCATGCAGATCGGCGAAGGCCAGATTCCACACCAGCAGCAGGGTCAGCAGGGCGATGAAGCTGAACAGGCTCAACGCTCGACTGAGTTTGACCCGTGGCTCCAGCCATTCGAGGCTGGGCAAGGGTTTCTTCTCTCGGGCCACGTTCAGCGCTCCAGCTTGCTGGCGGTTTGCGCCAGGCGTTGACCCAGTGCGCGGCACAGGGCGATTTCATGTTCGTCCAGCGCGCGTTTGCCGTCGCCACCGGCATGGTGGCTGGGGCCGTAGGGCGTACCGCCACCGCGGGTTTCGAGCAGGGCCGATTCGCTGTAGGGCAGGCCGCAGACCAGCATGCCGTGGTGCAGCAGCGGGATCATCATCGACAGCAGGGTGGTTTCCTGGCCGCCATGCAGGCTGGCAGTCGAGGTGAACACGCCTGCTGGCTTGCCAACCAGATCGCCGGTCAGCCACAGGTTGCTGGTGCCGTCGAGGAAGTACTTGAGCGGCGCGGCCATGTTGCCGAAACGGGTCGGGCTGCCGAGCGCCAGGCCCGAGCAGTTCTTCAGATCGTCCAGGGTGGCGTACATGGCGCCGTCCTCCGGCACGCTCGGCGCAACGGCCTCGCATTCGCTGGATACCGCCGGCACCGTGCGCAGACGTGCCTCCAGGCCGGCCATCTCGACACCACGGGCGATCTGTTTGGCCATCTGCGCGGTGGCGCCATGGCGGCTGTAGTAGAGCACGAGAATATAGGGCGTGTTCATGCCAGCAGCTCCAGCACTTTTTCCGGTGGGCGACCGATCACGGCCTTGTCGCCAGCGATCAGGATCGGGCGCTCGATCAGCTTGGGATGCTTGACCATCGCCTCGATCAACTGAGCTTCGCTCAAGCTGGCGTCAGCCAGGCCCAGTGCCTTGTATTCGTCTTCACCTGTACGCAACAGGTCGCGGGCGGTGATGCCCAGCTTGCCGAGCAGGCTCTTGAGTTGGCTGGCGCTGGGTGGCGCTTCCAGATAGCGCACTACTTGCGGTTGCAGGCCGCGGGCTTCGAGCAGTTCCAGAGCACCGCGGGATTTCGAGCAGCGCGGGTTGTGGTAGAGGGTCAGGTCGGTCATGGTGGCTCGCATCCGGCTTGAAGTGGCGGCTATTCTAACCGCCCGATACGTGGATGCACGCATACCGCTAACAGGCTGTTGAAAAACTACCTACGTTGCCATTGCGGCGTCAAAAACAGGCTGGAACGCCAGCCCGGTCAAATGCTCATTTACAACTTGTAAGCTGCGCTTTTTCGCCTGTTTTTGCCTGGTACTGGCTGCCTCGCTTACGTTTTTCAACGGCCTGCTGCTGCGACCTTTTCGCGCGGCGCACTGTCTGTTTAGGTTTGAGGGCTAAGGAGAGGTCATGCTGCATCGTTTGAAGGACTGGATGGGGTTCTGGCTGAGTCTCTGTAAGCGTTTCGTGGAGAACCG